>Ga0137418_10003980_pt1 | contig 13535 bp, 10 predicted proteins | sample CZODoug3_1_2_16f_FD_122242 | JGI IMG/M metagenome (GOLD analysis project Ga0137418, IMG submission 122242) | Vadose zone soil fungal communities from Angelo Coast Range Reserve, California, USA - CZODoug3_1_2_16fungal (Hybrid Assembly) | ecosystem: Environmental > Terrestrial > Soil > Vadose...
GCAATCTCCGTAGGATTGCTCTTGGGAATGGGCATTCTCTCCGTCTCCTTGCCAGTCGGAGAACCTGGCAGAGCAGTACCCTTATGGCTGGACGTGATCGCTGCGGGCGTGGCGGTTGCCGCATTCAGTGTTTTCTTCTCGACACCATTGCGCATGTTGGGGTGGCCCGTCGCGATCGGCATGCTGGCTCATGCCGTGAGATGGGGCGCTCTGCAGGCTGGTGCCGGAGTAGCGACCGGCGCCTTGGTCGCCTGTCTGTTGGTCGGTGGGATCCTTGCTCCAGTCGCGCGTCGCTGGCGGATGCCGTTCGCGGCCATTGGTTTTGCCTCGGTAGTATCGATGATGCCCGGCGTCTTCCTGTTCAGAATGGCAAGCGGACTCGTGCAACTCGCTGACTACTCGAATGCAAATTTCGACCTCCTGCGTGCAACCATCGCCGACGCTATAACGGCGATTGCAATTATTCTCGCCATGAGCTTCGGCGTCGTTGTTCCGAAGATCATCATTGATCGCTTCGGTGGCGGCTCGACGCCTGCCCGAGTCGTGATCTGCTAGAGTGAGCATGAGCCCTGCTCCATCCCGCGCGTTGCCTGCAGGACTCGCGCCAGCCCAGGTGTTGCAGGAAATCGGCCATCCGAAGAAGGCCGCCCACGCAAATGGCTTGTCTTGAAAGGAGTGCCGGCAATGAGCATTAGCAATATACTTGGTCGGCTGATTGTCCATGGCGAGCAGTCCAACCACTGAAAAGGTTATACCCTACGCCCTGCTCGGAATGACGGCGGTCACTGGCCTCGTGGACGCTGTCAGTTTCCTATCGCTCGGGCGCGTTTTCACGGCGAACATGACGGGGAATGTTGTGATTCTGGCGTTTGCCACAGCGCGCGTACCCGGACTGTCTATCGTGCGCTCGTTGACGGCGCTTTTCGCGTTTCTTGTAGGGGCGATACTCGGCGGACGGATCATGGCCCGAGCGGGCGTCGACTCACAGATTCGATTCGCGGCGCAAGCATTCGTGCTGGAGGTGGTCTTTCTCTCTGTGGCGTCATTTTGCAGCATTGGATACAGAAGCGACTTGCTGGAACATTCTTTTCAACCGTTCGCTCTGATCGCCCTGACGGCGCTCGCGATGGGCACACGGAATGCCGCTGTCCGGAAACTCGCAATCCCGGATCTCACGACGACCGTCCTAACACTAACGATCACGGGCATCGGCGCGGACTCTTCGCTCGCGAACGGCAACAACCCGAGATTGGCGAGAAGAGTTGCGTCGGTGGCCGCAATGTTCTTGGGTGCGGCGTTGGGCGCGGTCATCATACGTTACTCGATCTCAGCGGCCCTGTGGCTTGGGACAGCGATCTCCGCCTTGTGCAGTGCGGCATTGTTTCGCTCATTGCGTACGTCCGGTTAGCTGTGAGGGCGACACTCGCCTTTCAACAGCGGAGCTCTACGTGACCCTACAAATAGAGCCGATAGTTACGGTTCTCGATCGAACGGAACATCCATGGGAGGTGAGGCATTCATTTCCTCAAACTCTTGCCAGCACCACGAGCAAGAACACCAATGGAAGATACACGATCGAGACCAGAAGCAGCCGGCGCGCAGACTGGCTGGTGCGAATTAGCGCGAGCCGCGCGGCAAAATAGAGGAAACCTAAACTGAGCAGCAGTGTTCCCGCGACCAACCCCGAATTGGCATGCCGCAAAGCCATCGGAGCGAAGGTCACCGAAACCAAGGAGAGCGCTGGGAGTACGCTCTGCCATCCCATGAATCGTTCTTTCCCTGTCCCGAGTGGAAGAACCTGATATCCCGCTCGTGCGTAGTCCTCGCGATACATCCACGCGATGGCCATGAAGTGGGGGAATTGCCAGAGAAAGAGAATCACATAAAGCAGCCATGCCTGAGAGTCTAGCTTCCCGGTGGCGGCGACATATCCGATCAGCACTGGCATGGCGCCAGGAAAGGCGCCAACAAGGGTGCACCATGGCGTTCGACGTTTAAGAGGCGTATAGAGAACCAAATACCCCGCGAGCGTCAGCAGGGCAAGCAAGCTCGCACCGGGACGCACCGCCAAGGCTAGGTACAGCACACCCGTAAGCGACAACAGTGTTCCGAAAACGAGGGCGCGGATGGGTTCGATTCGGCCGGCCGCGATCGGACGGCGAGATGTACGCCGCATTTGCGCATCGAAGTTCCGCTCGATCAACTGATTCAGAGTACCGGCGCCGCTGGCAACCAGCATCGTGCCGAGCAGCGTGTTCAGAAGCAGGAACCATGGCAAATGCACGAAAGGTTTAGGAGAACCCAGGCAAAAAGCGGCAACGGTGGTCAAGGCAATTAAAAAGTTCACTTCGGGCTTCGTTAACTCCCAGTAGTCGGACCGAACGCTGGACCGAACGGAGGGAGCGTGCTGAAGAACAGCCAATTCGAAAGCAGCGAGAACAGGCTCAGTTGCCATTCTCAGAGAACCTCCAGCCTAAACCATCCGTTCGAGAGTCCCGCGGCGCGAGCAGCCGGGTCGAGAGAATCGCTGCGGGAACGAGATATACGATGGTGATGCAGGTCCACATCAATGCACCCGCGCACTGCTGATCCGCGAGAACCGAGAGGTCAGACTGCCGCGAGGCCGAGAGGTATACGGGATAGGCCACACGCTCGGAGAAGACAAGAAATGCCGAAAGAATGTCGCAGGGCAGCGTGGCGAGAAAAAGATATAAGAGGATCGACCATCGTGACGCCGTTGGAGCATTTGGCCAGGGCTGAACGACGGGCCACCAGAAAAGAAGGCCGGCCACAAGAAAAGTTGCCTGCTCGAATAGATGCCACGCTCCCGATTGCAACGCGAGTGTAAAGATTTCCGGAATATGCCATCCGACCAAGACCGCAGTGGCCAAAAGCCAGGAAAATGTGAGTCGCCCAAGCACCCGCCCAATCCTTTGTACCGGCGGCCATCTAAACAGTGGACCAACAATCGCTTTTGCAAATTGTTGCGGGAGACTATGCAAGAACGGCATCACGGGCAAACCAAGCAGTATCAATGGAGCAGCAAATGTCATAAGCAAGAGATGCTGAATCATGTGGACTGTCAACATTTGCCCGTCGAGCGCGGCCAGGCGTGACCCCACAGCGATCCAGATTAAGGATAGGCCGAGGGAGAAGCTAATGACGCGCCAGCCTGGAATGGGCTTTACGGAGGCTGAACGAAGACGAAGCCATCCACGCAAGTACAAAAATTCCGTGAGGAGCAGGGCTACGGTTAGTGAAATCGGCCCGCCCCAGGATTCCGATGCGACATGCACGTGAGGTGACATGGATCGGTCTCTATGGTTGCGCGCTAGGGTGTTTTTCTTGGCCCTCGCCAAGCACGACATCGCGCGACGCATCGCGCGCGGGAGCTTGCCCAGCCGGATGCAAGGTCTCAAGAAAGGCGACGAGCGCCGTGGTTTCCGCCGGACTCAAGTTCTTCCCATACGCGGGCATGTTGCCGCCTCCTTGGATCACCTGGCGGATGAGCTGGTCCTGCGTCAGCCGCACGGCGACGCTATCCAGCGCAGGGCCTCTTTGCCCGCCCACCTCACCCAGCGAATGGCAGTTGCGGCACTGTTTGACCTGAAAGACGAGTGCGCCTTGACGCTCCACCGCGGTTGTGCCATGAAGAAATCGCTCCGGCACCGGATCACCGCTCCAGGCGTTCATGTGCGGACTCCAGGGTGTGAATCCAGAAAGATGCGTCAATGTCCCCAGCGATATCGCGATCAGCAGGATCGTGAGGACTGCGATTGGCCGTCGTCGCCAACTTTTTTCGCCTTCACCTGACAGAAATGGAAGTAGAAGCAGAGCAGCGATTGCGATTACCGGGCCGATGAGAAGCGCAGGTGTCTCCAGCGAAGGTGGCAAGAGCGAGAGCAATGCGTAGAGCCAAAGGAAGAAGTAATCAGGTTTCGGCGCCGTCTGGATGATTGTCGGGTCCGGACGGCCCGTTGGACCGAAAGGACCGAAGTAAAGAGCGCATGCGGCCACCGCCAAAAGGATAAACGCGGCGAAGAACAGATCTTTCCAGACCGCATAGGGGACAAACGGCTCCCCATCTTTCTTCGTCAATTCGTGATACTCAGCAATGTAGGTGGCTTTTTTTACTAAGCGGCCGGGCATCGGCCATTCGTTGATTCCTAGCTTCAGCACCATGAGGAGATGAATGCACACGAACCCGATGAGCATCCCGGGAATCACGAAGACGTGCAGCGCAAAAAATCGAGACAGCGTCGCGCCCGCGATGATCGGCCCACCCAGCATCAATTTGACAATCGCCGGACCTGCAATTGGGACACGGCTGGCGATCGAGGCTCCGATCCCAAGCCCCCAATAGGCGTCTTGATCGAAGCGCAGCACTTGCCCGCTGAACGCCATGCCAAGAGTCATCAGCAAAAGGAAAACGCCGACGATCCAGGTGAGCTCTCGGGGAAACTTGTAGGCCCCAAAAAGGAAGACCTGCACCATATGAATGAGAACAATCGCCACCATGAAGTTCGAGCCCCAACCGTGCAACGCCCGGATGAACCAGCCGAGAGTCACGTCGTGGTTGAGCGCTTGAAGACTGCTCCACGCCTCGCTTCCTGAGGGTACGTAAATCAAGGCAAGCAAAATGCCAGTGACGATTTGGAGAAGGAACACGACAAGCGCGGCGCTGCCGAATACGTACCACCAACTTGCCGTGTTGCGTGGAACGGGATGCTCGGAAACCTCGCGGATCGGAGCCGCAAGCTGCAAGCGCCGATCGAACCATTCGCCGATCTGGGCTATCAGGCGCATGTCGGTTTCTTTCCTGCGAGAGAGGCGCTCGCTCCCGGCGTGGGGAGCTCACCCGCCTGGATCGTGACGAGACCGTTCTCGACTTTGTACGGATATTGGAACAGGCCGCGCTCCGGGGGACCCGAAGCACGTGAACCATCCTGGTAATATGCCCCGCCGTGGCAAGGACACATGAAGAGGCTGGACTGTTGAAACCACCGAACGGGACAACCGAGGTGTGCGCAGTTAATTGCAAAAACCTGGAACTGTTCGCCCTCGATATGCCGCACCCAGCATGACGTGTCCGCAGTCTTGCCATCGGTCGGCGTCACGTAGGGATTGCGGAAAGTGGCCAGCCGCGTCTCGCCTGCGGGAAATTCGCTTACTTTTCCGAGTGGCACCCAGGAGAGGTAGCCGTTCGCGCGCCCGCGCGTGAGAGAGGACAGAAGATATCCGACAATCGGCACAGTCAGAGCCGTGGCCACCAACCCGTTGAACAGAATTCCCATTTTCATGAAAAATCCTCGACGGGATACCAAATTTTCATTCGCCATCGTCAAGCTCCTAATGCTGCGGATAATTCGAGACGGAATAGGGTTGCCCAGGATTCTGAGAGCGCCGCGAGCCGAGCCACGCAACCACGTCGGTCACTTCCTGGTCCGACATAGGCTTGCCAGACACATTACCGCGCCAGTCGGGGGCCCCCAATTCGGGACGACCGGCAATCACGATCGTGCGCAGGCCCTGATCGCTGACGAGCGCGAGATAGGAATCGTTGGCGATGGAGCTACCTTTTTGTCCTCCGTGACCTCCGGGCCCATGGCAGGATTCGCAGTAGGTTTTGTACGCTACCTCACCTCGCTGGGCATCGCCCGCCGACTTCGATGCATAGGAAGGCGGATTGACTCCGTTGAGAATTCCCTGACGGCTCCACCGCGACCGCATTTCGCCGGTAATGACGTCAATCTGTTTGTCGGTCAGCATTCCGCCGGCGCTTTCGGCGAACGCTGGCATTGCCGTTCCGCGCACGCCGTTCGCTGTGACTTTGCGAATCACTGCGTCATCCGCGATGGCCAGATAAACTGGATCGGCAAGCGCGATGGCAGCTCCTCCCCGCCCTTCCACGCCGTGACAGCCGGCGCAGTTTTCCGAGTACAAAGTCCGGAATTCTAGAACTTCATTCGGCGACAAAGATTCGGAACCCTGCCGCGGCTGGCCGTGGGGTGAGCTGCAGCCCGAGAACAACATCAGGCCCATCACCGCGGATGCGCATAAATATCGAACTGGGTTCACGGGCGTTTCTCCCCGCTCTCTTGCGATGGAATCATTCCCGGAGCCTCAATTCCTGCGCGCAGGGCGAAGGACATGTTCTCGCGGGTCAGCATGCGCGACTGCCGCACAACGACGAGGCCCGCTACGACGCCGAACGCTACTTGCGAAGCCATGAACCAATACCAGTCAATATGGCTCGCCAGCAAAGGATTCAGCAGGCCCAGCATGGTGTATAGCAATCCCGACCACAGGACCGGGGCGATCAGCCCTCCGAGTACAATCGGGCGCCGTGCGAACATGGGAAGCATCGCACCGTAGAGCAGGCCCACAAGCGTGGACACAACGGCGTGCAGAACCACAGCGATCGCGAAACTGTCTGCATGAAACGAATTCAACTGTGCGGGTCCGAGTTTGAGCGATTGCGCGTACGCCACGGCGGCAAGAAGATTGATGGGATACCAGATGCTTCCTGCTTTGATTACGCCGTAGGCACAAGCCAGCACGGCCATTGCTAGGCTTCCAGCGAGTCCACCTTTCACACCAGCCGATATTGGGTACGTGTGTACGGGAAGCCAGGCGCGCAATTGATCCGCCGCGACCGGAAGCCGTTCGACAACGCGGCGTTCCGTAGTGACGCGGAGATCCTCAGGAACGACTGGCACAATTACTTCATGTTCGTGAGGGAAGACTTCCCTGAACCAGCCGACGCAACCCGCCACAGAAAGCACGGCTCCAAGGACGCTCACCGACACACTCGTCAGAAGTCCTGCGAACATCAGCGTAAATCCAAACGCCAGGACAAAAGGCCACGCTGTCGGTGCGGGCGCTTCGATCTCGCTCGGCCCCCGAGGGCTTTGCTCCAATTGTTCCGCGGATAACAGCGTTGCCATTTCTTCTCCTCAGCGCCCAACGATGTAGACAACGGTGAAAACCACGACCCAGACGGCATCCACAAAATGCCAGTACAAAGAAAGCACGTCGACGCGGCGGGACTGCTCCACGCCCACGCGGCCGGCCAACCCAAAAATCAGCACGATGCCCAGCATGAGCAGGCCTACGGTGACGTGAAAAGCGTGTAGGCCGACGAGCGAGTAGTATGTCGTGCCAAAAAGGTTGGTGGAAATTGTCAGCCCGTGTTCGTAGATCAGCCGGTGCCATTCCTGGCCGGTGCCATACATAAAGAGGCCACCTAGAACGATGGTGAGCAACCACAAAGTTAGGAAGGCGCCTCGCTTACCACGTTCAAGGAACTTTCCCGCGAAGTGGATTGTGAGGCTGCTGGACAGAAGACAAATCGTGTAGAAGATGGGAGTTTCCAGCACTTCGCGCGGCGTCGGCCCGGTCAGGCTCTTCCCCATGTAGAAGAGATACGCCACGACGAAAATCGTGAAGATGGCCGACTCGGCAAAGATGAGGGAGGCCATCCCGACCTTGCCTCGATACGGAAGGCTCCAAACTCCACTTGATTCAGCCATCGGAGCGCTCATTGTGCTCATTACTCGACTCCTCTACTCATAGCGGCTGTCCGGGTCTTCCGGATGCTTCAAATCCCACAACGGGCGGCGGCTAGCGACGGTTGGAACGGAAGCAAAGTTGTAAACAGGGGGCGGCGAACTTGTAGACCATTCAAGAGTCCAGGCGTCCCACGGATCGTTCCCCGCTTTGGCTCCTTTGAAGTAAGAGACAACCAGGTTTGCGACGAACACCAGAGTGGCGATGCCCTGGACGAATGCGCCAATGGACACGAGAAAGTTCAACGTGTCCCAACCCCGGCCAGGCTCGTAGGTGTAAATTCGACGCGGCATTCCGAGCACACCGGGAATGTGCATCAGATCAAACGTCAGGTGAAAGCCGATAAGGAATAGCCAGAAATGGAGTTTGCCTAGAGTTTCGTTGAACATTCTTCCAGTAATTTTCGGGTACCAATAATAAAATGCGGCAAAGAGCGCAAAGAGAATTCCACCAACGATCACGTAGTGAAAATGCGCGACGACGAAATAGGAGCCGCTAAGCTGCCAGTTGAAAGGCGCCGCGCCCAGCATGATGCCGGTGAGGCCAGCGATCAAAAACTGAAAGAGAAAGGCGATACAGAACAGCATCGGCGTCTTGAATTGAATCCGCCCGCCCCACATCGTGCCAAGCCAGTTGAAGATTTTGATTCCCGTCGGGATGCCGACGGCAAACGTGGTTATCGCGAAAAAGCTGTTGGCGTAGGAGTTCATCCCGATAGTGAACATGTGGTGCGCCCACACACTCAAGCTCAGGAACCCGATGCAAGCCGTGGCGCCCACCATAACTGGATATCCAAAAATCGGTTTCCTGGAAAATACCGGAATAATTTCTGATACAAACGCGAAGGCCGGAATCACCAGAACGTAAACCTCAGGATGGCCAAAAATCCAGAAGAAGTGCATCCACAGGGTTGCCGAGCCTCCGGCTTGCGTGTCAAAGAAGTGCCCGCCCAGATAACGGTCCACGGTGAGCATGACCTGAGCCGCCGTGAGTGGCGAGATGGCTAAAATGACCATGCCGGCCATGATCAGGTTTAACCATGCAAATAGAGGCATCCGGCTCAGAGTCATCCCGGGGCATCGCATGGAAATGATCGTGGCGATAAGGTTGATCGCCGTGCCGATGCTGCCGAATCCCGAAACGAGCAAAGCAACGGTCCAATAGTCGGAACTATGGCCGGGGGAAAACGCGCGTGAAGTCAGAGGAGCGTAGGCCCACCACCCCACGTCCGGCGCATTTCCCGCGCCGTAGAGGCCACTCCCGCCAACAAAACTGAAGTAGAGAAGAAAACCTCCGAGAGCCGTCAGCCAAAAGCTGAACGCATTCAGCCGCGGGAATGCCATGTCCCGCGCCCCGATCATAAGTGGAACCAGGTAGTTCGCAAAGCCGAACAGAACGGGGATCGCGACGAAGAAAATCATCGTTGTCCCATGCATGGTGAACATGCGGTTGAAAACCTGTGGGGAAACGAAGTCGTTGTGCGGGCGCATCAGCTGGATGCGGATAATGGTTGCTTCAAGCCCGGCGATTATGAGAAAGACCAGCGCGTAGAGGATGTACAGAATCCCCAGCCGCTTGTGATCAACCGTGGTCACCCACTCATGCAGTGTTTGAACCCACGGTTGACCTGCGGCTTCTGCGGTTTGAATGGCTTTGGCATCCGGCGACATTGCTGATCTTCCACTCTCTTTCTCTACTGCAGGGTTTCGAGATAGCGCACGAGCGCGTCCACTTCGGCGTCGCTCAACTTCATGGCAGGCATGAGCGAGCCAGGCTTAATCGCATCAGGGTTCTGGATCCACAAGCGCAGTTTTTCGTGCGTATTGAGCGCGGCGCCGGCGGCGATTGTGTTGCGGCTCATCAGGTGAGTTAGGTCCGGGCCAAAACGCCCAGTGCCGTTTGTCCCGTTAATTGCATGGCAGTTCACGCACGCAGTTCTCTCGAAGACAAGTCTTCCCGCAGCTTCTTTTTCATCCTGATTCGCTGGCTGTTGTTGCGCTCGTGCCCATGCGTTGAAGTCTTCTGGCGTATCCACGTATACGCGCAACAGCATCTTCGCGTGCTGAGTCCCGCAGTACTGCGCGCATTGACCGAGAAACAGGCCCGTCTCATGGGGATCGACCCAAGTCTCGTTTGGGTGATTCGGAATCAAGTCTGTCTTTCCTGCAAGCTGAGGTATCCAGAAGCTGTGATCCGTGTCGGCGGAAAACAATTTCAAGAATGTCGGTGTGGGATGAGCGGGGTCACTCACGGGGACATGGAGTTCGTTCGCGGTGACGATGCCGAGCTTCGGATACCGAAATTCCCACCAAAACTGATGCCCGATTGCGGTCACCTCCACCGCCTCAGCAGGCTTGGGCGCGTCCTGGATCGCGTGAATCACTCGCGCAGTCGCTAGAAAAAGGACAACGACGATCAGAATTGGGATGATGGTCCACGCCAGCTCAATCTGTGTGCTTCCATATACTTGGGCCGGCTCACGCTCTGCGTCCGCCACTCTCCTACGGAACTTCACTACGACATAGCTCAATAAACTGAAGACGACCAGAAAAATCAGCCCGGTGATGGCGAGCACGAAATGAGATAAATGACGGATCGACTCGGCTGGTGTTGAATGCGGATCAAAAATACTCGGAATCGGATGGTCACCCGGCGGGCCCGCGACGCACACCCGCGCAGCAAGAAGGACCCCGGTCAGGATGACGATAATTCCAGTGACTCGGGCTAAGACAGCTTCCCAATCCGTCTTGTGCTTGTTCGTCATGACCGTCTAGGTTTTTCCTCCCTCCGCGCCGTCACTTGCAAGCCGCTGGACAATCATGGCTGTTTGAAATTCTGCGAGTTATCGCGCACTAGCCACATCTCGATCTCGCCACCGACAGCATTCCCGCTGGTGCACCTTGCTCTCCAATCGATGTTTTGCTTGCACCATCCTTTATCTTCTTTATTTGGAGGCGCTTCCGGCAGGTTGGGAGGCTACCAAACTGGGCATGGAGCAAAGCTATAGTCATGGGCTTGACGGTCTCGTCAAGGCCTCGCCTGTCTAGATACTCGTTCCTCTAAAAACCACGATTTTTGCAAGCTTTGAAACAACATGCGGAAATTCCCGCGTGAGGTGGCATCAGTCTCTGGGCTGAATCTGCTGAAAACTCATGCTTCTCAGTAGCAAGTTGTCAAAAACTCGCCCAAACAGTCGAAGCCTCGTCAACTGTTCGCGGTGGCCAATCCGCGCTCGAATTTCCTTCCCCTCGTCAAATCATTGATAAGCAATGGGATCCAAGGTGCTGCGAGCCATCGACTCATTGGAATTGTGCCTGCTTCATGGATTCCCGCGAGGGGGTGGATCGAGTGCGGGTCCTACGAACATCGACGAGATGCGGCGCTCCGGTTTTGCGTCTCTCAGTCCCTCGCTGCCCCGTGCAATCTCAAATGGAGCCGGGAGAGACTCTGACACTTCGAGCGCGAGTCCCGTGGGAGGCAGAGGAAATCCGTATTCCACACTCGAACGAAAGAAGACGCTCCGCGACGCGAAGACCCGTAACCCTCATGCTTTTCCTGTTATTTGTCACCTGTTTGTTCGCTCTGGCGTCGTGGGGGAACCAGCCTAACACCGCCAGCTCTAAGGTCGAAGGAACAGTGTTTGTTCAAGATGCTGCTGGGAACCAATCCTTTGTGGCTGGCGCCTCCGTGAAATTCAGCGGACCAGCCACATTCGAAACTGAATCCGACGAAAACGGCAGGTACGTGATTGCGGCTGTGCCCAGTGGGACCTACTCCGTCGAAGCAATCTTTCCAGGTTTGAAAGCCGTACGGGAAGTACATGTCGAAGGGAGTGAAGTCCACGTCTCTCTCGAATTAAAACCCTCTGAAGTCGCCGCGTCTGTGGAGGTAAAAGCTGATCAAGCTGACACCAAGGATCCTGCCCCCTCAGAAACAATTTCGGATAAGACACTTCGCAATGCACCAAATGTGAACGAGCGCTTTGAAAGTTCACTGCCGCTCATTCCTGGAGTTGTTCGCGGTCCTGATGGGCACGTCAATCTCAAAGGCACTCGCAATACCCAGAGCGGCGCGCTGGTGAACAGCGCAAATGTTACCGACCCCGTGACTGGCGGTCCAGCGCTCAATCTTCCAATTGATGTAGTGGCGTCGGTGCAAGTCATTTCGAATCCCTATGATCCCCAATACGGCAAGTTCACGGGAGCGGTTTCCACGGTCTCTACGAAAACCAGCGATTATGAGAAGCTTCATTTTTCTTTCCAGAATTTCCTGCCCCGATTGCGGGATCGCGACGGCATCATCTCGGGCATCGGCGCAGCCACACCGCGCATGACGTTCACTGGCCCGCTCGTCAAGGACCGCATCGCAGTTACACAGTCTTTTGAATATCGTTTTGTGCGAACTCCGGTGAACAGCCTTCCCCCTCTTGCACGCGATACGAAACTAGAGAGTCTCGACTCCTACACGCAATTAGACTTTATTCTCAGCCCCAGGCAGACAGCCTCGGTTTCGATTGCACTGTATCCGCAAAAATTGGACTACCTCGGGCTTAGCACCTTTACGCCTCAGCCCTCGACGCCGGATTTTCATCAGCGCGGTGAGCAAATCAACGCGCTGCATCACTTTGCCATCGGTCAGGCAGGCCTGCTGAATTCGCAATTCAGCTACAAGCGTTTTGATGCCGACGTCACCGCGCAGAGCAACGATCCGTACCGTCTGCTCCTGGAAACCACCGAAGGCGGTTTCTTCAATCGCCAGGCGCGTCGAACTTCCCGCACCAGCTTACAGGAGAATTATCAGTTTGCGCCCTGGCGGTTCGTAGGTTCCCACCAATTTACGGTGGGCCTGAGCTACGAACACTCCGCATACCAAGGCCGCCAGACGTTCCTTCCCGTGGAGATTGATGGGGCGTCGAACCAACCTGTGGAACGCATCTCCTTCACTTCACCAACCTCATTCCGCATCAGTCAAAACGAGACGGCCTGGTTCGCGGGCGATCAGTGGGCGATCAACCCACGTTTGACCTTGAGCTTCGGCTTGCGCTTCGACAACGACACGATCACCAGCTCCACCCATGCCGCTCCTCGCGCGGGATTTCTCCTCTCACTGACCCGGGATGGAAAGACGCTGCTGAAGGGCGGCGTTGGCCGGTTTTATGACCGCGTCCCGCTCATGGCTCCCACGTTCACTGATCTTCCGGATCGCACTGTCACTGTGCTCGACCAGAACGGCGTGGCGCTTAGTTCTGTGTCCTATCAGAACAAAATAATTGGCGAGCTCCGAAGCCCGCGCAGCACGTCGTGGAATCTGGAACTCGATCGCCAGATTCTTGCGGGCTTGTTGCTGCGAATCGCCTACGAACAACGCAACACCACCGACGACTTTGTCGTTTCGCCGGTCTCCTCCGGGACGACAGGAGCCCTTGAACTCTCAAACGGTGGCAGCGATTCCTACCGAGAGTTCCAAGTGACGGCCCGCTACCAGCTAGCTCACCATTTGCTGAACGCTTCGTACGTCCACTCCCGTGCTTTTGGCGACCTCAACGATCTCAATCAGTTCTTCGGGAATCTCGCTCAACCGGTCATCCAGCCGGATGCCCGAGGCCGACTGCCGTTTGACGCACCCAACCGTTTCCTATTCTGGGGCACGTTCTCCGGCCCGTTGCACCTAACACTCGTTCCCGTTTACGACCTGCACACCGGATTTCCCTATTCGGTCGAAAACGAACTCCGCGAATATGTTGGACCGCGAAACGTCGATCGCTTCCCGCGCTTCTCTTCGTTTGACCTGCAGATCACCCGACCGATAACGCTGCACTTTGGAGAAAAGCGCATACACGCCCGCGCGGGAGGCGGCGTCTTCAATCTTTTCAACCACTTCGATCCACGGGACGTACAGAACAACCTGACCAGCGCCAGGTTCGGGGAGTTCTTCAACTCATCTTGGCGTGAATACCGCGGAAAATT
>Ga0137418_10003982_pt1 | contig 13534 bp, 18 predicted proteins | sample CZODoug3_1_2_16f_FD_122242 | JGI IMG/M metagenome (GOLD analysis project Ga0137418, IMG submission 122242) | Vadose zone soil fungal communities from Angelo Coast Range Reserve, California, USA - CZODoug3_1_2_16fungal (Hybrid Assembly) | ecosystem: Environmental > Terrestrial > Soil > Vadose...
GATCGACGATCTCACGGCACGCTGGGAGCTGCATATAAAGCCCTTCTTCGGCCATTTGCGGGCCATCGAGGTCACGAGTCAACTTGTGGCGAGCTACATCGACGCCCGACAGGAGGAAGAGGCAGAGAACGCTACGATCAACCGCGAACTGGCTGCGCTCAAACGCATGTTCAGCCTTGCCCGCCAGTCAACACCGCCCAAAGTCAACGCGGTTCCCTACATCGCCATGCTGAAGGAGAACAACATCCGAACAGGCTTCCTCGAAGGCAACCAGCACGACTGCCTGGCCGCTGAAACCGGGAAGATCGGCCTCTGGCTTCGAGTAATGTTTGAAGTGGGATACACGTACGGCTGGCGTCACGAAGAGCTGCTGGACTTGCAGGTGCGCCAGGTCAACATTTCAGCCGGCACGATCCGACTGGAGCCAGGAACGACCAAGAATGACCAGGGCCGCGAGGTGAGCATGACACTGCCGGTCAAGGCCTTGCTGAGTCAGTGCGTCCACGGCAAGACGGCGGACGATTATGTTTTCACTCGTGAGGACGGCGAGCCCGTGCGCGATTTCAGAGGCTCGTGGGCGAAGGTCTGCGAAGCGTCCCGCGTGCCTGATCTGCTCTTTCACGATCTGCGAAGGACAGCCGCGCGAAATCTGCGAAGGGCTGGCGTCGCAGAAGGCGTGATTATGAAAATAGGCGGCTGGAAAACTCGGAGCGTGTTCGAGCGCTACAACATCGTTTCGCAAGGCGACATTCGCGACGCGATGACGAGCTTAGAGGCGAAGCAGCAGCGTGACAATGAAGAAGCTGCTCAGCAAAAATCCGCTGCGTCTGCGGAAAATCAGTTCGGGCACGATTGCGGAAAAACTGCCCAAAAATGGTGCATCTGAACTGCGTAGTTCTGCCGCTTCAGTCCTGCCTAACTGATTTTCTCTGAATGGGTTGGCATGGTGCCGGGAGGGGGAGTCGAACCCCCAAGGTACTAAGTACCGGCGGATTTCGATTCCGCTGCGTCTGCCAGTTCCGCCATCCCGGCTAGTTGGTAACTGCTTGATTTCACAGTCTAGTTGAGACGGTTAGTTTTGTCATGTGCACCGTCTCTGGTCCTCCCTGTGGCTGTTCTGTGGCTGTTCTCGGCCTTGACGATCTCTCGCTGGTGCTCCTCGATTTTCGCAGTTGCCGTCTTCACCACTGCCATGTCGATGATGTTATAGCGACGATAAACGCTGTCCGTCTTGTGCCCACTGATGAGCGTGCCGACCTTCTCTGGGATGCCCTTTCTGGACATGTGGTGGATACCAGTCCGTCGCATATCGTGAAAGTGGAGTTCGAAGTATTTCGCGTTTTTCTCAGAGTGGCACATCGCACACTTTCGGCCTTCGCTTACGATTTGTTCGCACTCTCGGCATTGAAACCTGCCACGTCCAGACCGAATGCAAGCGTTCCACCACGCATCCCTGAAGTCCTTCACCGAACTTCCGTCGTCCCGCGTAAACACAAAATCTCCCGGCTTCTTGCCAGAGGCACACCGCAAGAGGACTTCGAACACGTGCTCGGTCATCATGATCATGCGCTGATCACCGTTCTTCGTTTCTCCAAGATCGATAATTTTCGCCAGTAGATCAAGCTGGCCTACGTGTAGGTGAGAGTTCGTCCTCGCGCCACCCGTAGGCGTAAGCAGTCTCAAACAGTCCTACCAGCCAGATGCCCGCGACCGCACACTCTCGGGACAGTCGAAGATACTGCTCATCCTGAAGGAAACCCCGGCGCCATGAAGAGTGCTACGTCAAGCACGTCACGACGCAGCCACGGCGCGAGAAACTGACTTGCTTCACATGCCGGGTGGGTGCCCTACCCGCTATGGTACCCTCCCGTATTCTGCTCCACATTAGGCCTGCCGCTCAGTCAGTCCCTGAAGCAAGTATCCGGTAGGAAATAGAGTACGACCAAGAACAGCACTCGATAGATCGAGGTAGTGCCCGACACTGTGCCGTTGTCCCCAATACATCAAAGGAAGCACATGCGTAAGGACCACGAACAACAGACATCCTGCACCGAGTAGCTGTAGGAAATAGGATAAGGTCTTGCGTCGGAATAACAATATCGACGATCCAGAAAAGAGCATGGATGCTGGAACCAACGTGACCAGTGCTTTAATCAGTGTGGGGATTCATAATGTCCTTCCGCAATCAGAATTTCTACTTTAATCGAAGTCAGCCGCCCATCATGAACGCTAAGCACTTGCGGAAGATAAAGAGAGAAGAAGGAGGTATTGGCTTATTCAGTCGCGAACAACAGAAAAATACTACTCCGTTCCAGTATTCTATGCAGATCGCTGTTGGCACAGTCTTCATTGCCTCTTCAATTCCGGCCATAAGTCGCGGCGAGAGCATCACGGACGGTGACCCACCGGGAGCACGAAGACCCGACCGGCGTCGGAAGGCACGGGTTAGTCAGCAGCTTTCGAGTCGCTGATGACATCCGCGAACTTTTTGGCGAGGAAATACATTCTGGTTCGGATTTCTTCTTGGTCGTCTCTTATCACAGCCCGCAAGAGTGAAATGAGTTCTTCAACATGGTGAGGGTCTTTCTCGGCAGTTATCTCCCGGCAGAGTTGCCGCACGACGTCGGTGTTGTACACGAAGCGGCTCCTCCCGGAAACGACATTCTCTTATAAGACGTAATCGAGCGAAATACAGGAATTGCCGTAGCGCAGCACCGTATGATATCGAACAGAGTGCGCCAACGTACCGACAACGACTCCGGCATTTACTAACCTTTAAGAATTAGTCCAGCCAGAATGGGCCACTTTTATGGCTGAGTTCAGGAAAGACGTTCCTTCTGATAATTCCCCCGCATGGAAACGACTCTACGAAGCCGCAGTTCTCGAACTCGACAATAGCAAATTGCCGGAGCGTATCGCCGAAGCCCGTCGTGCGATTCACGATAGGGCCGAAGAAACACTGGCGTATTCGTTACTGGCCGAACATCGTCTACTCAACAACGCTCTCCACACTTTGCAGATACTTGAGGCGGTGGTTGCCAGAGAGAAACCGCAGCCAAAGTCATCACCCGCCGCGACGACTGGCTCGATCCCGGCATGAGGGCCGTGGATGCGGCGTCCGATCTGCTGAAGCCCTACGATGCCGGCTGATGCGATGCTATCCCGTGAGCACCCGCATCAATTCTGTGGCTCACGACGACGCTGCACCGCTCCTGTTCAGCTTGGTACGCGCACTGATGACGAATTAAAGCGGGAGCCCGCTAAGCTGCCGCCGTTTTGGCGCGACGGGCAATCCAGCGTTTTGCTATGCTCGGAATCCGCCCTGAAGCGCCCACACATTTTCGTACCCGCGTTGCTGACGTTTCTGCGCCAACCGGCGCTAGAGCCTTCGTCTGGTCAAGTGCAGTACGTCACTACAGGTCTGTTCTTGGGGATTCTGGGAAGATTTTCTTCGAGCTTGTCCCGCGGTATTCGAGTCGCGTGGATTACGAACGTCGATCAGCGTGAAGTCTTCTCCGGTTTCCATTCGCCTCTTCAGTTCGTCAACGGTGATTCGCGGAGCGTCAGCCATAGAAAACCTCCTGAATGGACTTTAATAATAGATGCGAGACGGCCAGTTTAGGCTGTTGCCCGGTGTGGCGGCGAAGGGGAATCACCACTCGAAAACGGAAGAATGCTTCGGACTTGCTTTGCAAGAGGATTCCCGGTTCGTCTCGATTGCGTCAGGAGGGCGAACGGTGCGACGCCAGCCTCGTTTGCCCTTATCCAAAGCCTCGATCAGTTCTTGAACCAGCGAACTCAGCTTCGTGGTGTCACTTTCATTTGCCACCGCAGCACAAAGTTCGCGCCAGTCCCTTTGCATGCCGTCAGCCATATTCACCTCCGATATTCCGGTGCGAATGCTCGCGAATGCTGCAGTAGGTAGGAAGCATGTTTGGTGCCACAACGTTAAGTGGTTCTATTACCAGTAGTTCACAAGACCGTGCGTGTAGTTTTCATCTCTGGGTTTGGAACATTATTCTCGGTCACCTATCAACAGGCTGAACCTTTGCGGCAGATGAATTGGCTACTGGCGTGAATTGGTGAGATCGAGTGTAAGGTAGGAGCCACAATATGCCAGCACTAAAGTAAAGGGCACCCTCAAAGAACGACTCTCCCGCTACCACCAGATCAAGATCAGTGTCATCGGCAGGAAGTCGGGCCAGACAATTCTCATTCCCATGCGGCGCGTCTGTCAATGCGGATTGCCCCTCCAATCTGCCCGGAGGAAAGGGGTTGTGACCCCGTGAGGAACACCCCCCAGACATTGAAGAAGTGATAAAAGGGTTCAAACCGTGAAACTTTAGTCCGAACCTGACAGAGGGGAATGTCTGTTATGCGGGTCGCTGCAATCTATGATATTCATGCGAACCTCCCCGCACTTGAGGCTGTACTCCAAGATATTCGTCAAGCAGAAGTAGACCATCTGGTGGTCGGCGGCGATGTGCTTCCCGGACCGATGCCCCGTGAAACCATCGCGTGTTTGCTGGACCTTGACATTCCAGTGCAGTTCGTCCAAGGCAACGGCGACCGTGAGGTGCTTGCGCAGATGGAAGGCACGGAGACGGACTGGTACCGCACCGCCTCAGAACAGTGGCGAGAGCCCGTGCGTTGGACAGCCCAGCAACTAAACGCTGAGCATAAGCGATTGTTAGCTGGCTGGAACAAAACGCTCGCCGTTGAGATTGGTGGTCTAGGCGAAGTGCTATTCTGCCATGCCACACCACGAAACGACAGTGAGATATTTACCCGTCTCACGTCTGAAGATCGCCTTGTACCAGTCTTTGAAGGACTCAACGTACCTGTCGTCGTCTGCGGTCATACCCACATGCAATTTGACCGAACGGTCGGAAGGATTCGCGTTGTGAATGCTGGCAGTGTGGGAATGCCGTTTGGCGATCCCGGTGCCGATTGGCTCTTACTTGGACCTAGCGTTCAGCTTCGGCATATGCTCTACGACTTCGCGAAAGCTGCTGAGCGCATTCGAGACACGAATTATCCGCAAGCGCAAGAGTTTGCCGCACGTAACGTCCTGCAACCCTCATCAGAGGCAGAAACGCTTGAAGCATTTAGCCGAATTGAATTGAGGTAAAAGCAGTACTTGGGGAGGGCTGTTTGACGAGCGTCCCATGACTCAATGAGTCTGGGGCCCCTTTTCGTTTGTAAGAGTAATCCAGTTCTAAGATCACTGAGGATCATGCAATCCCAATCCCCAGACCTGAAGGAGTGCGCTATATTTCGCACCATTGTTTCCGTCGTACTCGAACAATCTCCACAGTCCGTAGGATGGCTCCTTGTCCATATTCCACGGTGCTTGTTGGACGACCCACGCGCCGTTGTTGTGCTCCGAAACGATACGGTTGAGAATCTGGCCGACCGTTGCGTTCCTCATCGTCCACGGACCAACTCGGAACTGCGGGTTCCCGCTTGGGTAATCGCCAATGATTCCCGCGTGCGGATGCTCAACGAAGTAGAGCATCCCGAGCAACTGCTGGCTTGCAGCTTGTAATGTTACTTCTCGTGCGATAGTGAAGTCGGAAACGCGGAGGTTTAGGAGGCTCTTGCGCCCCCTTCGGCGCACCCTTGTGACTGACGGTAATCACATAACCCTGAACAGACCAATAGTAGCCCGGAGCGTGCGTGATCGCGTCCAGCAACTTGCCCACTGTCGTGTCTTGTTCGTGCAAGGTGATCCGGCTTCGAAAAGCGGTGGCGTCAATGTACTCGATCCCAATCGGAATCTGCTGCTCCTGCCCCAACTGCAACAGGGCATCAATCATGTTCAGGTCTCGGATATTGAACGAACGCACAAGACGGGATGGAATATCGGAGTCCTGAGGACGAGCCCGTCCCACGGTCGGCAGGCTTGCACATAGGCACACGAATACCGAAAAGGTGAAGATCGTCCTCACACTCATTTAGACACTTATGTTGGGATGGCAGTTCCCGGCGAGCAAGGGTTTAGCAACCGCCCCGGCCATTCTGCTGGCCGTTTCGTCCGAATGTGGTGTCAGTTATACTTGCGGAGGTTTATTGCTATGACGCGGTGCGGCTTCCTCTCGGCTCCGCTTCTAATTTGTTCGCCGTTCTGCTTCGCCCAACAGCCTGCCAAGAACAGTGAAGCAACAATAACTGCCTCGAATGGCCCGGTAGCCACCGTGCTCACATACGAACAACACAAGCAAGCTGCCATTCGCATCAACGAATTAGCTGGGCGAATTTACGCGGAAGCCGACGCCAGTGCCATCGTGTCCGAAATCGCGGGTCTCTTTGCAAAAGAACTGCCTCCGACCTGGGCAAGCAGCAGCATCCGTCAGCGAGTTGCCCATGCTGAATACGAGGCGGTTGGGAACTCGGCAAAACTTATCCCCGAGCAGCGCATTGTCGATGTCTGGAACCAATACGTGAAAGAGATCGGAGCACCTGACGAAGCGATTGTCTCTGTCGCCGAGATTCACAACATGCGCGATGGGTCGTATACAGTTGCACAGTTGATGTGGACACGGGGACAACAGACGATCTGGACGATGCCAAACGTATACGCGGTCGGGCCTGATGGCAAGGTCGCTGAGGGTTGCCGAGCCCTTGAAGCCTTGCGTGTGATTCATGATCTTGACGGCTTATTTCAGAACCTACGCGGAGCGCGTGACCGCCTCCAAAGAGGGATTGTGCTGTCCGAGGAGGTCACGAAGCGCGTAGGGGAGCCAAACCCGCAGCCACACAGCATCGCCCGGCTTGAGGCGCACCTGGACACAAGTCCTATTCGCCCTGCGGAACGAAGTTATGTGCAAGAGCATGGCTCAGTGCCGTACGCACAGTTGATTGCACACTTGTTTGAGGAACTGTTTCCACCGCAGTGAGAAATACTGTCTGTCCGACATGCTCGCTGCACGTTGATGGTGTTCTCTGGGTGCAATGCCGACCACTTCTCGCTTGTAGTGGCTTCTGGCAGGGATGCGAGCGAGCCTATAATGTCGGCTATGCGTTGTCGGCTCGCTCCGCATGTTTTGGCTATCGCATACTTCCTGAGTTGTCAGCCGCCGATCCACGCTCAGGTTCTTCCTCCTGCCGCGAATCTTGAGGCTGAAAACGTCAAGGTCTGCCCCTTGACGGCAGTCGAGAGACGCCCGCCCGGCCCCGAGGTCACGATTGTGGAATTGAACTTCGAGGGCGATCTCCGCATGCCGATTACGGATCAGGACCAGATCGCCACCTCTCTCAAGCAGGGAACGTATTGGGGTGATTCCAATGGCGTGGCGTCCGAAGTGCTTGAGGGAGTGAGGCGGGCGTGGCAGAATCGCGGTTTTTTCGAAGTGCAGGTTCGCGGCGGCGCGAAGTTGCTGACCAGCAGTCCCGCCAGCGAGCGGATATCGCTTGCGGTTCAAGTGGACGAGGGCAGCAGTTTTCGTTGAGAAGATACACCCGATGGTAGTTTTCACGAGCAAGTAGTCATCACGTACCTACAAACAGGCGGTGCCCGACATCCGGGGGCCTACTGTTCTCACAGTTTCAGAGACTTGTTGCGGCAGTGCGAGCAAGTGTTCTCCGGGGCGGTCGCGTCTTGCGGCAATTCGCGATCTTACGTGACCGCCTATACTGATTTTACGCTGCGAATGTTTGCGGTGGTGATCATCTATGGGCCGAAGCACACTGCGCCGGGACATCTTGAGCGTCTTCGTGCCAGAGGTCTCGGCACCAAGCGATCATTGGCGCGACGGGAGTTCGCGTTGGGTGTGGAAGCCCTCCACCGGTTCGTAGAGCGCGAGCCCTTGCGCCGAGTGCATGAATGCGTCTTCGCGTTTTGGCGCCGGAAAGTGAGCCCGTTGATCCTAGGCTCTGAAGTCCAGATTGGGGCGGTAGTTGATACTCCAGCGATTATTCTGATGCGTTACATTCGGAAGGCACTGGAAGACCACACGTTCGTGAAAGCTTGATTCTCGCGCTTGTTGAGAATCGTTTCCCAGCTCAGTCCGGCTTGAGCTCCTTCCACATGAATAAGAAACTCAAAGAGCGTGCGGTCATCGTGGACCGGCACGCCCCATTCTTCATCGTGGTAGCGGATCGAGAGCTCGCTCCGCGCCCACGCGCAACGGATCACGTCTGTGGATTTTCCTGCCATCCGACGCTCTTCACGCCCGTACGGATCTATTGCAGAGACTTTGGCTCCGACCTGTTCTTGGGTGATTTTGTATTCAGCAGCGAATCCAATTGCCTCGCGGCGGCTGGAACGCTTACCTTGCCCTCGCGGATGATCTCTTTGGCGCTCAGTTTTCTGCCATAGAGTTTCTCATTTGCGCTGCCATCAGAACGCAGGGTAGAACCTTCCAGTGAGACTCCGGCGAATAATCCTTTGTTGCGCGAATAAGAAAGAATCTCAGCGTTCATGACGATGTCGGTCGCGCCCTCCGCCGTACGGCCTTTTGGGCCAGCCGCGGCAGAGGCATCAGCTCCCAGCTTTACTTTGCTGGATAGCAACGATCGCGCCCCCTTGGGATTCATGACCAGCAGAACAAAATCGGTGGCTTGACCGCCAAGCTGAAATCCAATGCTCAAGCCTTCAAGCGCGTAAAGTGCGGGCGCTCCCCAAGGCCCGGTGTAATGTTCACCCCGGCGGCAAACCATGACGCCGCGGCCGTAGCTTCCACCGACCCCAAATGCGCCCTTCTTCACCGAAGGCAAAACAACCACGCACTCCGCCTTGTCCAGCAGGTCTTGAGGAATGTCGTCGGGAATGTTCAAGACTTCTTTCAATACTTCGCCGGCTTCCTTGACACGCTCAACTTCCTTTGTGTCATTGGCTGCGAGCGCACCACCAGTAAGCAACAGCAGGACTGACAAACACGCCATCAACGTTTTCATGAATCCTCCTGAGGTGAGCGAAACAGCATATTCCGGGTTGCAATTCAGGTGACATCTTAAACCCTAAAAGCATGGTGAAAATGCTGTACAAGAATCTCGGCAGTAGCGCCCTGGCTGGATTTCTCAGATCCTCAAAGACTTTGAGGCATGACCCTCAGTGTGCTCCTTTTGTAACTTGGCACTTGAGCGATCCGCACCTACAGTCGAATGGAATAGAAGGGCGAACTGGCGGCCATCTTCGGCACTTCGCGTGCATCTAATAGTTCAGAAGTGCGTTTCGCCATGTTTGGGCGTGAAAAATTTGGACTTCCTAGGTATGAAGTACACGCGGCGCATCCTTTGTCTCTTGGTGCTGGTTCTGGCCATGGCAACAGGCGCGATCCCTGCCCTGAGTCAGTCGGCCTCATATATATCAGGAATGTCGAGCGCGGCGACCTATCCGGCCGTTGCGTCGCTTGCCTCAGACGAGCCTCAGGGCTCCGTTCTGACCATTCGTCAACGGGTGGATGAGGTTAACGTCCTCTTTATTGCCACGGACAAACATGGCAAGTTCGTGCGGGATCTAAACCAGGCTGATTTCTCTATCCTGGATGACCACAAGCCTCCGCAAGCGATTGTAAATTTCCGCCGCGAAACCGATCTGCCGCTTGACCTGGGCCTGCTGATTGACTCCAGCGGTTCGGTGCACGGACGGTTTGATTTCGAACAGACCGCGGCGACTAGTTTTCTGGAACACACAATCCGGCGAGGCTTCGATAAAGCATTTGTCGTCGGCTTTAACACCAAGAGCCAGATGACACAGGATTTTACAGACAACGTCAGGCTGCTTTCCGCCGGGGTGCATAACCTGAAAGATGGCGGAGGAACAGCACTTTATGACGCGGTTTACCGCGCCTGTCGCGAAAAATTCTTGAAGGATCGGCCTGATCATCCTGTTCGCAAGGCCATTGTCATCGTCAGCGACGGCGAAGACAATCAGAGTGAATTCACCAGGGCGCAGGCCATCGAAATGGCGCAGCGGGCTGAAGTCATCATTTACGCGATTTCCACGGACGACAGTGGCTTGATTCTGCGCGGCGACAAAGTTCTCGAGCAAATTGCCGAGGCTACCGGCGGCCGGGCATTCTTTCCTTTCAAGATGAAGGACATCACGCGCTCCTTCGCGGCGATTGAAGACGAACTACGCAGTCAGTATGTGGTTTCCTACCGTCCAGCTAACTTTGACGCAGATGGCCGCTATCGCTCGATCGAGATTTCTGCATTAAAGAAAGATCTACAAGTCCGCGCCCGCAAGGGCTACTTCGCACCCCAGCAGTAACTCCGGTTTCCGCCGCCCGACGAACAAACCGCTATATCTCGCTGAGCCAACCCTCAGCCATCCTGATTGCGCCTGCGGCCTCACTGTGCTACCGTCCCAATGATTCCGGCATCCACGGAGGAGACGTTGATGAGCGCCATTATCCTTCTGGTCATTCTGGGCGTGATCGCCGCCGTCCTGGTCGGCATGTACAACACGCTGGTGCAATTGCGCGTGCGCTGCGACTCAGCCTGGTCTGACATTGATGTACAACTCAAGCGCCGCCACGACCTGATTCCCAATCTGGTCGAGACCGTGAAGGGTTATGCCGCCCACGAAAAAGGCACCTTCGAGAATATTGCGAAGTTCCGCTCGCAGGCGATGCAGGCGACCACCCCCGAAGACAAGGCCGCAGCCGAGAACCAGCTCACCGGGGCGCTGAAAAGTTTGTTTGCCGTGGCGGAGAATTACCCAGAGCTGAAAGCGTCAGAGGAATTTACGCAACTGCAAGGTTCATTGAGCCAGACCGAAGACTCGATCCAGAACGCGCGCCGTTATTACAACGCAGTCGTGCGCGATTTGAATACTAAAATCCAGTCATTCCCAACCAATATTCTTGCCGGCATGTTCAACTTCCAAGCGCGCCAATTCTTCGAAACCGCGGCCACAGACCGCGAGCCGGTGGCGGTAAAGTTCTGAGGCCGAGTTCTGAGGCAATGATCGGGCGGACAAGTTTTGTGAAGACCCTGCTTGCGACGTCTGGAAGCGGCGGCAGGCTGCGTCTCTACCGCGCCGTCATGGGCTTGCTCGCCTCCGTTGTTGTGCTTGCCACTCCCGTCGCTGCCAAGAGCTGGCGAATCGCTGACTTTAGCGACAACATAACTGTTAAGGTCGACGGCAGCGCAGTAGTCACTGAGCGGATCAGTCTGGTTTTCGAAGGCGAATGGCACGGCATTCACCGGACGATTCCTATCGCATATCCCGGCCCGGATGGGACCAATTACCAGCTATTCATCAGCATCTCCAGCGTCACCGACGGCAACGGCGGCAAGCTCAAGTACGATTCCTCAACTTCCTCTGGCGCCCGTGACCTGAAAATCTACATCCCCGACGCCGCGGACGCCACCCGCTCCGTTGAGATCACCTACCTCGTGCGCAACGGGACGCGCTTTTTCAGTGACTATGACGAGTTCTACTGGAACGTAACCGGCAACGACTGGCCGGTGCCGATCGATCACGCCAGCGCCACGGTGCACTTCCCTGGCACCGCCGCAGGTTCCCTGCGGGCGCAGGCATTTACTGGAGCATATGGATCAGCCGAGCACGATGCGAGAGCGACAGTCAACGGTGCGGACGCTCAGTTCGCGACCAATCGCTCGCTACCCATGCGCGGTGGGATGACCATCGATGTTTTTATTCCCAAAGGAATTTTCAAGCAACCCAGTGCGCTGACCAAATTGGTATGGTTCATCGGCGGAAATCCAGTCGTCTTTCTGCCGCTGGTCACGTTGGCCGTCATGTCCACGTTGTGGTGGTACAAGGGGCGCGATCCCGATCCCGGCGAGTCGGTTGCGCCGATGTATGAGCCGCCTGCGGGGATCTCGCCAGCCGAGGCGGGCACGCTGCTTGACGACGCGATTCATCCTCGCGACATCACTTCGACGATCGTGGACTTGGCAGTGCGCGGCTTTATAAAGATCGAAGAGAAGATGGATAAGGGACTGGTATTCCATCATAAAGACTATGTTTTGCATCTGCTCCAGAAGCGTCAGGACTGGCGGGGCCTTGCGCCGCACGAGCGTGTGATGCTGGAAAATATCTTCGCCGGCGATGCCCCAGTTGTGCAACTGTCCAGCCTCAAGAATCGCTTCTACACCGCTGTTCCTGTCATCCGTGAAGACATTATGTCGGCGCTAAAGAGCAAAGGCATCTACATGCTCGATCCGGAGTCGGCCAACGGTTATAGCATCGGCGCGGCTTTCGGTATCCTCATGATCTTCGCTGTTCTGCAGTTCTTCCATGTCGCGAACTTTTTGAGCTCAGTCCCGCTGCTCATTGGATGTGTGCTAATGTCAGCTTTGATTTGGTGGCTGTTTGCGCGAGTGATGACGGCGAAAACCACGAAAGGCGCACGTACTCAGATTGCGGTGCTTGGCTTCCAGGAATTCATGAACCGGGTGGATGCCGACCGTCTCAAAATCATGCCGCCAGATACTTTCGAAAAGTTTCTGCCCTACGCCATGGCTCTCGGCGTGGAACACCATTGGGCGCAGGCCTTCGCCGGCATCGTGAAAGATCCCCCTAGCTGGTACGCGGCGCCGGGTGGGTACGTCCCTGGCATGGCCTTCAATCCAATCTTGTTCTCCAGCGCGATGCATGGCATGGCCACGGATATGCACCAGACATTCGTCTCAGCGCCGCGCTCCAGTTCGTCGGGTTCTGGCTGGAGCGGTGGAGGCTTCTCTGACCGACACCGACCAGGACGTCGTCAAGGCATGTCTTGCCGGTGAGGCGGATGCCTACGCGGCTCTGGTCGAGCGTTACGGAGGACGGGTGTTCAACATCGCGCTCCGGATCACCGGGGACCCCGACGCGGCGAACGATTGCGCACAGGAGGCCTTCATTCGCGCCTATCGCGCTCTCCATCAGTACGACCCCGCGCTGCCCTTCGGTCCCTGGCTCTACAGGATCACGACCAACGCAAGCCTCAACCACGTCCAACGCTGGCACGCGAGAGAAATGCCGGTCGACGAGTTTCCCGAGCGTCCGACGGAGATCGACGAAGGGCCCGAGGCGACCGCCGTTCGCCGCGAAGAAGTCGCCGAGGTCGTGGCCGCGATGGCCGAGCTGCCGCCCGCGTATCGCGCCGCGCTCACGCTCCGCCACATGCAGCAGCTCTCTTATCAAGAGGTGGCCGATGCCCTTGGCATACCGCTCGGCACGGTGAAGACACACCTGCATCGCGCGCGCGCCGCGCTCAAGGTACGGATCGCCGGGCGTGTGAGAGGAAAGACAGCGTGAGCCGTTTCGCGCCGCCCGATCTCGAGCCGGCCGAGCGTGGGACGCACGAGCTCCTTGCGAGCGTGCCGCCGCGTGCCCTTCCGCTCGGTTTCCGCGAGGCGGTCATGCGCCAGGTCGCGGGTCCGGGCCGGATGACGTGGGAGTGGATCGTCGCCGCGGCGCTCGCTCTTCCCTCGCTCGCGTTCCTGGCCTATCAGCTCTCCGTACACGGAGACGAATTCAGCGCGACCCTGAACAATGTGATCGCGACCGCGGCGGCCGACAACGCTGACGCGTTCTTCTTCATCGACGGGGCGACGGTGCTCGCGCTCGTGCTCG
>Ga0137418_10003984_pt1 | contig 13531 bp, 10 predicted proteins | sample CZODoug3_1_2_16f_FD_122242 | JGI IMG/M metagenome (GOLD analysis project Ga0137418, IMG submission 122242) | Vadose zone soil fungal communities from Angelo Coast Range Reserve, California, USA - CZODoug3_1_2_16fungal (Hybrid Assembly) | ecosystem: Environmental > Terrestrial > Soil > Vadose...
GGCGCCAAGCGCCAGAAGACGCCGAACGAGATCGCGCTCGACATCCTCCTGGCCGCCATGACCATCATCTTCCTGCTCGCCACCGCCACCTTGCTGCCGTTCTCGCTCTACGCCGTCGAGTCAGCGGGCAAGGGTACGCCGGTCACGGTCACGGTGCTGGTGGCGCTGCTCGTGTGTCTCATTCCAACGACCATCGGCGCGCTGCTGTCGGCGATCGGCATCGCCGGCATGGACCGCATGATCCAGAAGAACGTGATCGCCATGTCGGGACGCGCCGTCGAGGCCGCGGGCGACGTGGACGTGCTGTTGCTCGACAAGACCGGCACCATCACGCTCGGCAACCGCCAGGCGACGCAGTTCGTGCCGGCGCCCGGCGTGGACGAGCGCGACCTGGCCGACGCCGCCCAGCTCGCGTCGCTGGCCGACGAGACGCCCGAAGGCCGGAGCATCGTCGTGCTCGCCAAGGAGAAGTACGGCATCCGGGAGCGCGACGTCGAGAAGCTCGGCGCCACGTTCGTCGCGTTCTCCGCGCAGACGCGCATGAGCGGCGTGAACCTGAACGGACGCCAGGTCCGCAAGGGCGCCGCCGACGCCATCGAGGCCCACGTCAAGGCGCTCGGTGGCTCGGTGCCCGCAGAGGTCCAGACGGCCGTGGACTCCATCGCGACGGCGGGCGCCACGCCGCTGGTCGTCGCCGACGGCGCGCGCGTGCTCGGCTGCGTGCAGCTCAAGGACATCGTCAAGGGCGGCATCCGCGAGCGCTTCTCCGAGCTGCGCCGCATGGGCATCAAGACCGTGATGATCACCGGCGACAACCCGCTCACGGCCGCGGCGATCTCCGCCGAGGCGGGGATCGACGACTTCCTCGCCCAGGCCACGCCGGAGACGAAGCTCAAGCTGATCCGCGATCTCCAGGGCGAGGGCCGGCTCGTGGCCATGACGGGTGACGGCACCAACGACGCGCCGGCGCTGGCGCAGGCCGACGTCGCCGTGGCCATGAACTCCGGTACCCAGGCGGCCAAGGAAGCCGGCAACATGATCGACCTCGACAGCAACCCGACGAAGCTGCTCGAGGTCGTCGAGACGGGCAAGCAGATGCTGATGACGCGCGGGGCGCTGACGACGTTCAGCATCGCCAACGACGTCGCCAAGTACTTCGCGATCATCCCGGCCGCGTTCGCGACGACGTATCCGGCGCTCAACGCGCTCAACATCATGCGCCTGGCGACGCCGGAGAGCGCGATCCTCTCCGCCGTCATCTTCAACGCGCTCATCATCATCGCGCTGATCCCGCTCGCGCTGAAGGGCGTGCGGTACCGCGCGATCGGCGCCGCCGCCGTGCTGCGCCGCCACGTCTGGATCTACGGCGTGGGCGGCATCCTCATCCCGTTCCCCGGCATCAAGCTCGTCGACATGATCCTGGTCGCGCTGGGTCTGGTGTAAAGGAGCCCGCCATGAGCCATCTGCGCCCTGCCATCGTGCTGCTGGTCGCTCTCACCGTGATGACCGGCGTCGTCTATCCGGTGGTCGTGACGGCCATCGCGCAGCTCGTGTTCCCGCACCAGGCCAACGGCAGCCTGATCGTGAAGGACGGCAAGGTCGTCGGCTCGGGCCTGATCGGCCAGCCCTTCGACGACCCGAAGTACTTCTGGGGTCGACCGTCGGCGACCTCGCCCTTCGGCTACAACGCCGCCTCGTCGTCGGGCTCGAACCTGAGCCCGACGAACCCCGCGCTCGTCAAGTCGGTGCAGGAGCGCGTGGACGCCCTGCGCGCGGCCGACCCCGACAACAAGGCGGCCGTGCCGGTGGATCTCGTCACCGCCTCCGGCAGCGGCCTGGACCCGCACATCTCGCCCGCCGCGGCGCTGTATCAGGTCGATCGCGTGGCGAAGGCCCGCAAGCTGCAGCCGGACGCCGTGCGGGCGCTGGTCGAGCGCCACATCGAAGGTCGCCAGCTCGGCTTCCTCGGCGAGCCGCGAGTGAACGTGCTCGCGCTCAATCTCGCACTCGACGGCAAGTAGGAGGCGTGCGGCCTCAGCGGACCGCGATCTCGTAGTCCTCCTCGATCGGGTCGGGCGTGACGGGCGCGAGCGGGGCGACGGGCAGGGGCCGACGGGACTCGATGACGCGGACGGTCATGCGCGCGCCAGCACAGTCGCACCAGTCCTGTAGATCGAACGCCGGACGGTTGGCGCGCAGCCAGATGGACATCGCGGCAAAGACGCCGAAGGCCAGCAAACACCGCAGCGCGATCCGGACCGCGTGCGGCGACTGCACGAATTCGAGTGCTCCGAGCGCGGCCAGCTGCGGGAGCGTTGTGCCATAGAGCAGCCCCCACCGTGGCCGGGCGACGCCCGATCCGTGCACGCCCCGGTGCGTCGTGTCGCACATCGTTGTGGACCTCCGAGCGGACTCTGCCATTCCCTGGTTCAAGCCCGCGTTAAGAGGCTGACCGCCGGCGTTAAAATTCCGTAAAATTCAGCGTCGGGCGCCAAAACTGGAGGGCCATCGGTCCCGGCGGGGCTAGACTTCCGGCTCATGTGCCTCCATGCGGGGCCGGCGTGAGGTTCACGCTCCTCAAGCGCGTCCTCGTCGGCCCGCCGATGCCGCTGGCCCAGGCGCGCCACGAGCGGCTGAGCAAGCGCGTCGCCCTCGCCGTCTTCTCATCCGACGCCCTCTCCTCCGTCGCGTACGCCACCGAAGAGATCCTCCTCATCCTCGTGCTGGCCGGCACCGCCGCGCTGCACTACTCGGTGCCCATCTCGCTCGCCATCACCGCGCTGCTGGCCATCGTCGCGATCTCCTACCAGCAGACGATCCACGCCTATCCGAGCGGCGGAGGCTCGTACATCGTCGCGCGCGAGAACCTGGGCTCGGTGCCGGGACTGGTGGCGGCGGCCGCCCTGCTCGTGGACTACGTGCTCACGGTGTCGGTGTCGGTCGCCGCCGGCGTGGCCGCCGTCACGTCGGCGATGCCGCACCTGGCCGAGCACAAGGTCGCCATCGGCGTCGGCTGCGTGGCCGCCATCGCGCTGGCCAACATCCGCGGCGTGCGCGAGTCGGGCCGCATCTTCGCGGTGCCGACCTACTTCTTCATCGTCAGCTTTGGATTTCTTCTGGTCGAGGGCTTCTATCGCCTGGCCACCGGCAGCCTGCCCGCCACGCCGCCGCCGGACATCCCGGCCGTGGAGGCGCTGACGTGGTTCCTCGTCCTCCGCGCGTTCGCTTCCGGCTGCACGGCCATGACCGGCATCGAGGCGATCTCCAATGGCATCCCGGCCTTCCGGCCGCCGGAGTCGCGCAACGCCGCCATCACGCTGGGCTGGATGGCGGTCATCCTCGCCACGATGTTCGTGGGCCTCACGGTGCTCGCGGACCGGTTGGGTATCGTGCCGGTGGAGACGGAGACGGTCGTCTCGCAGATCGCGCGGCGGCTTCACGGCACCGGCGTCTTCTATTACATGATCCAGGCCGCCACCGCGCTCATCCTCGTACTCGCCGCCAACACGTCGTTCGCCGACTTCCCGCGGCTCTCGTCGCTGCTCGCGCGCGACCGTTACGTGCCGCGCCAGTTCGCCAACCTCGGCGAGCGTCTCGTGTTCTCGAACGGGATCATGGTGCTCGGCGCGATGGCCGCGGTGCTTCTGGTGATCTTCGGCGGCGAGACCCACGCCCTGATCCCCCTCTACGCCGTCGGCGTCTTCATCTCGTTCACGCTGTCGCAGTCGGGCATGGTGCGCCACTGGATGCGAGACCGGCGGTCCGGCTGGCGGCACCGCGCGATCATCAACGGCACCGGAGCGGTGGCGACCGGCATCGTCACCGTCGTCATCGGCGCCACGAAGTTCACGCACGGCGCGTGGATCGTCGTGCTCGTGATCCCGACGCTGGTGGCCACCTTCATGGCCATGCGCCGCCACTACGACGACGTCGCCGAACAGCTCTCGCTGGAGGGCCTCGCCGCGCCGCCCGAGCTGCGCCACACGGTGCTGATCATCGTCGGCGACCTGCACCGCGGCGTGGTGCGCGCGGTGCAGTACGCCAAGACGCTCGCGGCGCCGACCGTTGCCGTGCGCGCCGTCTTCGTCGAGACCGACCCCGCCAAGACGGCGAGGCTGGAGGAGAAGTGGACCCGCTACGGGCTGGGCGTACCGCTGGTGATTCTGAACTCGCCCTACCGCTCGCTGCTGCGCCCGCTCGTCGAGTACCTCGACGCGCTGCAGGCGCAGGGCGACGACCACATGGTGACCGTGGTCATCCCGGAGTTCCTGCCGTCGAAGTGGTGGCAGCACGTGCTGCACAACCAGACGGCACTCCTGATCAAGGGCACGCTGCTGTTCCGCAAGAACACCGTCGTCGTCGACGTGCCGTACTTGCTCAAGCGCTGACGACGTCGGCGGCGTCCGGGGCCGGCGCCGCGCGCTAGTTCTTCAGCCCGTAGAGGCGCCGCGCGTTGTCGCCGAGGATTTTTCGCTTCTGCGCGTCGCTGAGGTCGCCGCGGTCGCGGATCTCGTCGATCGACTGCGGATACGAGTTGTCCCAGTGCGGGAAGTCGGAGGCGTAGACGATCTGGTTCTCGCCCACGAGCTTCACGGCCGGGCCCAGCAGCCACTCGTCGGCCTCGCAGGAGAAGTAGATCTTGCCGGATCGGACGTACTCGCTCGGCTTCTTCTTGAGGGCGGGCGCCTCCGGCGCGCGCTTTGCGTACTCGTCGTCCATCCGCTCCATCCAGTAGGGCGCCCAGCCGCAGCCGGCCTCGAGGAACGCGATCCGCAGATCGGGGAAGCGCTCGGGGATGCCCTCGAAGATCACCGAGGTGAGCTGGCGCATCTGTCCGAACGCGTGCGAGCACGTGTGGGCCTGGATGAACTGCGGGAAGAGCTCGACGCCGCCGCCGCCCAGGTGGGAGCCGGAGGCGTGGATGCCGAGCATCACGTTGAGGCGCTGCGCCGTCTCGTAGATCGGCGTGAAGCGCGTGTCGCCCAGCACGTGGTTGCCGTCGGCGGCGAGCATCGCGCCGACGAGGCCGAGCTGACGCACGCCGCGCTCGAGCTCGGCCGCCGCCGCGTCGGGATCCTGGATGGGCAGCAGCGCGACGGCCTGCAGCCGCGGGCTCTTCTTGATGAACTCCTCGTGCAGGAACGTGTTGTACGCGCGGCAGATCGCCACCGCCCACGCCCGGTCCTTCAGGAACGACAGGAAGAGGCCGAGGGTCGGGTAGAGGACCGTCATCTCCATGCCGCCGTCGTCGAGCGCCGCCAGCCACTGCTCGGCGGTGCCGCCCACGCTGCCGAGCGTGCCGAGCAGACGCCGGTCCCAGCCGTCCGCGGGGTAGAGCGGCAGCGCGAGCGGCCGGCGGCGATACGGCTCGTCGAGATACTTCGCCACCTGCTCGTTGGTCTCGGTGACGTGTCCGTCGGCGTCGATGACCGGAATCTGGCTCATGATGTGGTCCTCCGTCGCGCTCGCCGCCGGCTCGCTCGTCGCGGTGCAGCCTTACGTTGCGGCTCGTGTCGTACCTAGGCGTTCATTCCAGGCGTTCCATCACACCCGCCTGCGCGGCGGTGCCACGGCTCCTCGCGACCGGCAGCGGTCACCGGCCACCCGCCGGCGACCACCGCGACGAGCAGCGCACCGTCTCTCGCACGATCCTCAGGGCTTCTTGCACATGACGTTCAGGAGGGCCTGGCGCTTGTCCTCGCGCACGACCTTCAGCGCCCGGCGCAGGGCGTCGGGCAGCGCGGCGGGATCGTCCACGCGCTCGGCCCAGCCGCCCGAGGCCTGGCAGATCATCTCGTAGTCCGGCGGGGGGTCCAGCTCGGTCAGCGGCATCCCGGTGCGCTTGGCCCAGCCGTCCGGCGCGTGCGAGGTGACCGCGCGCTTCACCGCGTTCCACGCGCGGTTGTTGAAGACGATCCAGAGCACGGGGATGTCGTACGCGCGCGCCACCCAGTGCGCCGCCGTCGGCGCGCCGAAGATGTAGGCGCCGTCGCCGACGGTGCAGATCACGGTGTGATCCGGCTTGGCCAGCCTGGCGCCCAGCGCGGCGCCCACGCCCCAGCCGAGCCCGCCCGACGACGGCGAGCCGAAGTAGGTGCCCGGCGTGCGGAAGCAGCACTGGCTGGCGTCGAGGTCGTACTCGTTGACGACGATCGTACGATCGTCGAGCGCGTCCCCCACGCAGCGCGAGAGCCACGCCATCTCGATGGGCCGGTCGTCCTTCAGCGCGCGCGCCCGCGACTCGACGGCGGCGCGCCGCTCGCTGCCGGCGGCTGCGGTACGGCGTCGTCGCTCCTCGCGCACCCGCGGCTCGACCTGCTCGCGGACCGCCTCCGCCAGCGCGGCCAGCGTCAGCCGCGGGGCGCCCGGCAGCGCCACGTCGGCGCCGAAGCCGCGGATCGGGTAGCGCGAGAAGAGCGGATCCGTCGCGATCTGGATCAGCCTGGCGTCCGATCGGGGGGCCTTCAGCGACGGGAACCACGGCACGTCGGACTCGACGATCGCGATCGCGTCGGCCTCGTCGAGGTATGGCGTGGCGTCGAAGCCGCCGTGCAGCTCGTGGTGCTGGGGGAAGTTCATGTGGGTATGGAACTGGTCGACGACCGGTGCGCCGAGCGCCTCGGCCAGCGCGACGAGCGAGGCGACGGCGCCGGGATCGCGTCCCGCCGCCTTGACGATGATGAGCGGCCGGCGCGCGGCCGCCAGCACCTTCGCGGCCTCCGCGATCCCCTCCGGCCCCGCCACCGTGGCCGTCGGCTTCGGCGCGCGCGATGTGTCCGAGTACTCGAACGACTCCTGCGCCTCGGACAGCACCTCGCGCGGCAGCGTGAGATACACGGGTCCCTGCGGCTCGGCGGTGGTGATGGCGAGCGCGCGGTCGATCACCGTCTCCAGCTGGACGAAGTTGCGCAGCTCGTAGTCCCACTTCACGAACTCGCGCGCGAGCCCCGCCTGGTCGAAGGACTCCTGCGCCCAGTGGATCGGGCGGTTGCGCGCGCCGGGCATGCCGGCCTCGGTGATCGGGTTGCGTCCGGCCGTGAAGAGCATCGGCACGCCGACGCGCGAGGCGTTGATGATCCCGGCCAGCGCGTTGGCAGCGCCGACGATGACGTGCACCATCACCGCCTGCGGGCGCCCGGTCACCATCGCGTAGCCGTGCGCCATGGCCACGGCCGGCGTCTCGTGCGGTACCGTCACCGGCCTGGGCAGCGCCTGACCCTGAGCGAGGCGCTTGGCGTATGCCTCGATCAGCGGGGCGAAGTCGGTGCCCGCGTTCGCGAAGAGGTATTCGACGCCCCGGGCGGCGAGCAGCTCGAGATAGGCCTCGGCCGTGCTTTCGACGCTGATCTTCTTCATGGGCTCCCTCGTTGTTCCTGAAGTCCCTCCGACATGGCGCGGCCGAGGGTGACCGGCCGCGAAAGTGGCCTAGACTAGCACGAGCGCGCTATAACAGTAGAGTCGTGACCGTGCGCTTTCGGAATGTCGGCGAGGTCAAGGCGTGGAACGACGCGATGGTCGCGAAGTACGACCTCGATCGGTTCCACGCCCATCCGAGCGTGTTCGTCCGCTTCGTGGAATCGCGCCGCGTGGCCCGGGTCTTCGCCCTCCTCGGCGCGCGCTCGGGTGACCGCGTGCTGGAGGTCGGCTGCGGCGCCGGCCACCTGCTGGCGAGGCTGCCGGCCGGCCGCGCGGTCGGCATCGACCTCGCGGAGTCGCTGCTCGCCCGCACGCGCGCACGGCTCGGCGGCCGGGCGACGCTCGCGCAGGGCGATGCCGGAGCGCTGCCGTTCGCGTCCGGCGCCTTCGACCGCGTCTACTGTTCGGAGGTGCTCGAGCACCTCGTGGATCCCGCCCGCGCCGTCGCGGAGATCCGGCGCGTGCTGAAGCCGGGCGGCGTGGCCGTGCTGTCGGTGCCGAACGAGGGACTGATCAACCGGCTCAAGGCGCTCCTACGGGGGCTCGGCATCTGGCGGCTCGTCATGCGCGGTGCTGCGTACGACATGCCGGACCGCATGGACGACGAGTGGCACCTGCACGCGTTCGACCTCGCCGCGCTGCGCGCGATCGTCCCGCCCTCGCTCACCGTCACACGCGCCGTCGGCGTGCCGGCGCGGGCGTTCGCGCTGCGCTGGGTGATCCGCTGCGAGGCGCGCGGATGAGCCCCGGCGGCGGCGAGGGCGTCTCGGTCATCCTGCCGGTCCTCAACGAGCGGGAGAACCTCGAGCCGCTCCACGCGCGCCTCAGCGCCGCGCTCAAGCCGCTCGGGCGCGACTACGAGATCGTCTTCGTCGACGACGGCAGCACCGACGGCTCGTGGGACGTGATGAAGCGGCTGGTCGCCTCCGACCGCGCGGTGAGGCTCGTGCGCCTGCGCCGCAATTTCGGCCAGTCGGCCGCGCTCGCCGCCGGCCTCGCGCACTCGCGCCACCCGATCGTCGTCACCCTCGACGCGGATCTCCAGAACGATCCCGCGGACATCCCGCGCCTGCTGGCCGTCCTCGACGCCGGCGACGACGTCGTCTGCGGCTGGCGCCGCGAGCGGCAGGACCCGTGGCTGACGCGTCGGCTGCCCTCGACGGTCGCCAACTGGCTCATCCGCCGGCTCACCGGCGTCCGCATGCACGACATGGGGTGCACGCTGCGCGCGTATCGCCGCGACGTCCTCGCCGACGTCCACCTCTATGGCGACATGCATCGCTACCTGCCGGTGCTGGTGGGGTGGGTGGGCGGCCGCATCGGCGAGATCGAGGTCGCCCACCACCCGCGCGCCGCCGGCACCTCGAAGTATGGTTTGCTGCGGACGTTCCGTGTGCTGGTGGATCTGTTGTCGATCAAGTTCCTCGGCGACTACGCCACGCGCCCCAACGCCATCTTCGGCGGCTTTGGCCTGGCCAGCCTCGCCCTCGGCGCGCTCGCCTTCCTCGTGGTCGCCTATCGTGTCTTGGTGTTGCACCGCGTGGAGGCCACCCCGATGGTCTTCTTCATGGTGCTCTTCGTCCTCACGGGCATCATGTCGGTCTTCATCGGCTTCCTCGCCGACATCCTGATCCGCGGTCTCTACGAGACCCAGCGCAAGCCCGCCTTCTACGTCCGCGAGACAGACGGCATGCAGGGAGTCGAGTAGCGCCCGTGTGCGGCATCGTCGGCTACGTGCTGGCGCGACCGGACCGTCGCCCCGAGCAGGGCGTCCTCAAGCGCATGGCCGATCGGATCGCGCACCGGGGCCCCGACGACGAGGGCTTCGTCGTCCGCGGTCCCGCCGCGCTCGGCGTCCGCCGGCTGCGCATCATCGACCTCGAGACGGGCCGCCAGCCGATGACGGGCGAGGATGGCACGATCTGGGTCGCGTTCAACGGCGAGATCTACAACTATCGGGAGCTGACCACGCGGCTGACCTCGGCGGGACACGTGTTCCGCACGCGCTCGGACACCGAAGCGATCGTGCACGCGTGGGAGGCCCGCGGGCCCGACGCCCTCGACGACCTCGAGGGAATGTTCGGCCTCGCCGTCTGGAACGACGCCACGCGCACGCTGGTGCTGGCGCGCGACCGGCTCGGGATCAAGCCGCTCTACTATGCGGTGCTGCCCGACGGCCTCGTGTTCGCCTCCGAGCTCAAGGCGATGTTCGAGCATCCCGCCGTCTCGCGCGAGCTGGATCCCGAGGCGCTCTCTGCGTATCTCGCCCACGAGTGGGTGCCGGCGCCGCGCTCGATGGTGAAGGGCGTGCGCAAGCTGGCGCCGGGCCACCGGCTGATCTACGCGGGCGGCGAGGCGCGCGTCGAGCGCTGGTGGGACGTGCAGTACGGCGGGGAGCCCGTGGTGGAGGTGCAGGCGGCGGCCCGCCTCGGCGCCGTGCTCGATCTCTCCGTCCGCCAGCACCTGCTCTCCGACGTCCCGCTGGGCGTCTTCCTCTCGGGCGGGCTCGACTCTGCCACCGTTGCGATGTTCGCGCGGCGCCACGTCAGCCGCCTGAGCACGTTCTCCATCGGCTTCGATGACCGCTCGTTCGACGAGTCGAAATACGCGCGGCGCGTGGCGGCCATCCTGGGCACCGAGCACCACGAAGAGCGGGTCGGGCCCAACGCCGCCCTCGACCTCGTCGAGAGTCTCGGCGACCTCGTGGACGAGCCACTCGGCGACGCCTCGATCCTGCCGACGTATCTGCTGTCGCGCTTCGCGCGCAAGTCGGTGACCGTCGCCCTGTCGGGCGACGGCGGCGACGAGCTGTTCGCCGGCTATCCGACCTACCAGGCCCACCGGGTGGCGCACGCGTGGGCGCGCGCGCCACGGGCGGCGCGGGCGATGGCGCGGGCGACGGTGAACCGCATGCCCGTCTCGCACGACAACCTGAGCCTCGACTTCCGCCTCAAGCGCTTCGTGGCCGCCGCCGACCTCGATCCCGTCACGCGCCATGCCGTCTGGATGGGCTCGTTCACGCCGGACGAGCAGCGCGGGCTGCTCACGCCGGGGGCCCTCGCGCGGCTCCCCGACGGCCCGTCCTATGCCGAGTGGGAGCGGATGGCCGCCGCGGCGCCGTCTCATCCCTGGCTCCACCGCATCCTCTATCTGGACCTCAAGGGCTACCTCGGCGAGGGCGTGCTGCAGAAGGTGGACCGCGCATCGATGGCGTGCTCGCTGGAGGTGCGCGTGCCGCTGCTCGACCGCCGCGTGGTGGAGGTGGCCGCGTCGCTCCCGCCGGAGATGAAGCTGCGCCGGCTCACCACCAAGCACGTGCTCAAGTGGCTCCTGCGCAACCGGCTGCCGCGCGACATCGTGCGCCGGCGCAAGAAGGGCTTCGCGGTGCCGCTCGCGCGCTGGTTTCGCACCGAGCTGCGGCCGCTGATGCACGAGGTGTGCGACGAGGGCACGCTGCGCCGCGCCGGCCTGTTCCGGCCCGAGGTGGTCTCCGACCTCATCGGCCAGCACATGCGCGGCGAGGCGGACCACCGCAAGAAGCTCTACACCCTGCTCGTGTTCCTGCTCTGGGCGCGGCGTCACCGCGTGGTCTGATGCGCGAACGCCTGCTCGAGTGGCTCGCCTGCCCCGCCTGCGGCGGCAGGCTCGGCTTGCGCGACGCCGTCGGGCGGGCAGGAGAGATCCGAGAGGGCGCGCTCGTGTGCGCCGGCTGCGGCGCGCGCTATCCGATCCTCCGGAGCGTCCCGCGGCTTGTCCCCGGCACCGTGGCCGCCGAGGCGGCGGCGACGGCGGAGCGCTTCGGGTACGAGTGGACGCGCTTTGCCGAGATCCGGCCGCAGTACCGCGAGCAGTTCCTCGGCTGGATCGCGCCGGTAGGCCCGGACGCGTTCGCGGGCAGGCGCGTGGTCGACGGCGGCTGCGGCAAGGGCCGGCACCTGCGGCTGGCCGCCGAGTTCGGGGCGCGCGACGTGATCGGCCTCGACCTCGGCGAGGCGGTGGAGGCGGCGGCGCGCAACACGGAAGGGCTCGAGGCCGTCCACGTCGTGCAGGGCGACCTCACGCGACCCCCCATCCGTCCGGGGACCATGGACGTCGTCTACTCGGTGGGCGTGCTGCACCATCTGCCGCGGCCGGCCGACGGCTTCCGCGCGCTCGCGAAGCTGCTGGTGCCGGGCGGAATGCTCGTGGCGTGGTGCTACGCGCGCGAGGGCAACGGCTGGGTGCTGGCGCTCGTCGATCCCGCGCGACGGGTCACCAGCCGGCTCCCGCTGCGCGTCGTGAGCGGTCTGGCAGCGGCGGTGACGCTGCCGCTGTGGACGGCGCTGCGGGCGCTCTATGCGCCCGCGCGCACGCGGCCGGGTCTCCGGCGGTTCTTACCCTACGAAAGCTATCTGAGCGATCTCGTGCCGTTTCCGTTCCGCGAGGTGCACTCGATCGCCTTCGACCAGCTGCTGGCGCCGGTGGCTCACTACATGCCGCGCGGCGAGATCGAGCGCTGCTTCGCGGAGAGCGGGCTCAGGCTCGCCTCGTTGCGTTGGCATCACGCGAACAGCTGGGCGGCGCACGGCTACTTGTAGGCCTTCGCCTCCGCGGTGATCTTGGCGGCGTCGAGCTTGTTGATGTCGGCGATGAGCTCGTTGGTGATGAGCTCGGCGGCCTTCAGCGGCTGCTTGATGATGCCGTACTTCAGCATGAAGTCGGCGTACGCGCCGTAGTTCGCCTCGGAGTTCTCGCCCCAGCGCTTGACGCCGGCCTTGTCCAGCTTCCAGTTGGCGATGCGCGCCTGGATCACCTTGGTGTCGTCCTTGACGGCCGTCGCCTCGTCCTTGCCGGTCGGCTTCGTCTGCGGGAAGACGTCGTAGAGGATGCGCACGGCCGCTTCCGGATTAGCGATGGCGAACACGGTGCCCATCGCGTAGCCGCGCGCCACCGCGACCGCCTCCTTGCGCTTGCTCTTGAGCGTGTCCTCGAGGGCCAGGAAGCCGTTGGACGGGTAGCGGTCGATCTCCTTGGTGTCGAGCAGGCGCAGCTTGACGCCGGCGTTGTCCACCATGGCGTATTGCGTGTCGAACTGGCTGAGCGCGTCCACGGACTTGTTGCGGATCATCGCGGCGGTCTGCGCGCCCTCGCCGGCGGCCACGATGGTGACGTCCTTCTCGGGATCGAGCCCGGCCGCGGCGACGAGCGCCTTCGCGACCGGCACGCCGGCCGAGCCCATCGAGATCACGCCGATGGTCTTGCCCTTGAGGTCGCCGATCTTCTGCACCGCGCTCTCCTGCGGCACCGCGATGCCGTAGATGTTGCCCTGGTAGGCCGTGTAGAAGATCTTCGCCTTCACGCCCTGGGCGCGCGCGGCGGCCAGCGGCTCCACGCTCGGCAGCGCGAACATGATCTCCTTCGTCACGACCGTCTTGGTGCAGTCGGCGGAGCCGGCCAGCGGAATCAGCTCGACGTCGACCCCGTCCTTCTTGAACCAGCCCATCTTCATGGCGATGGCGAACGGCGCCGCGGCCGAGCTCACGGTCTTGGCGCACCAGCCGACTTTTACGGACATTGGCACCGGTGCGGGGGCCTGTGCCCCCGCCGGCAACGACAGCGCCGTAATCAGGATCAATGTGAGCAGAGCGGTCATCGAGCGACTCCCTCCTTGGCTTGCACGACCCGGCCGACGCGGGGCGGCGTCGCCACCTCGTCGGTCGCAGGCTCGATCAGGCTCTTCTCTGACGGATCCCAGAACATGATGCGCCGGCGGATGAGCATGATGATGCGGTTGAGGACGAGGCCGACCAGCGACAGGATGATGAGGATCGAGAACTGGCCGGAGACGTCCATGTTGAAGTTCATGGACTGGATCAGCATGCCGAGCCCGCGCTGGGCGCCGACGAACTCGGCCACGATGGCGCCGATGAGCGCGAAGATCATGGCCACGTCGAGACCGGCCATCACGAACGGCAGCGCGTTGGGCAGCCGCAGCATCCAGAAGATCTGCTGGTTGCTGGCGGCCAGCGAGCGCATGAGGCTCACGCGGTCCTCGTCGGCCGACTTCAGGCCGACCATCGTGTTGACCAGCAGCGGAAAGAAGGCCACGAGCGCGGCGTTGATCACCTTGGAGGTG
>Ga0137418_10003988_pt1 | contig 13525 bp, 11 predicted proteins | sample CZODoug3_1_2_16f_FD_122242 | JGI IMG/M metagenome (GOLD analysis project Ga0137418, IMG submission 122242) | Vadose zone soil fungal communities from Angelo Coast Range Reserve, California, USA - CZODoug3_1_2_16fungal (Hybrid Assembly) | ecosystem: Environmental > Terrestrial > Soil > Vadose...
AAGGAATGGTTCGGCAGCCCAATGATCCGGGATCTGGCTATCCTCGCGGCAATCTTCATTCCCGCCTTCGTTATCATCGAGCTGTGGCACAAGGAGCCGTTCATCAATTTGCGCCTGTGGGCGCGGCGCGGCTTCGCCAGCGCGTCGTTTATGGGCTTCGTCATGGGGCTCGGGCTCTACGGCACCGTATACGTCCTTCCGGTTTATCTGGCGCAGATCCGGGGCTACAACGCGCTACAAATTGGCGAGGTCGTGATGTGGCTGGGTCTGCCGCAGCTCGCAATTTTTCCGCTGGTGCCGTTCGTCATGAGGCGGACCGATCCACGCGTGATGGTCGGGTTCGGCCTCATACTGTTCGCAATCAGCTGCTTTATGAATTCGTTTCTGACGCACGACTGGGGGATCGAGCAATTGCGATGGTCGCAGCTGGTGCGGGCGGTGGGACAGCCGTTCATCATCACACCCTTGTCGGCAATCGCCGCAAGATCCCTGCCGCAGCACGAGCAGGCCGGGGGCTCGGCGATATTCAACATCATGCCCAATCTCGGCGGTTCGGTCGGGATCGCGATGCTGTCCTATTTCGTCACCGAGCGGGAGCACTACCATTTCTCGATTATTGGCAACCATCTGACCAAGAACAACATCAAGCTGGCGCAACGGATCGACGAGCTGGCGGGAGTGTTGGCACCAAAGGCGTCCGCCGCGGGTCTGTCGCGCATGCAGGCGATCGCCGAAGTCAGCAACACTGTGAGGGTTGAAGCGTATGTGATGGCCTATTCCGACTGCTTTTTTGTAATCGGAATATCCCTGATTCTGGCCGCTCTAGCGCTATTCCTCGTGCCGAAGCCGCGGAGCGGCGAAGCTGCCGCGGCGTAATTGCCGGGTCGGAAGCAGGAACCGATGCACCTTTAGGGTGGCTGAAAGAGGTGTTTTCAACCAGCCCCGCGTCCCGGATCGAGACCGAGTTCGACCGGATCGACGTTATCGCGCCGAAAGGTCCATAAACACCCATTCTCCGCGGGTAGCTGGCGCGATCTGCCGATGCGCCAGATTCCGGGTTATCCCGACAAAGCGCCGCTCGCCCACGGCGACGATACACTCTATCGCTTTCCGCCGCTCGTTTTCACCGGCGAGGGGAGGCGCGGTTCGCCGCGGTAGCGGCGCAACGGGCGCGGCTACATCTTCGCTCGCCGCCTCATAATTTTCGAGAAAATTGACACGAGTCAATGCAGCACAACGTGGCGCATTGTCGAATGACGCAGCAGGCAGCAGAGACCTACAGCAGTAAGCGACGGTTCCCCCGATCGCGTTTCTGCTGCGGATCCCAGAGCAGCACAATCTTCCGGCAGCCGCCGTGCGTGACTGCCCGTCGAAGAAAGAGGAGAGGTTGATAAGAAATGCTCAGGAAACTCGGAGTAATAATTAGCGCGCTCAGCTTGGCCGCCGGCGCTTTGGCGTTAGATGCGCCGGCGCAAGCGCAGGGCTTGAAGGCCGGAGTGCTCACCTGCAATGTAGCCAGCGGCTTCGGCCTCATCTTCGGCTCCTCGCGGGCGGTCAACTGCACCTTTTCGCCCACAGGAGGTCCTCCACAACACTACGTGGGGGCCATCAACAAATTCGGTGTCGATATCGGATATCTACAAGGGGGGGTGCTGGTTTGGACGGTCGTCGCACCGACCGCCAATCCAGCGCCGGGCGCGCTGTCCGGGACGTATGCCGGCGCGACGGGAAGCGCGACGGTCGGGGTCGGGGTCGGCGCCAACGTGCTGGTCGGCGGTTCGGGGAATTCGATTGCCTTGCAGCCGGTGAGTATCGAAGGCACGACCGGCCTCAATGTCGCGGCCGGTATCGCGGAAATGACCCTAACCTATCAGCCGGGCTAATATAGGAAGAGCGCGCGGTTGCAATTTCGCCGTGACATGCGCGCGCTGGAGCCTGTTATGTCTAGCATGATGCTCGCAGTGGCCGTGCTTGCGGTTCTGCTGGTTCTCGGCATTCTCAGTGAGACCTTTGAGGTGATGCTGCTGCCGCGCCGGGTACCCCGCCGGGTGCGCATGGTGCGGATCTTTTTTCGTCTCACTTGGTGGGTCTGGTCGAGCTTGGGGGTCCTAAGACCGCCGGGCCCGCGTCGTCAGAGTTATCTGGCTGCTTACGGCCCGTTCTCGATGGTGCTGCTCATCCTAATCTGGGCGATGGGACTAATTCTTGGCTTTGGTCTGCTGCAATGGACCCTTCATACGGGATTGGACCCACATCCGAACCTTCCAAGCCTGCTCTACACGAGTGGATTGACGTTTTTCACAGTGGGGTTCGGCGATATCGCGCCGCAAACTCCGCTTGCAAAGCTGATTATCGTCGCCGAGGCCGGCACGGGCTTTGGCTTCATCGCCGTGGTGATCGGTTATCTCCCCGTGCTATATCAGCTCTACGCTCGACGCGAGATACACGTCATGCAACTCGAAGCTCGGGCGGGCTCGCCGCCTTGCGCGCTCACATTGGTTTGCCGCCACGCCCAAGGAGATGCGACGGATGAGCTTGAGGCGCTGCTTCGCAGCTGGGAAGCATGGTGCTCCGAGTTGCTCGTCAGCCACCTTTCCTATCCGATGCTGAGCTACTATCGGTCGCAGCGAGACAATCAATCCTGGCTCGCCGGGCTTGCGGCCATCATGGATGCCTGCGCCGTGATCATGGTCGGCCTCAGGGATCTGCGACAGTTTGAGGCGCGCATGACCTTCGCAATGGCACGCATCACCGTGCTTGAGATGAGCCGCGTCTTCGAGACAACGCCAGCAATCAACGTCGATCGATTGCCTCGGACGGATTACGCGCAGCTAGCAACTTGTCTTACCGAGGCCGGGCTCTCGTGGAACGACCCTGACGACGCCGAGCGGCAGCTTGCCTCTTTGCGTGGGACCTACGAGCCTTTTCTCGAAGTCCTGGCACAGTATTTGTTGCTGCCGTTACCCGGCTGGCTGCCAGACGAAGGGCAGCTGGACAATGGGCAGCACGGCGCCACCTCGGTGGAGCCTCGAGGACGTAGCGGCCGACTTGCCAATGCTGACTGATTTTGTAGGACGATGGCGTCTCATCGGAGCAGATGGCTCTCGCGCAGTCCATCGAAGATGAACTGCACGGCAAGCGCGGCGAGCAAAATACCGGAAATACGAGCGATGACATTCGTGCCAGTTACGCCGAGCACGCGCCCGAGCGGCTCGACCAGGATCAGCACGGCATAGGTCAGAGCTAACGCGAGTAGCAGCGACAGGAAGAGAACGGCGACTCTTGCCGGATCGGCGTCGGCCTGTCCCATCAACAACATTACCGCGGTAATGCTTGCCGGCCCGGCAATTAATGGGATGGCCAGCGGAAAAACCGCGATCTCATCACTGCGCTCGGCCTCCCTTTCTTCGCCCGCGGTGAGCGCGGAAAGACCGCTCGGGTGAGCGAAGATCAGCTCGATCGATTGCAACAGGAGTAGGATGCCTGCGGCTACTTCGAAAGCAGGCATGCTGACCTGCAAGAGCCCGAGAAACTTCGTACCACCAATCGCGAAAACGACGAGAACCGCACCGGCTATAGCAACCGCTTGGATGGCGAGCCGCCGCCGCGCTGGGCGCCGGGCTCCTGTAGTCAGGACTCCGAAATGAGAACGGCGGTGGAAAAGTCTGCCACGGTAGCGGCGGGATAGTCCCGCAGCTGGCGGAGTAAAACTCTGCCACTTTTGCCCTTCCTTTCAGCAGGGAGGGCGGGGGCATTTTCACCGTGGAACTGTATCTGAAGGTGCGTCTTGCCTGTCGGGACGGGATGAGTGCGCGCGAGGCGGCACGTCATTTTGGGATTTCGCGCGAGAGCGTGAAGAAGATGCTGAGCTTTTCGGTACCGCCGGGGTATCGGCGGACGGCGCCGATCAAGCGGCCCAAGCTGGACGAGTTTACCGAGGTCATCGACCAGTGGCTGCGCGACGACGTTGGCCAGCACCGCAAGCAGCGCCACACGGCCAAGCGGGTTTTTGATCGGCTTCGAGACGAGCACGGGTTCACCGGCGGCTACACCATCGTCAAGGATTACGTGCGCGATCAGCTGCGCCGCAGGCGGGAGATGTTTGTCCCGTTGCACCACGCCCCTGGCCATGCCCAGGCTGATTTCGGCGAAGCGCTGGTGGTGATCGGCGGGATCGGGCAGAAAGCCCACTTCTTCGCGCTCGATCTGCCGCATAGCGACGCGAGTTACATTCGGGCCTATCCAGCGGCAACGGCAGAGGCTTGGGTCGACGGCCACGTTCACGCTTTTGCCTTCTTCGGCCGGGTGCCGCTGTCGGTGCTCTATGACAACGACAGATGCCTGGTGACGCGCATCCTGGCGGATGGCACACGCAAACGCGCCCGCCTCTTCAGCGGGTTCCTGTCGCATTGCCTGATCCAAGACCGCTACGGCCGTCCTGGTAAAGGCAACGACAAGGGCAGCGTCGAGGGTCTGGTCGGCTGGGCTCGGCGCAACTTCATGGTGCCACTGCCGCGTTTTGCGTCGTGGGACGACTTCAACGCTGGGCTCGAGGAGCAATGCCGCAAGCGTCACGCGGACATCCTGCGGGGCCATACCGAGACGATCGGACAGCGGCTCCAGCGGGATCTGCAGGCGATGTCAGAGCTACCGCCTGCCCCCTTTGATTCCTGCGAACAGGCGACAGGACAGGTGAGTTCGCAGTCGCTCGTCCGCTACCAGACCAACGATTATTCGGTGCCTGTCGCCTACGGCCATCGCGATGTCTGGGTACGGGGCTATGTCGATCAGGTCGTGATCGGCTGCGGCGGGGAGATCATCGCTCGCCATCCCCGGTGCTATGACCGCGAGGACATGATCTTCGACCCAGTCCACTACCTGCCCCTGATCGAGCAGAAGATCGGCGCGCTGGACCAGGCGGCGCCACTGGCCGAATGGGACCTGCCCGCGGAGTTCCAAACCCTGCGGCGGCTGATGGAAGCGCGGATGATCAAGGCCGGCCGCCGGGAATACGTTCAGGTTCTCCGCCTGCTGGAGAGCTTCGGGATGGAAGACCTCCATGCCGCGGTCAAAACCGCACTGCGCATGGGGGCGGTAGGTTTTGACGCCATCAAGCACCTTGTGCTGTGCCAGGTGGAGAAGCGCCCACCGAAGCTTGACCTTGACGTCTACCCCTATCTACCGCGCGCCACTGTCGGCAAGACCTCGGCGGCCAGTTACCTGTGTCTGGTGTCGAGGGATGCCGCATGACCGACACCCCCAAACTTCTTTTGGCGCATCACCTCAAGACGCTGAAGCTGCCGACCGTCCTGCGGGAATTCGACAAGGTGGCCCGGCAGTGCGCTGCCGAGGGGTTGGACCATGTTCAGTTCCTTGCCCGACTGGTGGAACTGGAGCTGATTGACCGCGAACGGCGGATGATCGAGCGCCGGATCAAGGCCGCCAAGTTCCCCGCGGTCAAAAGCCTGGACAGCTTCGACTTCAAGGTGATCCCCAGCCTCAACAAGATGCAGGTCCTGGAACTGGCCCGCTGCGAATGGATCGACCGGCGGGAAAACGTCATCGCCCTCGGGCCGAGCGGCACGGGCAAAACCCATGTCGCGCTGGGCCTGGGGCTGGCCGCCTGTCAGAAGGGCCTCGCCGTCGGCTTCATCACCGCCGCCACCTTGGTCCATGAGTTGATGGAGGCCCGAGATGAGCGGCGGCTGTTGCGCCTGCAAAAGCAGCTGGTCGGCCACAAGCTGCTGATCATCGACGAACTGGGTTTCGTGCCCCTCAGCAAAACCGGCGCCGAGTTGCTGTTCGAGCTGATCTCACAACGCTATGAACGCGGCGCCACCCTGATTACCAGCAATCTGCCCTTCGACGAGTGGACCGAGACCTTCGGTTCCGAGCGCCTGACCGGCGCGCTGCTCGACAGGCTGACACACCATGTCAGCATCCTCGAGATGAACGGCGACAGCTATCGCCTCGGCCAGAGCCGTGCCCGTAAGGCCCAGGCCGCGGCAGAAGCTCGACCGTAAAGATTGGCCCTGACGGGCCAAAGCGCCCTGGCACACGCCAGCTATATGGGGAGCGCGCGTGCCAGGGCGCTCACCCGTGCCAGACCGTCAGAAAACGCCGCGCTGAACTGCCCCACTCTGGCGCCGGCATGTGGCCCGGTTTTCCGCCGCCGTTGACACCCGCTACCAGCCATCAGCATTTCCGCGGTGAAGGCTCCGATTGCACCAATCGTGCACATCACGGCGAGACCGAAAGTCGTGAACAGCACCGACGCGACGGGCGTATCGCGCGAGGCTCCGACGAACAGGGTGAGAACTGACGCGCAAGTAGCTGCTCCGCCAAAAGCAGCGAGAAGAACCGCAGCATCAAGTGCAAGAGATCGCCGGTTTGCCATGACCGAGCCCCGCGGTACGCGCAATCCCTGGGACACGTCTCCGGCTCGGGGCCGGCCAGCACGTCTAGGATAGCAGCCTCGCCAGCGTCAGGGGATAATCGGGGTGGCACCCGTATCGGATCCGTTGAGGAGGCGCGTGCCTACCTCGTGCATCCGGCCCGAATGGACCACTTCAGGCCCAGCTCCCGCCCTAGGCCGCGGCGAGATCGGCCGGCAGGCCGATCGTCTTGGCGGCACCGAGCATCCCCTTTCTCAGCTTGTCGACGGCGCGCACTTCGAGTTGCCGGATGCGCTCGCGCGACACGCGAAAGCGCCGGCTGAGATCTTCGAGCGTCAGGGGCTCGTCCCGCAGGCGTCGCTCGACGAGGATCTCGCGTTCGCGGGCGTTGAGCCTCGCCATCACCTCGCCGAGCAGCTTGCGCCGCTGCGCCAATTCGTCGGCCTCGGCGAGCACCGCTTCCTGGCTCGGCCGCTCGTCGACGAGGCGATCGAGCCACTCCGTCTCGCCGTCCGCCATCATCGTCTCGTTCAGCGAACCGTCGGCTCCGCTCATCCGCCGGTTCATCTCCACGACATCCTTCCGCGGCACGCCGAGTTCGGCGGCGATCGTCGCGACCGATTCGGGCGAGAGATCGCCCGCCTCGAACTGCTCCAATCGGCCCTTTAGCTGGCGCAGCTTGAAAAACAGCTTCTTCTGTGCCGCGGTCGTGCCCATCTTCACGATCGAGGTGGAATGCAGGATGTATTCCTGGATGGCCGCGCGGATCCACCACATCGCGTAGGTCGCAAAGCGGAACCCGCGGTCGGGGTCGAATTTTTGCGCTGCCTGCATCAGCCCGACATTCCCTTCGGCGATCAAATCGGAGACCGGCAGGCCGTATCCTGCAAAACCTCGGGAGATTTTGATCACCAGGCGCAGATGGCTGCCGACGAGTTCACGCAAGGCGGCTTCGTCGCCATGATCACGCCACGCAAGAGCAAGTTCCTGTTCACGCTCCGGGCTCAGCATCGGGAACCGCTTCGCGTCGGTCATAAGGTGGGCGAGCGCGTCGCCTCTATTTTCGATCATGTTCGTCACTGTCATCTCTCGTACGCGCCGGCGAAAAGAAAGACCGCGCCCCTGGAAACCTCCGGGAGTTTGGTCGGGGAATTGCAGCAGAAGGTGATTTGGCGCCAAGCGCCACACATATATAAGAACGAAGACAGAACCTTCAAGGACACCCGAGGCGACGTCTCGGGGCAGCTGGCCCTGGCGATCACCGCAGAAGGCGTTCGTTCTGGGGGAGCCGGTGAGCCGCGACGCTCTGCCCGAGCTGGACGTTGTGACGGTGCGGGTGCGGATCAACGGCACCGAGGTGGCTACTGCAAGCGGCGACGCGGTGCTGGCACGTCCTAGGGGCGGACTCGCCCCCGAAAATCAGGTTCGCACCGGACTCCCCGCTGGAGGAAAGGAGATTCGAACCCTCGGTCCCCCCCCCGAGGCGATTTACACCGAGCTGGTGTTCAAGACGTTGTTCACGCGGTGGAAAACGCGGAATACCGATCCTTTTCGCGGGGCCGCGTCCGCCGTGGATTGCCGCGGCACGGGTGGATATCAGAGACCCGCCGCTGCATCGTCCCAGGGTATGACGGTGACCTCAGGCCAGATTGCCTGCGCGCGCCGTGCTTTTGCCCTGTGCGCGACCGCGTTGTCGAGCGCCCGATTAGGGCGGACCACGATGGCAAAAACGTCATCGAGGCCAAACGGCGCCGCCAAGTCGAGCCTGTCGTCGTCCTCGAGCCGGACGCCAACGGCATGCACCACGGAAGCGTATCGCTCATGTGTTTCGTCGGCCGAGGACAGTCGAGGGTAAGGGCTGCCAAAGCGAGACTGGGACCTGTCACGGCTGCTCCCCCGATGGGTCGTCGAGCACAAAACGAGCGGCGATCGCCGATGTCGGGACGAGACAGCTTTCGTTCCGGCCAAACAGGCGATACCGGTTGCGCGCGATCCTGTCATAGGCCCAGTCGCGGACACGCCGCGGCAGCAACAAGAATATTCGCGACCAGGACCAGCCGGGTAGGCCGGCAAGAACGAGGATCATGGCGTCGGATTTGAAATATGCGTGGCCATTGATAATGGCGACGTTAGTCTCGGGGCTGGCGACATCGACGGCGAGACGGGTCGCCAGCGCCGACCCGCGAGTACTTTGGATCGCCACGAAACGGAACCGTGCGCTGGCATCGCGCTCAATCACGAACCGGACCCACCAGCAACAAAGTACGCAGACCCCGTCGAACAAGATGAGCCGATCGGGAACGTCGTCGAGGCTCCGCGGCATCCATCGCTTGCTCACCCGATCCTCCACCGACAGAGCGTACGACGGCCAACGGGTTCGTGGTCGACGCTCCTCGCGGTTATGTTGCGCGCACAAACGGTAGGGAGACCAGGCGACGCTCTGTCGGGTCGATGCCCTTCTCGCACGGGGGACTTAGCTGCGCTATCGCTGCGTCCACTATTGGTAGAGTACTGCGAGGAGCCGTCGGTCATCGCCGACACCTTAGCAGGCCGGGTTCACGTGGAATGGGAGACGAGGAACAGCTATCGTAGCGACCGTCGGCGGGACCAGAAAAACCGCAGCGGGCTTGGGGATCGGAGACGCAGATGAGGCGAAAACGGCGACTGTTCGGCGTGGCCTGCTGGCCCTTGCTGGCGATGGCCCTGGCAACCACCGGCCCGGCGCTGGCGCAAAAGCCGGGCGGCATTCTAAGATTGTACAACATCGACAGCCCCGCCAGCATGTCGATCCACGAGGAAGCGACCGTCTTTTCCCAGATGCCGATGATGGCGGTCTTCAACAACCTCGTCATGTTCGACCAGCACGTCAAACAGAACAGTCTGCAGGTGATCGTGCCCGATCTGGCAATCAGCTGGTCGTGGGACGAGGAAGGCAAACAGCTCACCTTCAAACTGCGCGAAGGTGTGAAATGGCATGATGGCAAGCCGTTCACTGCCGCAGACGTGCGGTGCACCTGGGACATGCTGCTCGGCAAGTCGAACGAAAAGCTGCGCCTCAACCCGCGCAAAAGCTGGTACCGCAATTTGGATGCCGTCACCACCAACGGCGATTACGAGGCGACCTTTATCTTGAAGCGGCCGCAGCCGGCCTTCATCGCCCTGCTCGCGTCAGGGTTCTCGCCGGTCTACCCATGCCATGTTCCGCCCAAGGATATGCGTACCCATCCGATCGGCACCGGCCCCTTCAAATTTGTCGAATTCAAGCCGAACTTATCGATCAAAGTAGCAAAAAACCTCAATTACTGGAAGCCGGGCCGGCCATATCTCGACGGGATCGAGTATACGATCATCCGCAATTTGTCGACGGCGATATTGGCGTTCGTTGCCGGTAACGTCGACATGACCTTCCGCGGCAGTGTCACGGTGCCGCTGATGAAGGACGTGAAGAACCAATTGCCACAGGCGATCTGCGAGCTGGCGCCCGGCAACGTCGCCCGCAACCTGCTCGTCAACCGCGACGTGCCGCCCTTCGACAATTCGGAACTGCGGCGGGCGATGGCGCTAAGCCTCGACCGCAAGGCATTCATCGACATCGTCACCGAAGGGCAGGGTAACGTCGGCGGCATCATGCAGCCGCCGCCTGAGGGGATCTGGGGCCTGCCGCCGGAAGTCCTGCAGACTCTGCCCGGCTACGGCCCCGATGTGGCCAAGAACCGGGAGGAAGCGCGCGCCATCATGCGCAAGCTCGGCTACGGCCCTGATAAGCGGCTCAGCCTCAAGATGCCGATGCGCGATGTCGCGCCCTATCGCGATACGGCGGTGATCCTCGTCGACCAGTTGAAGGAGATCTATCTCGACGTCGAGATCGAGCCGGTCGATACCACCCAGTGGTTTCCCAGGCTGACACGCCGGGATTATCCGTTCGCGCTGAGCCTCACCGGCAGCGGGCTCGACGACCCCGACAGCAATTTCTATGTCGGCTACACCTGCGGCGCCCAGGAAAACTTTAACGGCTATTGCAACCCGGAAGTCGACAAGATGATCGACCGCCAGTCGCTCGAGCCCGATCAACAGAAGCGGCGCGACTTGGTCTGGGAGATCGAACGCAAACTGGCCGAGGACGGCGCCCGGCCGATCATCTTTTATGCCCGTGCGGGGACCTGCTGGCAGCCCTATGTCAAGGGCTTCACGATCATGGTCAACAGCATCTACAACGGCTGGCGCATGGAAGACGCTTGGCTCGACAAATAGCCGGCTTATCCCCGCACAATCTGGCGGGGTTCACATGTGCTTGCTGAGCTCCGGACCGACGAAATTGCCGGAAGCGGAAGGGGACGCGCCGTGACGTCGAGGGCGGCAGTCTCGGAAAGCGTTGTCCGCTCACGGGGACCGAAGGTTCGAATCCCTGTACCCTTCAAAGCGGTTATTGGCTGGTCGGTATTGTAGACTGGCCGGACCGGGCCGGCCTGCCGGGAGTAGCCCGCGAATCCTGTGTTTTGAGCACCTCGAGAGGACCTGCACCCCGGCAGGTCGGCCGCGACGGAAGTCCCGTGGGAGGTTGCGCTTCGAGCGCCAGTACAGGGATTGACGCTCGTTGCGGCGGCCCGGATGTGAGTGATGCGAGAGGAGGGCCAGAGCGTGGCAGCAGAGATTGAATGGTTTGTGGGCATCGACTGGGCGAGCCAGAGCCATCAGGTTTGCCTGGTCGATGCCCGAGGAGAGTGCTTGGGCGAGCGAGCGGTTGCGCATGGCGGTCTGGGGATCGAGGAGCTGTGCGATTGGTTGATTGCCCGCACCGGCGCCACACCTTCCTCGAGACGCGCGACACCGGCTTTCTGCTCGCCCGCCTCGAGGAGATCTGGCAGCGGGTCCCCACCTACAAGCCGCTCTCCGTCGGCGTGGTGCTGCTCGACCTGGTGCCTGCCGCCCACCACCAGCCGGACCTGTTCGCGGCCGACAATCACCGGCGCCAGAAACTGGCGCCGCTGATCGACCGCATCAATGACCGCTACGGCCGCTGCGCGATCGGCTTCGGGCTGTTGACGCTGTCCTATGTGATCAACGCCATCGATCGTCAGGTCTTCTATCCCCTGCTGCCCGAGATCCGGGATGATCTAGGTCTGTCGCTAGCTCAGGGTGGTCTGTTGGCTACCGGCTTCACCCTCGGCATGGCGCTTGCGGGGCTACCGGCCGGTTATCTCATCGATAGGTTCAGCCGCAAGCCGGTGTTGCTGGTGAGTATCTTCATCTACTCGATCGGAACCCTCGTAACACCGCTGGCCGCCGGTTTTGCTGACATGGCCGCCTACCGACTGCTGTCCGGGCTCGGCGAAGGCATGCAGTCCGCCGCGATTGCCGTGACCATTGCCTCGTACTTCTACACGCGCAGGACATTCGCACTGGGGCTGTTGGGAGCGGCCTTCGGGCTTGGGAGCTTCGTCGGGCCGGTCATTGGCACCGGCATTGCCACTCAGACCGGGAGCTGGCGTTCGCCCTTCGTGCTTTTCGGCTGCTCCGGGCTTGCTGTCATGCTCCTGATCGCACTGTGCGTCCGGCGCGGGTATCCATGTCCGGCGGACGTAACTCAGGCAGCCAGAACCGACCCCCCGCTCAGCCGCGCACGGCGGCGAGCGTGAGATCTCACTGAGCGGCCCGACAGCGGGAGAGATCAAGACGTACATGGTGCGCATTCCTAAAGGGGTACGGCCTGGACTAACCATCCGGCTGGCCAGGCAGGGCGAGACAGGCATAGGCAATGCCCCCCCTGGCGATCTGTACCTGAACGTGGAACTTTTACCACATGCAACATTTCGCCTGGAGGGTCGTGATCTCTATACCACAGTGCCAGTCACGCCCTGGGAAGCAGCTTTGGGGGCTGAAGTGACCCTCCCCACCTTGGATCGCGCCGTGCATGTAAAAATACCTGCTGGATCATCCTCGGGTCGCAAGATCCGACTCAAAGGCAAGGGATTCCCAGACGCTAAGAGCGGTGCTGGGGATCTGTACGCAGAAATAAGCATCAGGGTCCCGGAAGTTCTCTCCGTCGAGGAGAAAAAGCTTTTTGAGCAACTCGCCGAAGTGTCAAAGTTTGCGCCGCGACCGACGCGTCACGAGGAAAAATAGCGAAAAGACAAGGACTATAGTATGGATCTAAACAGACTTACGCAAAAATCACAACAGGCTGTCCAGGAGGCGCAGAGCAAAGCGCTGCGCTATGGTCACGTAGAAATTGATGGAGAACATCTGCTCTTGGCGTTGTTGGAGCAGCAAGACGGCCTCCTGCCACGCTTACTGGCGCGTATGGAGGTGCCTCTGGCCTCCCTGAAGGGCGCTCTGGAGCAGGCTCTAGAGCGTCGCCCGCGCGTCTCAGGTCCAGGCGTGGAAGCTGGCAAAATCTATGTCACCCAGCGTCTGCAAAAGCTGTTTCTGCAAGCCGAAGACGAAGCCAAACGTCTGAAGGACGAGTACGTCTCGGTTGAGCATATTACGTTGGCCTTGCTCGATGAAGGTACGTCCACCGTGGCGGGACGGCTGTTGCAGCAGTTCCATGTCACACGCGAGAGCTTCCTGGCAGCGCTGACGGCGGTGCGTGGGCATCAGCGGGTGACCAGCGCCGATCCGGAGACGGCCTATGAAGCCCTGGAAAAATATGGCATGGACCTCGTGGCGCAGGCTCGGCAAGGCAAACTCGATCCGGTGATTGGGCGTGATGCCGAAATTCGCCGTGTGATCCGCATCTTATCGCGTAAAACGAAAAATAATCCTGTGCTCATCGGTGAACCAGGGGTAGGGAAGACCGCCATTGTCGAGGGACTGGCGCAGCGCATCGTGCGCGGTGATGTCCCAGAGTGGCTGAAGGACCGTGCCCTGTTTGCCCTGGATATGGGGGCTTTGCTGGCTGGAGCAAAGTACCGTGGTGAATTTGAAGAGCGCCTGAAAGCCGTCCTCAACGAGATTAAGCAGAGCGCAGGAAAAATCATCCTGTTCATCGACGAACTGCACAACATCGTCGGGGCTGGCCGTGCCGAGGGCTCACCAGATGCCGGCAACATGCTCAAGCCGATGCTGGCACGCGGTGAGTTGCACTGCATTGGCGCCACGACATTGGATGAATACCGCAAGTATATCGA
>Ga0137418_10003989_pt1 | contig 13525 bp, 8 predicted proteins | sample CZODoug3_1_2_16f_FD_122242 | JGI IMG/M metagenome (GOLD analysis project Ga0137418, IMG submission 122242) | Vadose zone soil fungal communities from Angelo Coast Range Reserve, California, USA - CZODoug3_1_2_16fungal (Hybrid Assembly) | ecosystem: Environmental > Terrestrial > Soil > Vadose...
CGACGGGTGGCCCAAATGTAACTTTTACTGCGGCGACCGGGGACCCGGCATGCGCAGCTACTGCCATCCCGACGATTTCCACGGTCAACCACCCACGCTCTTCCACAACAATGGAGATGGCACCTTTACCGACGTCAGCAAGTCTTCAGGAGTGGGTGCGAAAGGCGGCAACGGCCTGGGCGTGGTCACCTTCGACTACGACAACGACGGCTGGCAGGATATCTTCATCGCCAACGACCACATGCCGAACTACCTATTTCACAACAACCGCGATGGGACCTTTCGCGAGGTCGGCTACGCGGCGGGCGTTGCAGTCAGCGGCGAAGGGCAATTCGAGGCCGGCATGGGAACTGACGCCGCGGACACAACCGGCAATGGCCGACTGGATCTGATCGTGACTCATCTCGACATGCAGCTCGCACGCCTGTACCAGAATTTGGGCGATCAGACGTTCGACGATGCCACCTTCCGCTCCAAGATCTCCTATGGCACATTCCACATGAGCGGGTTCGGCACCCGTTTCCTGGACTACGACAACGACGGCTTCCGTGATCTTTTTATAGCGAACGGCCACGTGCTCGACAACATCCAGCGCTACCACGCGGCGACGCAGTACGCCGAGCCCAAGTTGATGTTTCGCAACCATGGGCGAGGCATCTTTGAGAACGTCAGTGATCAGCTCGGCCCTGATTTCACATTGCCTCGCGTGAGCCGGGGCGCCGCCGTCGGCGACTTTGACAACGATGGAGACCTCGACATCCTCGTCAGCAACAACGGGCAGGCACCTCAACTGCTTCGCAACGACGCAGGCGTCGCCAATCACTGGCTGGAAATTCTTCTGATCGGCACGAAGTCGAATCGGGATGGCGTGGGTGCGCGGGTAAAACTCAATGCGGGAGATCTCGTGCTCTACGACCAGAGAAAAGGCGGCATGAGTTACCAATCGGCCCAGGATCCCCGCCTGCACTTCGGTTTGGGTCAATGCTCCAAAGTGGATGCTATCGAAATCGTTTGGCCCAGCGGCATGGTGACGAAATTATCCAACCTCAAGAGCGATCAGATTGTCGCTGTCAAAGAAGGCAGCGGGATTGTCGACCATCCGTTCCCGCGAATCGAAACGAAATGACCAACGAATTGCCCTTTTGTCTCAGTTCTTGTGCGCGGCCCCCTCTTGTTCAATTCTTTGTTCGCCGTAAGCCGCCTTGCGATCCCCAGGTGCCGAACTGATTCTCTCGGCTTGTGCCTGATTCAGCTTCGCCAGAATCCGCAGTGCCTCGTTTGCCTCTATCGCGTTACCGCGTCTCCGGTAGGCGTGCGCGAGGTTGACATATACAGAGGGATTGTCCGGCTCGAGTTCTCTCGCTTTTTCGAGATGCGCAATGGCCTCGGCAAGTCGATCGGACATCACGTAGACCTTGCCCAGTGCAACCTCCGCGCCGGGATCGCGAGGGTTCTTGGCCACGGCTCTCTCGAGAGCGATCTGCGCCTCCGTGAACCCGGTTTCGCCGGGACGGGCACCCGATCGAATGAGCGCTTCTCCGAAAATCGTCAACAAAATAGGATTCTCGTAGCCCTGCGCAATACCCGTGCGCGCAGCCTTCGCAGCCGCCTCAGGATTTCCCGCATACAACTCTTCGTTTGCAGCCGCCAGGAAACTGGTTTCACTCCCGGGCGCCAACTCTCGCGCCCGCGCGAAATCTTCGCGCGCTTGATCAAACTCGTCGAGCAGCGACAGAAACAAGCCTCGCTGATAATGCAGGCGGGCCGAAGCGGGAAGATTCTTCAATCCCAGTTCCACGACCTTCAACCCGAACGCGTAGTCGTGGCGATCCATGCTCGCGTCCCCAACGAACAGGTACAGCTTTTCGTTGGTGGGCGTCCGCGACGTCGCTCGCAGCAGCGCTTCGAAGGCCAACTGTTGCCGGCCGTCTCCCACGTAGCTCTGGGCCAGCAGATTCTCCACCTCCGCGTTCTCCTGTCCACTGTTGCGCAGGCCACTCAGAATCTCAATCGCCTTGCCGAACTGGCGGGTCCCCACATAGCAGAGGGCCAGGTTGAAACTCGCTGCGTATTCGTTCGTGACTTGTCCACCTGCAAGCACGAGGTGCGGGATCGCTTCCGCGAACGCACCCCGGCGTGTGAGCGCAGTTCCGGTCTGCAACTCCGCCTCGGCTTGCCGAACCCGCTGCGAAGCCTCCTCTCCATCCGTCCGATCTGTCGGACTCTGGGAGGATGCGGCTTGCGATCTGTTTCGCTCCACTTGCGCGTCGCCTGGTGAAACAAGCGCCAGCGCCGCCACAGTCGCAGCCAGAGTGCGCACAGCGCCGAACAACCTTAGAGACTCCATGTCCTCACTCGCAAATCGGAAGCGTCTATTGAACTCCCTACTTCCACCGCCCTTCACTCTCGACGATCGTAATGTACCGATCAACCGGCAAGTCCATAAATCGCTCCGTCTTCCCACTCGGCGGCGGCCACTGGACCTCCAGCCAATCGATCTTGTTTCGTTGGCCCAGTCCCAAGACCATGCGCGCATCGTGCGAAGAAAGGTAGCTGCCCCCTCCGACCTTGAATTGGTGGCGCTTCAGATCGCCGGATTGATAACTGATCCTGGCACCGATGGCATCCAGGTTGGCTTTCTTTCCGATTAACCGTACTCCCAACCAATGATTCTCTCGCCCAAGATTGTTCCGCAGCAGGATGGGTCCGGCATTGTTCTGTGCGACCAGCACGTCGACCGAACCATCGTTGTCGAAGTCGCCAAGGGCCATGCCTCGCCCTGACAAAGGCCGCGAAAAAATCCGGCCGCTCCGCTCGCTGACATTCTCGAAGCCCTTTCCGGTGTTGTGAAACAGCAGCATCGGTTCCAGAAATTTCACGCCCTCCACTCTCTGATCGATTCTGTCGTCCGGGTGACCGTTGCACAGCAGCAGATCAAGATTGCCGTCGTTATCGTAATCGAAGAACTTCAGCCCCCAACCGCTGAGCTGGCGTGTGGCCGCACCAATGCCGGTCGGAAGTGCAACGTCATTGAACATCTCGTTGTTGTCGTTGTGATAGAGCGAGTACATCTCCTGGTCCACGTTGGCCTCGACCAGGTCAAGCCAGCCATCCTGATCGTAGTCGGCTGCGTCTACACCCATGCCCGAGCGGGGCTTGCCAAACGCGCTGACACCAACTCCGGCCAGCGTCCCAATTTCTTCAAACCGCCCCTTGCCCCGATTGGCGAACAGAAAATTCGGCACGGTGTCGTTGGTCACGTAGAGGTCCACAAACCCGTCATTGTTGATGTCGGCAGCCACCACTCCCCAGGCCTTCGCAAGAGACTTCGCGATTCCAGATTCCCGGCTTACATCGGTGAAGGTGCCGTCGCCGTTGTTGTGAAACAGCCGGCAGGGCATGGGATCGTAGATGGTGGGAATGCAGTAGTGCCGCTCTCCGCTGAGAAGATCACCGCAGAACTTGAGTTTGGCTTTGCTGTAATCCACAAAACGGCAAACGAAAAGATCCAATCGGCCGTCGTTGTCGTAGTCGAACCAGACGGCGCTCGTCGCCCATCCCGGCGCGGCCACACCCGCTCTTGCGGTAACGTCAGAAAACGTGCCGTTACCATTGTTGTGGTAAAGGATGCTGTGCGGATATTGCGTAACGTAGAGATCAGGGAAACCATCTCCGTCGTAATCACCCACGGCAACACCCATGCCGTAGGCGTCTCCTGGAACGCCCGCCTTTTGGGTTATGTCCGTAAATGTGCCATCGCGGTTGTTGTGGTAGAGCGCATTTCGCAGCCGCTGAGCCGGCTCGTAGAAATCGCACGGGCCGCTATTCACCAGGTAGATATCCATCCAGCCATCGTTGTCGTAATCCAGAAACGCGCAACCCGGACCCACGGTCTCGGGAAGGTGAGCCATGGGCGAACGGCCGCTCACATGGATCCAGGAAATTCCGCTGACCGAGGGAGGAATTTCTTCAAACGCGGGCGCGGAGGTCTGCGACGCGAGCGAACGCGCTATGCCCGCCGCGTGCAGAGCGCCTCCGACGCCCGCACAGGTCATTGTTCTTAGGAAATTTCGCCGCGAAAATTGATGCCACTCATCGGTTCGGCCCTCGGACATCCGCCCTCCGCCCCGGTCAGCGCTGCGTCTGCGCACCTTGTGGGCTCTTCGCCATGGCTTCTCGTTGCAGAGTCATCTCGCGCTCAGCGTCCTGCTTGCGTCCGGTGCGCGCGTAGGCGGTTGCCAGTTGATAGTGACCGGCCGGGTCGCCGGGCTGGAGCTTCACGTAGCTTTGCAGTGGGGCAACAGCGTCGGAAAACTTACCAGCCGAATTGAGCGACATTCCCAGCGCAAGATAAGCCTCGAGAAAACTCTCATCCACCCGGGAAGCCTTCGAGAAACGAGTGATCGCTTCCTCCCACTGGCCAGCCTGCCGCGCGGTCTCGCCCAGCATGAACTCGGCGGAGGCGTTCTCCGGATCGATCTTCAACTCTTCCTCGAACTCCTTGGTTGCCCCCGCTTCGTCCGCCGGAGACTTCGCCAGCAAGATGCGCCCCAGGCGATAGTGAATTCCCGGCAGCTTCGGATTCGCCTCGAGGATCTTCTTATACTGCGCCGTGGCATCATCCCATTTTCCCTGCGACTCGAATGCTTCCGCCTCAAGCTGCTGGGCTTGCGGAGAAGTGGGGGCCCTTGCCGCCAGCTCCTGCGAGGAGCGGGAGGCCAACTCTGAGAAAAAATGGGTGGAGGTGTAGAGCACCTCGGGATCGCCGGGGAACTCGCGCTTCAGCAGGAGCAGCGCTTCTACTGCGGTCTCCGTTTCGTCGAGGCTCATCGCACAGCGCGCCGTCGCCATCGCAACTCTATATCTTTGCTGCTTGTCCACAAGGCGCGCGGCGGCATTCTTCAAACGCGGCAATGCTTCAAGGCAACGTCCTTTCGCCGCCCATCCCAGCGCTCGTTCGGCCACTGCCGAGTTGTCAGATGGCTGAGCTTTCGGGGCAGACTGCGCGGGGCACGAGGTCGCCAGAAATCCGCAGACACAGCACGCACGCACGCACCTATAAAGAAGTTGTCTCATGAATGCAGAGAATGACGACGAGGGTCGTCGCCGCAGTATACCGTTCATCTCCAAGGCACCCACTTGAGCGCCCGCGAGAGTGCGAACCGGTGTTGTTGCGATTTTCCCCAGAACCAGCGTAGTGTATACAATATCCAACGTCAAGCCCCGTTCGGTCAGGCCTCGATCAGGCAGTGAATGAATAAGGAGCAAGTTCGAATGGCATTCGGGAATTTCTCTCGTAGGGACTTCATGACCGCAGCGGCGACTGCCGCCTGTTCCGCGCTCGTACCGAAGCTACTTTCGGCACGTCCGTTTCAAGATCCAGTCGTCGACACAGTCAAGAAGGACGGAAAGACCATCAGTCGGGAAAAGGTCCCTTGGAAGGTCCATCCCTTCCCCCTGAAACAAGTCCGACTCGGTGACGGTCCCTGCAAAGTTGCCATGGAAGCGGATCGGAAATTCCTGCACTCGCTTCCACCTGACCGATTGCTCCATACCTTTCGCTTGAACGCCGGCATTTCCTCATCCGCGCAACCGCTCGGTGGTTGGGAAGCTCCCGACTGTGAACTGCGCGGCCACTATGCGGGAGGTCACTATCTGTCCGCGTGCGCTCTCATGTACGCGAGCACTGGTGACCAAGATCTCAAGAACAATGCGAACACCGTGATCGCCGAACTCGGAAAGTGCCAGAAGGCCCTTAAGAACGGGTACCTCAGCGCCTTCCCGGTGGAGTTCTTTGACCGGCTTCGCGACCGCGAAAGAGTCTGGGCGCCGTTCTACACGATCCACAAGATCATGGCCGGCGCGCTCGACATGTACGTATACACGGGCAACGAGCAAGCCCTCGACATCACCGAAAAGATGGCGGGCTGGGTTGCAGGCTACACGCAGCCACTCAGCTACAACCACATGCAGCGCGTTCTAGGTACGGAATTTGGCGGCATGGGGGAAACGCTTTCCAATCTGTATGCCGTCACCGGTAAGGAGCACTACCTCGAAGTTGCCCAGCGGTTCGACAAGAAACCATTCCTCGATCCGCTGGCCGCACATCGCGACGAACTCAAGGGCCTGCACGTCAACACGCACATTCCCCAGGTTATCGCGGCTGCCCGCTACTACGAACTCACGGGCGACCGCCGCTATCGCGACATCGCTGAGTATTTCTGGGACGAAGTCGTCAGCGAGCGTTCCTACTGCACTGGGGGCACAAGCAACGGGGAGTCCTGGAACACCGACCCGGGCAAGCTCTCCACCGAACTCGGCACCAACACCACCGAGTGTTGCTGTGCGTACAATATGATGAAGCTGACCCGCCATCTGTTCGGCTGGTCTCCCGACGCTCGTCTGATGGATTACTACGAGCGCCTCGTGTTCAACCACCGCCTGGGCACAATCAATCCGGAAGACGGCACCATGATGTATTACCTGCCGCTCGCGTCCGGGTACTGGAAGACATTCGGCAAGCCCTTCGATGCGCTCTGGTGCTGCACCGGAACAGGCTCGGAGGAGTACGCCAAGCTTGCCGACACGATCTACTTCCACGACGACGATTCGCTTTATGTCAACCTCTACATCGACTCCGATGTCGACTGGCCGGAAAAAGGCTTTCGAGTTCGCCAGGAGACCCGTTTCCCCGAGCAGCAGAGCACGACGCTCACGGTCACGGCTAAGAACCCAGCACAACTCGCCATCAACCTTCGGATTCCGTACTGGGTGCAAGATGGCAGCGTGAAGGTAAATGGAGCCACGCTTCCAGCATTCGCCAGTCCCAGCAGCTACCTCACACTGAATCGCACCTGGAAGACCGGCGATAAGATCGAACTGAGCCTTCCCCTGGATCTGCACATTGATCCGATGCCGGATGATGGGACTATCCAGGCCGTCATGTACGGGCCGCTGGTCCTGGCTGGACGCTTCGAGGCGGTCGGTAAGGACATGCTGTACGGTGAGTACGGACCCAAGGACAACGCGCAAACCAAGGTGCCGGATATCGTTGCCGATCCCGACAAGCCCACGGCTTGGGTGGAGCCGGATCCGAAACAGGCGCTCACGTTTCATGCGGTGGGACAATCCCAGCCATTGACCATGGTGCCGCTGTATCAAGTGATCCAGGAGAGGTACGCCGTCTACTGGAAGGTAAACAAGAAGAGCTTATAGGTCGTTGCGTTTGGTTTCCCGAGATCCGGAAGAGATTCGCTCCGCGGTCGAAGGGCTGGCCTGTCAATAGTTAGTTCCCGTGTCATCCAAGGAGTAAGGCTTGAAGAACGTTCGCTTCTTGCTCGTCGTTGTCTCCCTTCTCATCTGCTGCATTCTCGCAATGCCTTCCGCCGCGTCAGGGCTGCGGGCTCAAGCGCCCGTACCGTCCGGCATTGAAAGCCGTCGCCAGCAACTACTCTCCCTCTTCGATGAAGAGTGGGAATACGAGCTTCGCTCGGACCCCGAGTTCGCAACGGCAATCGGAGACAAGCGCTACAACGACCGGCTGAGCGATCATTCCCCTGAGTTCCACAAGTCTGAGGTCGAGCAGGCACGCAGGTTCCTCACCCGCTTCGAAGCCATCGATCCCGCAGGCTTTTCGCAGCAAGACACGCTCAGCTTGACACTCATGATCCGCAAGTTGCGCGAGGAGATCGAGGGCGCGCAGTTCAAGTCCTGGGAGATGCCGGTGAATCAGATGGGCGGCCCGCATCTTAACTTGCCGGACCTGGTGAGCCTGACGCCGTTCAAAACAACCGCTGACTACGAGAACTACATCGCCCGCCTTCATCAGATCCCGCGCGTCTTCGACCAGGTCACTGCCAACATGCGCCAAGGCAGGAAAGACGGGCTCATGCCACCCAAGTACCTTCTGGAAAAAGTAGCGACCGAGACGGAGGACCTTGCCTCTAAGACGGGCGACGCAAGCCCGTTTTCAAAGCCGGGGATGGAATTCCCGGCAAGCGTTCCAGCCGCGGATCAGAAGAGACTGCGCGCAGCGGTGCTGTCTGCCGTCGACAACGAAATCATCCCCGCCTATCAGCGTTTCGCCAAATTCGTCCGCACCGAATACGCGCCCCAGGGCCGCACCGACCCCGGTGTCTGGTCGTTGCCCGACGGAGGTGCGCGTTATCGCTTTGCCATCCGGCATATCACCACAACCGACCTCACTCCCGATCAGATCCACGAACTCGGACTCAAGCAGATCGCGGAAACCGAAACCGAGATGCTGGCGGTGGCTCTCAAACTCGGTTTCAAAGACCTCGCAAGCCTGAACGAACATATCAAGACCGAGCGGCGCTTTTATGCGAAGTCAGGCGATCAGTTGCTTGGGCTCTACACGGACTACAGCCGCCAGATGGAAGGCGAATTACCCAAGCTCTTCGGACACCTCCCCAAGAGCAAGCTTGTCGTGATTCCGATGGAGGCGGCTCGCTCGAAAAATGCGGTCCCTGCCGACTACACGGACGGAGCCGCCGACGGTTCACGTCCGGGTCGCATCAATGTCAACGAGTGGGATCCCGAACATCGTTTGTTGTTGAACGTGGAGGCCATCGCGTACCACGAAGGTGTGCCTGGACACCACCTGCAGCTCTCTCTGGCGCAGGAAATGCCCGATCTGCCGGCATTCCGACGCCACGCAGGGTACACTGCGTTCGTGGAAGGCTGGGCGCTGTATGCCGAACGATTGGGCCAGGAAGTCGGCCGCTACCAGGATCCGTACAGCGATTACGGACGCCTCGAAAACGAAATGTGGCGTGCCATTCGCCTCGTCATCGACACCGGCGTTCACGAGAAACGCTGGACGCGCGGCCAAATGGTGGACTACTTCCACCGGTACACGGCCATGGACGAGCCCAACGTTCAGAGTGAAGTCGACCGCTACATTGCCTGGCCTGGACAGGCGCTTGCCTACAAGTTAGGTCAGTTGGAAATTTTGAGTTTACGAGAACAAGCACGCCAGAAACTAGGACCCAAGTTCGATCTGCGCGCCTTCCACGACGAGGTGCTCGGAAACGGAGCCCTGCCGCTCGACATGTTGCGTTCGCAGGTGAAAACCTGGATCGAACTGAAAGAAAGGCAATGACCCCCAACAATCTCGACTCTTGAAATTCTGCCATTCCTTGCAATCATTGCCCGACCGATCCCCTCATGGTTGGGTTCCTAAAAATGCTTTGCAGGTGGCTTCGAACTGCTTCTTTTCCTACTTTTGAAAGGGCTTCTCAGACAGAAGCCGAGCGTCCCTCAACCCCACTCCGCACTGGGACCGTCCTTTATCGCCAGTCCCATCTTGATGCGCCGCTACGCACCTGCGCGAAAGCGTGCGCTTGCAGCCTCAGCAACTCGCGCCCTACTATTATCTGGCTCTGGTCGCGAGAGACCAGGGGGCGCGATGTTGAGGCCATCCGAGCGTTGTTGCAGAGCTATCCAGACCAGGCTGCGTCCTGCGAGGCTCTGGGACTTCTGCTCATGAGCGCCCATCGCTACCCCGACGGCCGAAGCCAGCCTGGAGAAGGCCGGCCGCTTGAACCCGAAATCGGTAAAGGCGAATTACGAGCTCGGCCTCGCGCAGGCACGTGCCGGACCGAAGGACCAAGGAGCGGTGGAAGGCCAGAAGGGCGGGCAGCTCTCGGTCGCAGATGATCGCAACCAGAAGGCGAACCTGGACATCTCCGAGGGCGGCGCGGCTCTCGACCAGGGTGATCTGGATCGGGCCGCTGTCAAGTTTCAACACGCGACCAAGCTTCAGCCCGAGTCTGGCGACGCTCAACGTTTTCTTGGCATGGACTTTGAGAAGCAGCATGATCCAGACGGTGCCTCGGCCGCTTATCGCAGGGCGTTGGATCTCAACCCCGGGAATGACTCCGCAAAACAGGGTTTGGACAGCGCAGAAAACACTGTACTGAAAAGTGCCCGGCTGGGTGCCGCAAAACGGGCAACTGCCGGACCGAACGATCTCACAAAGATCACGGAGTTCGAAGGCTACATTCGCGAAACCAAAGGAATCCTGAGCAACCGGAAATTCGGCAAGAGCTAGGTATGCGGAGATGTCTCCATCGTTCGGGTCGGTTCCTGCTTCCTGCCCTTTTGTGCTTTCTGATAGCCGCCACTCCCGCTTCCGACGTGCAGTTCAATGACATCACCCAGGCCGCTGGTATCGATTTCAAGAACGAAAATTCGGCCACCTCGAACAAATATCTGGTAGAGACGATGGGTGGCGGCGTTGCGCTGTTGGACTACGACAACGACGGCCGGCTCGACATCTTCTTCGTCAATGGCGCAAACATTGACGACCCCATGCCCGATGGCAAGGCTCCCGACAAGTCCGATCGAAAGTTCTGGAACCGGCTCTACCATCAGAATGCAGATGGTACGTTCACCGATGTCACAGAAAAAACGGGTCTTACCGGAATGCCACAAAACGACTACGGTATGGGCGTGGCTGTGGGCGATTATGACAACGATGGCTTCGAAGACATTTACGTCACCAATTACGGCGGGAACACGCTCTATCACAACAACGGAAATGGCACGTTCACCGATGTCACAAAGAAAGCCGGGGTCGCCGCCGGCGGCTGGAGCGCGAGCGCGGGTTTCTTCGATTACGACAATGATGGCAAGCTGGACATCTTCGTCACGCGCTACGTGGATTGGACTTTCAAGACTAACCGCTACTGCGGGGAGCGACGTCCTGGCTACCGGGCGTATTGCCACCCAGACAACTACGCCGGTGTGACCAACATTCTGTACCACAACAATGGTGACGGTACGTTCACTGACGTTTCCGTAAAGGCTGGAGTCGCGAACCCCGCCGGCAAGGGCCTCGGCGTTTCCTTCGCCGACTACGACAGCGATGGTTTCACCGATATTTTTGTCGCCAACGATTCGGTGCAGTGCTTCCTCTACCACAACAATGGTAACGGTACCTTCAGCGAAGTCGGGCTGCTCGCGGGCGTTGGATACAATGAGGACGGCAAAGCGTTCGCCGGGATGGGCGCCGATTTTACGGACTTCGATAACGATGGCAATCCCGACGTCGTGGTCACCGACCTCTCCAACGAACGCTACATGCTCTTTCGCAACAACGGTGATGGCAGCTTTCGGGATATCACCAACTCCTCCGGGATCGGCGGCGCGACCCTGGCATTCTCCGGTTGGAGCACTCATCTGTTCGATTACGACAATGACGGGTGGAAGGATCTCTTCGTGGCGCAGGGACACGTGATGGACACCATCGAGCGCACGTCGCCCAATCTGAGATATATGCAGCCGCCTCTCCTTTTGCGAAACGAGGTCGGGCACTTCAAGAGGGTAGTGCCAGGATCCGCCTTTCAAATGGATTGGGCCGGCCGAGGCGCTGCCTTTGGCGATCTCGACAACGATGGCGACATCGACGTCGTCATTGGTAACGTGGGCCAAAAAGCCGTCGTGCTGCGCAATGATGGCGGCAACCGCAATCACTGGCTTGGGATCGAGACCATCGGCAAGAAATCGAATCGGGACGGGATCGGCGGCCGTGTGAAAGTCGTGTCTGCCTCAGGTCAAACCCAATACTTTACCGTCAACACTGCGGTCGGCTACCTCTCCGCCAGCGACAAGAGGTTAGTCGTCGGTCTGGGCAGCGACTTAACCGCGAAGCTGGTCGAGATCCGATGGCCCTCGGGCATTGTGCAGAAATTTGAAAACGTGAAATCAGGCCAGCGGTTGAAAGCGACCGAACCCGCGCCATGATTGTCATCCCAAGAACCTTGACAGGGAGTCCATCGCGGGACTATAACCCAGTGCGGCCGCGAGAAAGCGTTTACTCCTCTAAGCGGGGGACGAATGGAAGCTGAGAGAAGTCTGCCTGGTCTTTATCGTCGCACTTACTCACCCTGTGATCCTCGAACCGTTGCTCCGGAATGCGCCCATGACTAAGTTCTCGGCGTCTCGACGCTGCTTCCTGCGACAGGCCTCCACTGCGGGAATGGCTTGGTCCGCCACGGCCGTGTTCGGCGGCGCGATGGCGGGGCCGACTTTTGCGCAGACAAAATCCTCCGATACCGTAGCGCGCGTTTACGTCGATTCCCGACGCACAATTGCACCCATCGACCGCAACCTATGGGGCTCCTTTCTTGAGGTCCTGGGACGCGCCATCTACGAGGGCGTCTACGATCCGGGGAACAAACTCTCCGACGCAAACGGCTTTCGCAAGGACGTGATGAACGAAATTCACCAGATGGGAGTTCCCATCATCCGCTACCCCGGGGGAAATTTCGTCTCAGGCTACAACTGGCTCAACGGTGTCGGTCCCAAACAAAGCCGCCCGCGCGAACTCGACAAAGCATGGAACTCAATCAATTCCAATCAATTTGGCACCGATGAATTCATGGCGTGGTGCAAGTTGGTGGGCACCGAACCGCTCATGGGACTGAATCTGGGCACCGGTACTCCCGAAGAGGCGGCAGCGCTGGTCGAATACTGCAACGTCGAGAAGGGCACCAAGTGGAGCGAACTGCGGCGCAAGAATGGGATTGCCGCACCCTACAACGTCAAGCGCTGGTGCCTGGGCAACGAAATGGACGGACCATGGCAGATTGGCCACATGTCCGCCCTCGAGTACGGAATGAAGGCGGCGGATGCAGCTCGGCAGATGCGCTACGTTGATCCATCTTTGCAGCTGATCGCCTGCGGCTCGAGCGGTCCCTTCATGCCGACATACCTGGAGTGGGATCGAGAAGTGCTGGAACAATGCTACGACCGCGTAGACGGACTTTCTCTCCATCGTTACTTTGAAAACACTTCAGAGTCCACCGGTGGCAGCAGTTCCAAGTTCCTGGCGATGAATCTCACCATGGATCGCCAGATCGCCGAGACGGTTGCGGTTTGCGATCTAGTTCGCGGTCACAAGCGGTCTCCGAAGAAGCTGTGGCTTTCCTTCGATGAGTGGAACGTCTGGTACCGTGCCCGCAGTGGCGATGCGGTCGACGGCCACAAAACCGAAGCTCCGCATCTATTGGAAGAGGTCTATAACTTGGAAGACGCGTTGTTGGTCGGCGGCCTGGTAAATACTCTGATGCGCAATGCCGATCGCGTCAAGTTAGCCTGTCTCGCGCAGTTGGTGAATGTGATCGCCCCCATCACGACCAATGCAGACGGGTTCTTTCGACACACCATCTACTATCCGTATGTTTGGGCTTTGCAGTACGCGCGCGGAGCGGCCTTGAGTCTACTGGTGGAGTCGCCAACCTACGATGTGCAGGGACTCGATCAGGTGCCGTATCTGGATGTGGCCGGATCGCTGGATCGGGAAGCAGGAAAGGTTTCTCTCTTCATCCTCAACCGGGACTTGGCAAAAGCTCATCCGGTTGAGTTGGTGTGGGAAGACCAATCGCCATCGAGCGTGACTTCTTCGTGGCTGATCACCGGAGACGACCTAAAGGCTTCGAACAGCTTTGCGGCGCCTCAACGCGTCGCACATGCGATCGACGACGGTCGCTTTGCCGAGTCG
>Ga0137418_10003990_pt1 | contig 13522 bp, 13 predicted proteins | sample CZODoug3_1_2_16f_FD_122242 | JGI IMG/M metagenome (GOLD analysis project Ga0137418, IMG submission 122242) | Vadose zone soil fungal communities from Angelo Coast Range Reserve, California, USA - CZODoug3_1_2_16fungal (Hybrid Assembly) | ecosystem: Environmental > Terrestrial > Soil > Vadose...
AAACCATCGTACGGTCTCTCTATCATGTATTTTAACTTGCTAATGTCTTTTCAGTGTCCCTATCGTCCTCTCTGCTTAGGTTAGGAGGAAAAGAAACGACGAGCGAAGCGAGGAGCTAAGTGAAAACAGACAACTAGGTTGTTGGGGGAACTATCGTATATTTGCGCTGGAAATGACGGTTCATTTTCTAGTCAAGTACAATCATTAATCAGATCTACATTCTGTAATAAAAACAACTCGTAGCGCATCATGAAAGTAAGAATATTGAGGAAACAGTTGATCGTGAATCAGAGTTGATTCTCCTGTCCGTCATCTGAAGGCACTCGAGACCTGCTACGCGAGCCGCTGCCATCGGAGCGCCTCTGAGACTTCGCGCCCGGAATCCGCACCTCCAACTAGCCCCGCTTTTTCGCCCGTTTCTTACTAAACCCGGTACCAGTTGGCTGTGCTTGAGCCTTGCCCGACGGTGGCCAAGAATCTGCACTAAGATGGCGCTCGAAAGTATGCACCAGCCAATCAGGTGACTTCAGGAAAGTTCCTCGTCAGTGAGGCCCTTGTCCCTCAAGCGCTGGAGTTGGTTGATTTGCTCAGCTGATGGCGGCTCCCCGTAGCGAACAGCAAGTGTCTGGGTGAGTTCTTTGATGATCGCATCTAGATGTGGTCGATGGTCAAACTTGACCACGCGTTGTATATCACGACCTAGCAGGAAACCCTTCTTGAGGTCTCCTCTGACACCTTCTTCATCTTCGTACTCCTCATCAAAAGCTCTAAGGAATCTGCTTGTGCCGCTTCCAGAAATGGTATGATTAGTGAAACGCAAAGCTGTCCAAGTCAGCACATGAAGACAGGATTCCCGATCGTCCTCAAGTTCGTTGTATTTCTGATTGTTGCGAAGAAGCGCAGCCGACATAAACTGCCACGTTCCTGAGGAAATGTTTAAAGACAGGTCGAACGCAAAGAAATAGGCACATACTGTCCGTCTCGGAGATGATAGTTATTACCTGTTTCAGGGTCGATTAGCAGGATAGAAAGATCCCAGTCGATCAAGAAGCCCTGCCCTCGCGGGCAATCAAGATGTTACCCGCACTGATGTCACGATGAAGATCATGGGCGTCGAAATATGCATGTTGGTGTGCTTTGAAAGCGAGAGAAGTTAGCTATAGAATCGGAGTCCACAAATGATGTTTTACCCGTCATGGCGTGAGCGATTGCACTCACGAACTCCCATGAGGACTTGAAAGAAGCTAAATTCTGACCGACAACTTTCAGAGTCATCCTGTATTCTACAAGAAGCGCCATTTCGCGCGACCGGCAAGCCCACTTCTCGTTCCTTAGTGTATGCGTAAGGGTTGTGTGGTTGCGGGCATCGTTACCCTTTCCAAAAGTCGCGATATTCGCCACATGATTAGACTCCAACCGCTCGTAAATTTCGCCTTCTTTCTTCATTCCATCCACATCCGCTCTCCAATAGTCCTTCAGAAAAACGATCTCTCCCGCTTCCACGTCGAAAGCCAACATGGGTCGAGTGGCTCGTCCGAACGGTGAGCGAGCAGTGAGTGTACTTTGGAGGAAATGATATGATAAATCGCGTTTCGACACTTGGATCGTCACGGTCCGGAACCATAGGTGCACGGAATTGGCGATGAGAAGGTTTGTACTCTCGAAAACGGCTTTCGAAATGCTGCATTTGTCGGATATCTTCTATTGTCGCTGATGAGACGGATGTGTCATATCCCTGCTGAGAACGATCAAGGTGTGCGTAACGCCAAAAGAAGCCAGCGAGAAGTTGGGGCTCTTTGATATAGTCGAAGCGCCCGGTAACGGTGGCACCATCACGGTCCCAACGAATGAACCTTGCACAGTTTCCGCATAGTTTCCGCATACGAGTACACAGAAGATGTGGACGCGAATTGACACCCCGCGTGAGCAGCGGAATAAGAGGCCAAATGGCCACGAACAAGCCGAAAATTTTCCGAGTCATTTTCAAAACGAAATTCGCTTTCTTGTGGTTTTAGAGGATCCTCTGGGTCACTGAATGGGTCAGATGTATCAGCGATCTTGAGTTCAATAAAAAGGTCCATTTTTGAGAAATCGGTCTTCGTATCTCCTTGTGGTTGATCATCGATGGGATATACGCCGACATCAGGCGCAAATTTGTCGCACTCGGTATCTGGATTGGAATGTGTATCGATGAACTTCAAATTGGGAGCGAATGCTGTCACCGCCATGATCTACCGAATGTTAATGAAGCATAACAGGTACATAAACAAGGATCAGGCTTACAAATGGTGCATACATATTCACCTCTTTCTCTGGCCTCAAAACACTCGTCAAAGCACTCCTAGAGTCCGGACACACTTGAGTATCTTGAGAGATCGGAAGAAAATTTTCCAGAAATTTCGTGGGTGGCATGGCGCCCAAGAAGAGACCCCTTGTCTCATGGGCGAGACGATAGTTTGCGGAGTCCCTATTATGTGTTTCAGAGGCATATGTATAACTTCCAGAAGTCTTGTTCGATATGGGAGTACTGGTGGGGAATCGGGATGGACGTGTTTGGGGGTGGGGTGACCGGTGTCGATGGGGAATAGAAGGCTGATGGTGGAACTGGAGAGCTGGTAAGTGGCGAAAGCAAGTTTGGATCAATGGCGGACGAGGGTGGCGACCCAGTGGACGATGGGTGATCATCAGCTGCACAGCCACGTCCGATCAATGTACTGCCATCATAAGCTTGGCCTCAAACGACATGTCTGATATGCTCAATCTCAACTGTTGGGTCCTTGGCGACGACCCACAGCGCGTTTTTTCTGTCAAGATTGCGAAATCGGAGACGGTTGGTGGCTTGAAGAAGGCGATCAAGAAGGAGAAAGAGCCTGAATTCGATGATTATGCTGCCGATCGTCTTGATCTCTGGAAGGTGCGCTGTTGATGCTGATATGCCGATGTCGACGATCTCATACTCTGCAAGGTTGAGATCGACCTAAAGAAGCACCGGAAGCTGCTCAAGACAATCAAGGTGGACAGCGATATCCAGGGCAGTGAGGAATTCGTTCTCGTTGAGGAAGAAGCATTGTTGCCCGAGGATGAGATGTCGGAAGTCTTCCCGGAGTCCCCTGTTCGAAAGTACCTACATATCGTCGTGCGACAGCCGCCTGCCAGTGAGTGCAAATGACTTTCTCCGTTCACAACTATGCTTTCTGTGTTTATATGTGTTCACGACTTCAGAAGTTACCACAAATCTACCGTCCGAACCACAACTCGATCTCAACTGTTTGGTGCTTGGGGATGATATCAGTGCATGGCGTGTTTTTCCGGTCAGAATTGCAAAATCCGAGACGGTTGGTGGCTTGAAGAAGGCGATCAAGAAGGAGAAAGAGCCTGAATTCGATGATTATGCGGCCGATCGTCTCGATCTCTGGAAGGTGAGCGATTGATTACATTCTAGTCGTTGACGTTGTTTATGAAGCTCACAGCGTTCTCACAGCTCGACAAACCGCTGCTCATAGCACCCGCCAAAGATCTGGTCCAACGTCTAGCAAAGCTTGGCACCGAGCCCGCACAATATGCTGCCCCAATGGACGAGCCTACATATAAAGTGTCGACTCATTTTTCGGACGTACCCCCGGAAGGTTACCTTTCTATCGTTGTGGGGGTCCCTGCTAATGGTGAGATGGGAATTTGTCATGTTGATCATCCTTTGCTCACGTCTCCCTTTCACGACTGCCCCCATTATGCAACAGATTCCCTACATCGCAAACACCATGAAACGGGGGATGAGTTGACCGAGCTACGACAGTTCAACCTCTCCCGACGTCAGGAAAGGGCTCCTTCACAAGGAGCCGCGCCATCTACCTTTAGACGCGACCAAGCATCTCATCCAATCCAGTTTGGCCGTCCCAGAGATGACCACTTCTATCCTCTCCCCATATGCCTCCTTCAACCGGAGTTCGGGACCTTCCAAGATGATCTATGTTCCGTACCCTTGGACCCATCTCTGTCCCCCCTGGGCTGGGAATGGGTAACGAAGTTATCTTTGCTTTTCGAGAAGGAGAGCGACCGAGAGAAGGCATTACACAAGCTTCTCGCCGGTCTATTGGGAAGGGACGTTGTCATCGAGAAAATGCATATAGGCAAATACCAGACCGATGGAGGCGTCAGGATTCCTCAAACTGACTTACCTAATCTCCTTGTTGTGCCGGTGAACATCGAAGTTAAGAACGAGACCACGGAAGGGGGCGCCGATGGCGTATTCGAGAACATTCTTTACTTTTGGGAAGGGGTTCGCGTGCTTCTAACGGAAAAGTATAAGGGGGACTGGAAAAAGACGAGGTTTCCCTCCATACTCATCCTTCACAATGGTACGTTTCTTGTGCAGCTGCTAACATTACTTGACTTGATTTCTCATTATTTTAAAGGGCCTAATATCCAGGTGCTGGGGGCTGTCTACCTGGCCGCCGAATATGTAGAGGTGCTCTCTCCCTCCATACCACTATACTTCAACCCGTACAATACTTCCGCCATGGCAGATCTCCTGCGATTCATGACAGCCCTTCGACGTCTCTTCCAGTCAATCTGCAAAGTCTATGAACACCCGACAAATCATGCTGTCGACGAGACACAAGTCAAATTTCCCTACCCTCGATCCTATTCGGTCAACGTCGGTGTCGAAGACCCACACCAGACTGTCTCATTCGATTACATTGGACGGCTTAGCAACATTCGTTTAGTCTTCACCGCTCGCACCAAAAAAGCGAAAGATGTTATCGTCAAGTTCGGATCTGGCCATTATGGAGCCAAGGCGCATCAGGCGGCGGTTGCGGCGGGTCTCGCACCAGCAATCCTTAGCTACTCACATCTCCCGGGAGGGATGTGGATGGTTGTGATGGAGCCTTTGGAAAACGATTTTAAGTCATGTGACGAATTCAACGAACTCTCAGATTCCTTGATGAAAGCTGTCAGGACCTCTCTTGATCACTTTCATGCACTGGGATATGTTCATGGGGATCTACGAGACTCAAACGTGTTCGTGCGCAAGCGTATTGGCCCCAGCGAAGACATCACATGGGAATGCAGGCTCATCGATTATGACTGGGCTGGACGAGAAGGTGATGTTAAATATCCACTTGGGGTATATTGCAACGATTATGTTTGGAGACCTGAGAAATACATGGATGGAAAGCCTATTACGGCTCAGGGTGATCGGCAGATGGTCGAAGAGTTTTTCAAACGCCGGGCGATGGTCAGGCGATTTTGAACTGCATACATACATCAGCAAAAACATTTCAGGTCAAACTAGGTAGTCGTGGGGAATTCACAGATGGGACACCTCAACTTTTGTTTCCCCAACAAAATTTAAGTAAATAAATATTGTCCTGAGAAATAAATATACTATTGTTTACATTGTTTATGTTTAGCTATGTGCTTTGCCAGGAAGGACTCAGGACAATACTGTAGCTATGTATAATAGCATGCAGTCACGTCTCACAATGGGTCCAGCACTGTGCACTTGTAAGAAAAAGTCACGTCACAGAGCTTTCCGCCCTTTCATTCGAACTGTTTGAGGCAATTCCCTTTTTTGATAAAGTGGAAGTTACCTGATATTCTGCCAAGTTTTTGAGTGGGCTGGAGTTCTCTAACTCAAATTTGGTCTTAACAGACTTACTGAGATGTATTCTCATGGATTATTTCATGTAAATATCTTTGAAAATGCGATTTTATTCACTATAAATATTGTACAACATAAATAAACAAAGAAAATAAAGAGGGGAAGGGGAAGGAGTATAGCTAGAGGATGGAGAGGGTTGGAAGTGGGGAGGGGAGAAAGGGTAGCTAAGGAGGGCAACAATGATGTCCACTACTTCATGGATAGATCCAGCTTTGTTCAGAGTCCTGTTGATATGCCTGTGATGCCTATATGGTCTGAATATCACACTAAAACACCACAGATATGATCTAAAAGTGCAAGTGGAGCAAAACACGTCCCTTGCAGTCAAAAGGGGGAATGAATGAGTGGAAGTAAGATGATAGGGAACCCCTAAGTGGTCAGATAACACACTGGGAATACCAAAATATAAAGTGTGTTTATAGGGAATTTTATAGGCAATCCAAATAGGTAATCTATAGGCTCTGCTATAAATAGTCACAGTAGATAACCTATAAACGGTCACAATAGGAAATATTATAGATTTCCTATAGGGATACCTATTGGGCCTCTTTGTAGATAATGTATAAATAATTGAAATAGGAATCATTTTTGATGATCTATTTGCTATTCTATAATGAATTATAGAATTCCTATAAAGAATCACTATAGTGACTGGAATAGATTATCTGTGGCAAGTCACTATAGACAGCAGGTGATGAGCAGGTGCTGAGGTCCCGCTGAGTACCTGCCAAGTGCCCAGTAAGTGCCCACTTGTCAACCTTTTTGATAAAAAATTGTACAAATATGGATTTAACCAATTTCTATGTGAAGTTAATTTTTTCTTGCAAAATAAGTTGCCAAAATACATACTATAATGTTTGCCAGTCCTCGTTGCCATGCACCATGTTGGCACAGCCCCTTGTGAGTTGTGGGCTATATTCAAAGCCAGCAAATTAATTGTGTTACACAATTTTAAAGATATTGTCAAAATTTGCTGAGTAACCATAATTTTGGACTTGAAATTTGCAGCTCAAATTCAAGTGTATCACATTGAATTCAAAAAGTTTGGGCCAAATGTGGCAGTGCTGTGTAACACAAGTTAAGCAGGTGACACAAATTGTGTTGCTTGATTCAACATTGTCTGCTTAATTGTGACAAATGACATTGCCATTTTGAGACCCATTGCACAAATTGCTATAATAATTAGGGGAATGGCAGTGCTAGTAAAATGATTGGGCAATGGTGAATTGGGTGACATAATATGGGTCTAAAAATGGCAATGACATTTGTCACAATTAAGCAGACAATGTTGAATCAGGCAACATAATTGTGTCACCTGCTTAACTTGTGTTACACAGCACTGCCACATTTGGCCCAAACTTTCCGAATTCAATGTGACCCACTTGAATTTGAGCTGCAAATTTCAAGTCCAAAATTATGGTTACTCAGCAAATTAGAAAAATTGACAATATCTTTAAAATTGTGTAACACAATTAATTTGCTGACTTTTATAGGCCCATGGTAGAGTAGATTACTCAAACCAAACTTCCAACTGTAAAATCCCGAAAATTCACAGTCAATTCATGAGCATATTAGTGACATTTTGTGCAGCTAAACTTGAGAAATGACAGTCAGTTCTTTGAGAAAGAAAACAAGCAAAAATGGGTGTGTTTGAGTGTGAGCACAGCCACAAGCCATGTCCATTTGACCTTCCACATTTGGAATGTGTTACAGCCACCACAAACGGTTCAACATTCAATGATTTTGACAATTTCAATAGAACATATGGCTGCATAATAATGATGAGGTCAGTTTATGGGCCCACCTCAGAGTAGAATACTCTAACGAAGAATCAACTTTGAAATTTCGAAAAAATTCTCATAATTTAGAATGCCCCCTCGGCCGGCTAAATCACAAGTTTAGGACTATTCATTGGTAAATTGAATGAGCGACGAGGCAAACAAAACATTGGTGTTTTGAATGGCTGCACTGCCACTTGACGTGTCCATTCCACTACCAAATGTGGTAGATACTTCCTCTTTCGGTTGGAACTGCCAAATGTGGCTTGTGCAAGTTCGTCATGAGCCAGTTACCAACATATATTAAAACAAAAATAAATAAATACATTCAGGCCTCAACTAATTTGCATACAAATGTCCATGAAATCCTAGAATATTTAAGACCCAAGTCAACCCCTTGACTCAAAGTGTGAAACTAATAGGCCATCCGTTCCCGTCGTGGGAACGATTGGTCATCTGTTCCGCTTGGCATTGCCGCGGAATTGGTAAGTCATTACTAATCATTTCACCTTTCCCCATTTGGAGTGTGAGAAAACAGGCCTGAAGAGCTATATAAAGTGAAACTCAGGTGGTCATTGGTTCCCCCAACAATCTAATTGTCTGTTTTCGCTTAGCCCCTCGCTTCACTTGTCATTTCTTTTCCTCCTAACAATATATAATATTCTAACATGGTCCTGGGTACACTGGTGGAAAATGAATACTGTATGCATGGCTAAAGGTGCACAGTTACATGTCACACTCCCTGTTGAGCAGAACACTTTTCACAATTTGTCACTGGTCACAGCTGACTTCACGCAGTCTGTGTGGCTCTGGTGAGGTGTCTGGAATGGGAAATTGCCTTTTCCATACTAAAAAATATCCTTTTCTGTACTAATTATTTCCTTTTCCATACTAATTTTATTGAGTTCGTGTTTTTGGAAAGATGTTTCATTACACATTTGCACTGTTTCTGTCTGGGTAATCACAGTAGAATCCATTCAAAAAAACAGCATGTGTGTTTGTAAGCATTGAGCTGTATATTTCAAACATTTTGAACTATAAAACCCATGTGGGATTGGCTATATCTGTGTCTTATATTCTTTGTTTGCCATAATTTTGGTCTTTGTGATAACAATGGGCAGTACCCACAGGGCCAGAAAATTGAGGATTATAAGTGTGTGTTCAAAAGCTTTGTTCCATTTTTGGCTGCTCAGGGATGATGATTGAAGATCAACTACCTGCCCAAGCACTCAAATATTTTTGAAATACACTCTCTGGTTCTGAATCAATATCCACATGCCCCACCAGGCCACAATTTTTTTTAAATATTGACAGGAATATAGGCTTGATGTGTTGATTGATATTTGACAATAGTTGGTGCATTGCAAGACAGTAAACCAGGTGGGGAGCAGAAATAACATCACAGTACCTATTCAGGGATTTTGTGGTCCATAATAATTACTCAAAATAAATGAGAGACAAAAGAGACAATCAGATGTATTGTAGATAATTTATATTATATAATTGTATCCAGTACAGACCATTTATTTCCGATTTCATGCCAAAAAACAAAGTGGCATGGAACTCGGAACCGTGCGGTGCCGCCCAGACGCTGTCCAAATAAAAATACAGTAATGTACCAGTTCAGCTACTTAGCAATACTAAGAATTGAGTTTTTGATTGTTTTGTAATCTCAAAATTTCGTGCCAGACATGACACCACAGCCGTCTGTGCTGGTATGTCGTTTTTAATGCCCTGATATAGTAAATTTTCCTTCGTGCCACCCTTGCGCACTTGTTAACATTTGTCACAGGTCCCAGGGATCATTGCACATTATGCGCCGTGTGTCACACCCTAGGTGCCTTGCGCACCTTTAGCCGCGCGTACAGTAGACCTAACTCAATGCCGGTGGTAGCCGGTTCGATCGCAATGTGCTAAAGCTTTAGCATCGCCATTAATATTGGAACATCGGTATAACTACTTTACACAAGCCATTATGGAATCATAAAAGAGGAGACGAAGTGAAATGGTTCCAATAATAATTCCACGGTATCAGCCACCACCACCGCCACCACCACATCCACCACCGCCGCAGCCGCCACCGCCGCCACACCCGCCACCTCCACAACCACCTGAACCGCAGCCTCCTCCCGCACCGCAGGTGCTCCCTCCGGTGGCACATCCTCCAGCGCCTGCAGCACAGGCCCCCGCACCCCCGTAAACTCCACCGTAGTAACCCACACAGTCAGCATGACCAGCACCAAATCCATAGCCGTAGTATAGAGGAATCGGAGTCAGGAAGGCCTGATCATGACCGTCGCCGCGTGTATATGCCTCTCTGTCTAGTTTACCCTTCTGGACCTTTTTGGCATCACGTTGACGCCGCTTCAGGGCTTTCGCTCGCCTGTTCCTGCGCGATGTTTCACTCTGACCTTCGTGATGGAAGGCAAAGACCGCATTGTGGTCACTGGGATGAGTGGCCGAGAGAATGTCCGGATTCGCAGGAGGAAAAAGGAATGACGGCTGCTGGATGCTATTTCTAAGCTTCAGTTTGGATGAAAGCTTCTGGCCAATGGTATCTCCTGGCAGAGGACAACCACAGTGCATATAAGCAACGTGAAAACGGGCCTTGCGGAATAAAAGTCAGAACTTGATCGAGAATTTGAAAACTAGGCTGCACGTACCTGCCAAGCCTGGCAGGTGATGTCAAATGCACTGGCTAAATGATTCTCTTCGACTTTATCATCACTGCAGAGATCCGGTTGAAATGCGAGCCTCATGGACAAACTATTACTCACTGGTCAACGTAACGGTGCACAAATTTAGCACAGTCGCTCTCATATTTTTTTGAACGAAGTTGGTGAGTATGCCAAGCTAGATCGATATCTAGTGTGGGCACAAAAAAAGATGCAGGAGAGGATGTCATCAAATCGAGGAATCTATGCAAACATTGTCATTCGACATCCGGAGCTGCGCACGGAAGCAGAGCATACGCATGATATCGCGCCACGCTGTGCTGTAGGACCACTTCATCGTCCTTGCTATCAAAATAAGAAAGTTCCGTCCACCTCAGGTTATGCATCTTTTGAATAAATGAACCTTGGCGTAGAACCTGAATTTTTTCTCAAAATTATGAAGTAATTCAATTTAGATAACATAACTTACTGCTCCGGTAAGGTCGATCGAGAAGATTTTATCATCAGTATATGCGCTCATGATACGGTTTAGTCTGAAGAAAAGTAGTTGGTGTTCAGGTACCCCAATCTATAGAAAATGAAACGCTTACAATTTTCCGCCGCCGCCTTTCATCTTGGTTCCTGCGTGGGCCTGGATGCGATCTAGTGAGTACTCAACAAGGCCCAGTATCTGATTTTCCCATTCCAGTCCTTGAAGCTTCGGGCCACTGTTATCTCCTCGACGATCACTACGGAAAACCCGTGATTGCATAATATTCTTCTTCACCAATCTTGCTCGCTCAATGTGTACCTTATTTGTTGGGGTATGCAGTGTCCCTCTAATGTACAAGTGGTATCGTGAGTGTCCCTGGTGGGTGTGAAACAAGGCGTACGCTAAATGACTATCCAATGAACTCCCGAGATCGTCTTTTACGAGATCGCGAACAAATTTGAATGCGCCCAGTGTGTTTTTCGTTATTTCGAAGCCGCATTCGCAAGTGAAGGTGAACGATTGTTGAATATAACCCGTGCCAGCAGCATTATAGAGTGCTGCGTGGGGGGGTGCTTGAATACAAGGGCAGGATGATCTAAGGCTGTCACTCACGAGCGTCAACAGTTTTGCGGCACTTTGGACACTGGAGCTTCCTGTCTTGTAGCACTGTTGCAGACTCCATAGGGTCGAAAGGTGTTGAGGTCATTTTGGCCCAATTTTCAAGTCTAGACGGCCACGGGGTATTGTCCACTAATTTATCTATGTTGGACTGTGCAGTTGTCAATTCAATGGATTAATTACGGATATTTCGTTAGCAGACGCACCAAACATTTGTCGAAAATCTCGTCTAACTGCGACACTCTTTGCAGGATGGGCAATCTAAACCTATCCTCTGCATACCAACTTTGTTGTGACGCTCAAACACTACAATCGACCAAGAAATAATGACAGAAAACCCACCTTGGGTTGAGAAGATATGCGTGCCAGACCTTGCTTCCTCGATCAGATTCCAGAATTCGCAAACTTGCTATAGTGGCATACCATAATGACATCAACTGGGGGTAAGACCTCATCGAATTGAGTGGGAGATATATCTTGCACGGCTTCTTTCCACCACCGCTCAAACCTGCTGAACTATATAAGACTGCCATATAATATGCATTTTAATTTCCTCACCGTACTGTGGCCAATGCAATAAACCAAGCCCACCGACGTTCAGGCTCTAATTGCTTTGCCCAAGCAGGAAGTCGATCATCCTTCCCCGCCTCGACGGTTTCTCTCAAGTTGTAAAATAGCTGCAAAAGCCTAAGGTGGCCTTTCAGTTGTTCTGGAGTGATGAAAGGCTGGTAGGTCGTCGCACTGCCGATCTTGAAAGTTGTCGGAAATGTGTATGAGGGAGGCGGCCCATCTTGGGGAACATTATCAATGTAAGATGGCGGAGCATCCATAGCAGATAGCTCAAAGGCGAAGGTGATCAGGATTCAGATTGGATTCAGATGACATCAAGTACTTATGATAGATACAGCAACGGACTCAGATCAGGTGCGGACAAGCGCAAGCGGCAAGGTACAATCATCTCGATTATTTACTCCGCAGCAAAAATAAACTAAACTTTCATTCATCTATAGTAGTCGAATAATAATAGAATAATAATAAGGTGGATGACGCTGAGGACATCAAGTACAGTAGAACTAAGAAAACGGAATGAGAAGTGAAATACGACGTCAACATCGTACACAATTCGAAAGCGCCAGCGGCATTAACGTAGGAGTATGCTAGACATGCTGCAAAAAGCTATATCGTGGGATAAGATGAGACGAAAATACGGGAGGTCAAAGTGGTTTCGCAGTGATGTTAGCATTAGGTGATGCTGTAAAGCGAGCATGTGCGCTGGAGCAGTTATCCATCGTGAGTGATAAACCCAAGAGGGCATACATTTGTGGATGGGGGGTGGATCAGTCTACTGTACAGTGGCCTTGACCACATAATTTTTGATTCTGCAATCTTCGGCGTGGTCCCTGAATTCCAATCGTCCTGGAACTGGCCACCTAAGGCAGCAGTTTATCAGGGCCGAAAGATCAGTCTGATGGGGTATCGGGTAGTCCAAGATTATTAATATATTTAAATATATTCTAATTATCTCAGAATACTACAATACAATACGGCGTGGTCGTATTCATCACCCCAGCACTTACCACTGACTACAATATGATATAATATGATTACAATACAATATGATGCTCGTATTTAATTGTATTCTTCCAATGTCAACTTGGGAGTTATAGGTCTTCCAAATATGGTATTTTGGACATATATGTCCAAATTTGGTTGAAAATGTCAAAAGTTATGTCCTTTCACAGCAAAATATCCATGCATTTGGGTACAATTGAGTGGTAAGTGGTAATTGTAAAATGGCATGTAATTTGGTCTGACAATACCAATGATTTTGCTTATGTTTTTATTTAACAGCAGTATGGACTGGGTCTGCAGCTACATGCACAGCTGGAAATCATACAGTTATGGACACATCAATGAAACACCCCTGCCTGGCTTCAACATGGGTTCCCTCCAAGACTTTTACACTTTTATACCATAGTAACACTTCTTTAGAGTAAATTATTTCTATAATATGAGCTAGTTGGTGCTGTAACAGCTGGGATACAAATTTTCTGAACTCATGTCAGAGTTTCAATATTGCCAGATCACTCAATGACACACCACTATTTTCATTACAGCACAATGAATTCATTATTTTAAAAATCAAAATAATATTCAGACTGTATTTTGAGAATACATAGAACATTTCTGCATCTTAAGGATTTTGAGAAATTCAATTGTAGTAGTGACTCATGGCTATTTCTGTTTGGGTGTGTTATTGACACGTCCATAACTGTAATGGTGACTCAGATGTCCACATAAACCCTTTGGAATTTTT
>Ga0137418_10003991_pt1 | contig 13516 bp, 12 predicted proteins | sample CZODoug3_1_2_16f_FD_122242 | JGI IMG/M metagenome (GOLD analysis project Ga0137418, IMG submission 122242) | Vadose zone soil fungal communities from Angelo Coast Range Reserve, California, USA - CZODoug3_1_2_16fungal (Hybrid Assembly) | ecosystem: Environmental > Terrestrial > Soil > Vadose...
CGGATGCTTTCGGTCAGCGTGATCTCAGGTGGCAGAGTCAGGGTGAAGGAAATGGGGGAGCCCTCGGTTACAGATGAGTCCAGGTAAAGACAAATGCCCCGCGCACTTACGTCGCGGATTTGAGCTGTCGCGCTTTCAGCGGAGTTCTCCCCTTGGCTGACGGCAACAGGTATGCGAAGCGCGAAGCGCCGTGCAGCCCTCTTCTCTTGGGCTTCTGCCATCTCATTCTCCAAAAACGTGAGAGTTTAACCTGTGCGTAACTATCACGGCGAAAAGCGGTCACGGTCAATACCACCATTGTGCGGCGGCGATGGCCCTTTCGGGCGGGTTAGGCGCGAGCCGAGCTTTGGGCAACAAACCGACACGTAGACCCCCGGGATGAAGTCTCCGATCGGTTTTGAGCGGCGGCACTCGGGTGTAAGCTAACAGATTGAGGGGGCCGGAATTGGTCTTCGTTCTCGACAACTACGATTCATTTACTTACAACCTGGTGCAGTATCTGGGAGAGTTGGGTGCCGAGGTTGAGGTTCGCCGTAACGACCAGGTTACGGTTGCTGATGTGCAAGCAATGCAGCCCGAGCGCATCGTAATTTCGCCCGGTCCCTGCACGCCGCAGGATGCCGGCATCAGCATTGATCTCGTACGCCACTTCGCTGGAAAAGTGCCGGTGCTCGGGGTGTGCCTGGGACATCAGGCTATTGGCGCGGCCTTCGGCGGCAACATAGTACGCGCCGCAAACCTTATGCACGGCAAGACCAGCGCGGTCGTGCATGACAATAAAAGCATTTTTCAGGGACTTCCTATCCCTATGACTGCCACTCGCTACCACTCCCTGATCGTCGAGGAAAAGAGTCTTCCCCCTGAACTGGAGGTCAGCGCCTGGACCACAGAAAAAGACGGCAAGCGCACCATCATGGGGCTGCGCCATCGGCGGCACCCTGTGGAGGGAGTGCAGTTCCATCCCGAGAGTGTGCTCACCGACGCGGGCAAAAAGTTAGTGGGAAATTTCTTGGCAATGGTCAGTAGCTAGTGCCCCCTGGCCAGTGGCCAGCCGGGAACCTAATTGCGCCTGGGCAGAGAGCACGGAAGGCGGTTGAGAATCCGGCCCACCCTCGCCCGTCATGACCAGACTGCTGGATTTTCAAAAACGAAAAGCCACGCGATGGCCGGGGTTCGAGGCCAGCAATAGGATTCTCAAACATCACCTGACCACTAGCCACTGATCACGAGCCACTGCTCCTCGCCATCGCAACCGCCCTTAGCAGTGCCTGCGCCTTGTTCATCGACTCCTCGAACTCCCGCGCCGGGTCGGAGTCCGCCACAATGCCGGCTCCCGCCTGCAGGTATGCATGCTTGCCTTGTATCAACATGGTGCGAATACCGATGCAGGAATCGAGGTTGCCTGCAAAGTCAGCATAGAGCACTGATCCGCCGTAGATCCCGCGTCGCGTGGGCTCCAACTCTTCGATGATCTGCATGGCGCGCACTTTCGGCGCTCCGCTCAGCGTTCCCGCGGGAAAGCAGGCGGCAAACGCGTCCAGAGCATCGAGATCTTTGCGCAACTTGCCTTCAAGTGCAGAAACCAAGTGCATGACGTGAGAGTAGCGTTCGACATACATCAAATCCTTGACCTTGACTGAACCGTACTCACTGACGCGACCCAAATCGTTGCGGCCGAGATCAACCAGCATCACATGTTCTGCCGTCTCTTTTTCATCGCTTCGCATCTGCTGTTCGAGTCGCTGATCTTCGGCTTCGTCGCGACCGCGGGGGTGCGTGCCCGCGATGGGCCGATATTCCAGCTTACGTCCTGTAACCCTTACCAGCATCTCCGGCGAAGAACCTAAAATGCAGTTCTCGCCCATGCGCAGAAAATACAAGTACGGTGACGGATTCACCTGACGCAGCGCGCGGTACAGGTTAAAGGGCGCAACGTCGGGCTCGAAATCCAGACGTTGCGAGAGCACGACCTGGAAGATGTCTCCAGCGGCGATGTACTCCTTGCAGCGCTCCACGCTGCGAAGAAAGCGCTTTCGGCTGGTGCCGGTATGAACATCAAGCTGGCTGGGACGTCGCCGCATGGACTTGCGCCAGAGCGTCGGGCGCAGCCCAGCCGCCAGTTTCTTTTCGAGACCCGTGATGTCGCGAACCGCGCGTTCATACGCGCCCCGCGGAGTCTCTCGGGAAGTGTCGGCTGTGGCTACGATGTGAATTTGATGGCGAAGATGGTCAAACGCCAATAGCCGGTCGAAGAACATAAGGTCGGCATCTGGAAGCGAGAGATCGTCCTTCGCGTGGTCGCCGATCTTCTCGAGCTGGCGGACAACGTCGTAAGCGAAATATCCCACCGCCCCCGCGGTGAATGGGGGCATGCCAGGCACGATCGCAGGACGATGCTCACGCAACAATTCCTTGATCACCTGAAAGATATTTCCGTCACGCCGCTCGCGGCGCCGGCCACGCTCGATCTCGATGGCTTTGCCGCGAGCGCGAACCCGCATGTAAGGCTGCACTCCGAGGAAGGTGTAGCGACCAATCTGCTCACCCCGCTCGGCCGACTCTAGCAGGAACGCATGCGGCTCCCGTTCGGCGATTGCGAGAAAGGCGGAAACAGGGGTAAGCAGGTCGGCGCTCACCGACTTCACCACCGGTACCAAGGTAGCGGATCGGGCTAGGCGAGCGAAGTCTTTGAAATCGGGTTGAACCATTTTTCGTGAACCCTGCTTCGTGGAACCTTGTTCCGTGGAACCAGCTTCAAAAATACGGCTTCAGCAGGCGGCGCTGGCGTGTCCGTCATTATAGGGGAGACCTCGCGAAACATAGTCCGTCCCCCCCAGCCAGGCATTCCTGCCTATAGCGTGGCAGAACGAGACGCGGCGGATGTGGCCTGGCCAGGCAATCTGTGTCAAGCTGTAGCTATGAAGAAGCAATCCGCCGACCAACAATTTCATGACCGCCGTCACCAAGAGCGGCAGCGAGCCAATGCGGTGAAGAAAAAATCTGTCCCTCGAAAAGAACAGGCCCAGCCGGTCGCGACCAAAGACTTGAGCGGAACCGAGAAACATGAGTCTTGACCGCAGGACCGCGGCGCTTTCCAGGCTCGCTTGGTGTCCGGTTTCCAGCAAACCGGGAACCAGCGAATGAATTGACGGATGCCTCCGGAGGTTCGAAGATACGAAGTTTGGTAGCCCTTCAGCCGGGCTGGAGCCTATGCGAGTCAAGTTTTGGGGCGTGCGTGGTTCCACGCCGACCCCGCAAGCGGAAAACATGCGCTATGGAGGCAATACCTCCTGCGTCGAGGTGCGCGTCGGCGAACAGCTTTACATTTTTGATTGTGGCACCGGCTTTCGCGTTTTGGGGCAACAACTGCAGGACGAATTTGGAGAGAAGAAGCTCCCCTTGTCCGCTCACGTCTTCGTTTCGCACTTTCACTGGGACCACATCCAAGGCATTCCCTTCTTTCGTCCACTGTATGACCGTGCCGACAGCCAATTTCTTTTTCATTGCTCGAGCCGCACCCGGAGCTTGAAGCAGGTAATGGACGAACAGATGGCCTCCCCCTATTTCCCCGTCAATCTCAGCCAAATGCAGGCGCAACAGAAGTTTTACGACATCGATAGTGGCCGGCTGAATTTGGAAGACGGAGTCCAAATTCAGACCTCGTGGCTCAATCACCCTCAGGGCTGCATGGGCTTCCGGATGGAAACAAAGGATGGCGTAATGGTTTACGCCACTGACAATGAACCCGGGGACGCAGCCTTCGATAAGGGCGTCCGCAAGTTGGCCGAGGGAGCGGATGTGCTGATCTACGACGCCCAATACCTGCCTGAAGAATATGCTGCCGAAAAACGCGGCTGGGGCCACAGCCACTGGCGCGAGGCGGTCAATGTAGTCATGGAAAGCGGCGCCAAAGAGCTTGTGCTCTTCCACCACGATCCCGACCACGCCGACGTTGTAATCGACAAGATCGTGCACGACGCCCGCAATTACTATCCGAAAGTAAGAGCAGCGGCCGAAGGCATGGAGATCCGAATTTAGGTGCCTCGAATCCCGCGCCTGGTTTTGTTTCATCTTGGGATTGCTTCGGCTGAATTGATTCGTGTCCAGCTGATTCGTGTCCAGCTTGCGTCGCCGTCTTGGCCCTCTTATACTTTTGAACGTTTGCCCGTCTCTCCGGGGGACCCTGCCCGGTGTCGGCCAGCACCTGAATCGCATTTATCACCGGAGCCCTTAGCCTTATGAGTACGATAACCACTGCCCCCCACGTGGACAAAGAAAGCAATCCCTGGGAATCACAACGCGCGCGGTTTGATCTGGCCGCTCAGAAGCTCAACCTGGACGAGGGATTGTGGCGCGTGTTGCGTTATCCCAACCGCGAACTCACCGTATACATACCGGTGCAGATGGACGATGGCCATCTTGAAGTTTTCACTGGCTTTCGGGTACAGCATTCGATCGCGCGCGGTCCGGCCAAAGGCGGAATCCGCTACTCGCCTGATGTGACCCTCGATGAAATACGCGCACTGGCCAGCTGGATGACCTGGAAATGCGCTGTGGTCAATATCCCTTTTGGAGGCGCCAAGGGCGGCGTCATTTGCGATCCGCACAAGATGTCGATGGGCGAACTCGAGCGCATGACGCGGCGCTACACCGCTGAACTGGTCGAATTCATCGGCCCCGAGAAAGACGTCCCCGCCCCGGATGTAAATACCAACGAACAGGTCATGGCATGGATGATGGACACATACTCTATGCACATGCGCCAGACGGTTACTGCCGTAGTAACGGGGAAGCCCATCAACATTGGCGGCTCCCGCGGCCGCCGTGAAGCCACAGGCCGCGGAGTCATGATCGTGTGCGACGAGGCGATCAAGAAGCTGGGTTTGTCGCGCGAAGGCAGTCGGGTCATCGTGCAAGGCTTCGGCAACGTGGGTTCTAACGCTGCTTTGCTGATGTACGAAGCCGGGTACAAAGTGATCGGCATCGCCGAAGTGGGTGGAGGCCTGTACAACAAGAACGGCATTGACTTGCGGTCGCTCTCCGAATACCGCCAGAAGAACGGCACGATCCACCGGTTCCCCGGCGCGGAAAGTTACGATCCCGCCGAGCTGCTGACCACGGAGTGCGAAATTCTGATTCCTGCAGCCACGGAAAACGTCATCACGACTCGCAACGTGGATCGCGTAAAATGCCGCATCCTGGCCGAGGGCGCGAACGGGCCCACGACTTCCGCGGCAGATGATGTGCTGGCCGAAAAAAAGGTATTCGTGATCCCCGATATTCTGGCCAACGCCGGCGGCGTGACCACGTCGTACTTCGAGTGGGTTCAGGATCGGCAGGGCTACTTCTGGAAGGAATCTGTGGTCAACGAGCAGCTCGACACCATCATGAAATCGTCCTTCGAGGACGTCGTCCGCTATGCGGAGACCCACCAGGTCAATAATCGCATTGCGGCATACATGCTGGCGATTGATCGCGTGGCTTACACAATCCGACAGCGAGGCATTTACGCTTGAGGAGGACTCGATGAAAACTATCCGCACAAGTTTGATTCCGAGCATCGCCGCCGTGGCGCTTGCATGTGGCTGGTGGACGCACTCAGTACGGCGCGTGTTTCATCCAATCCTGGTGCCGCGCTGGCACCGGCCTCGGCGCAGACAACCACGTCGGCCCCAGCAGCCGAGAAGCTCGATATCAACACTGCTCCCAAAGATCAACTCAAGGCACTTCCCGGCATCGGGGACGCTTATTCGCAGAAGATCATCGACGGGCGCCCGTATCGAACCAAGCTGGATTTGGTGCACAAAAACATCATTCCCCGGGCGACTTACGACAAAATCAAAGAGAAAATCATCGCACAGCAGCCGAAAGCCAACGGGATGGCCCCGACTTCCCCCAAATAGTTCAATGGAGTCGGAGAGATGCTGGTGCAAAAACCGTCGCAATGACCAGATTCCGGGTTCGCGATTCAGCCTCAGGCGGGCCATCTCCCACCGAGACTCGCGCGTGTGAAATACCCATGCCCTAAGGTTCCATAAGGTTCCATGGCTTGCATTGCGTTCCCTCCTGCCGTGGAGGATAATCAAGCAGGTCTTCCGGCCTCGCCGGATACTTTTCGTGGGCTGTAGTGAATCTACCCAACTCCATAACGTTGATCCGCATTTTCAGCATTCCCCTGCTGATCTGGATCCTTTCCAGCAGTCATTTCAGCAGCGAAAACGGGAGCAAGGAGCTTCTGGCTTCGGCGCTATTTATTGCCGCATCCATGACCGACGGTATCGACGGATATCTCGCGCGCAGGCGCGGGCAGATCACGACCATGGGTATCCTGCTCGACCCCCTGGCCGACAAGCTGCTGATCGCGGCTGCCTTCGTAACGTTAGTGCAGTTTAATCCCAGTCTGGTACCAGCATGGATCGCCGTGGTCATCATTGGACGCGAATTTTTGGTAAGTGGCCTGCGCTCCATCGCCGCCTCCGAGGGCTTTACCATCGAGGCCAGCGACTTGGGAAAGTTCAAGATGGTGGTGCAGATCGTCTCCGTGGTCGCTGTCATTCTGGACCATCGCTGGAAGGAGTGGCCGGTTTACGGCAACCTCGTATTCCCGATTCACTGGATCGCATATCTGGCGATATGGTTCATGGTTTGCGTTTCCATGGTCTCGGCCGTCGATTATTTCCACGCTTTTTGGTCGAGAATCGATCGGCGCGTAGTCAAGCGCCAGCGCCGTGCCTTTGTCCTCAGCCGGCGCAGAAAGCCGGCGACGCAGCAGTCTGACCGCGATGTTGCCACCACCACGTAATCCGTCTTCTGCTCCGGACAGTTTCAATCCGACGACTGCGGGCGTAGGGTTTGCTGGCTCCGAGTCTTGTGGTTGCGAGTCGGCGGGCAAAGAGTTTTCTGCCGAAGAACGCGCAGTATTGCTGCGGCTGGCGCATGAGTCGATCCTTTCCGCGCTGGATGGCCGGAAAATCTGCCTTGATCCGCCCACGCCACACCTGGCCGAGCCGCGGGGCGCCTTCACTTCGGTTTATTCGAAGGCTGCATTGCGAGGATGCGTCGGGTATGTGCTGGCGACCAGCTCCATTTATCGTACTGTCGCAGAAACGGCGCGCGCCGCAGCATTTGAAGACACCCGCTTCCAACCCGTGACCAAAGAAGAAGCGCATGAGTTGCAAGTTGAACTCAGTATCCTTTCACCTCCCCGGCCAATTCTTGCCGCCGCCGTGGAAATTGGCCGTCACGGGCTGCTGATCAGTATGCATGGCAACCGCGGCTTGCTTCTGCCGCAAGTGCCTGTCGAACATGGTTGGGATCGGACAACTTTCCTCGAGCAAGCTTGCCGTAAAGCGGCCTTGCCGCGAGATGCGTGGCAAAAGGGCGCAGTCATCGAGGCCTTCACTGCCGAGGTTTTCGGGGATAAGAACGCAATCACTTGAACGCAGCTCAGCTCAAGGCCAAAAAAAAACCGGCGACGGTTTCCCCGTCTCCGGTTCTGAATGCATCGACCTCGCCTGCGAAAATCTATTGCGCCTCGTCCATCTCCACGGCATCGCCCGCATGAACGTCTTCCAGGGCAAAGACAATCATGGCGGTGGCTGTCGTGGGCGTAACGCCAATGACAACAATCTCACCCACACCCCGCCGGGGCAGATCGCGCACGTGAATTATCGGTCCGTTGGACTTGGTGAACATGTGGGGGTCGATCGAAGGCTGTCTCTTCTGAGTGTCCTCAGCGGTGGATGCCTTAAATGAGAGCGAGTCGACAGGATCTTCCAAGGCCGTCTCATAAGAGCGCAGAGCCCGGAAATAGTCGCCCACCTTCACTCCCTGATTAGCGCCCACATTGATGTAAACCTTCTGTCCTGTGCCCATCGTCGCATCGAAATCCTTTCCCATCACGATGCGGCCTGAAAGTTTGTTGCTCGCGGGAAGGAATCTGTCAAAATGCGTCGGCGAATGAAAACTCAGTGTGGACTTTTCTGCAAATGGAATCGCGGTGTCGCCCGGATTAACGGGATCGCAATCATATTCAATCTGCGCGACCACTGAGTGACTATTCCGAGTATCAATAATGCGCACGCGCCCAACCTCTTCGTAGGGCTGACCCGTGGCTTTCAGGGTCTTTTTCTCGCCGGGATACATTTCGTACTCGTTGATGTCGCGCAGTGCGCGGACAATTTGGTATTGCGCCCCGGCTGTGTATCCTGAGCCTTCGAGATAGACCAGGTCTCCCTTGACGAACTTGGTCGTTCCCGGCGTGTGCAATCCGCCGGCAACAAAGTTCGCATCGGGCAAAGCCTGCTTGCTGATGAATCCCGCACAGTACACATCAGCATAAGTGGGGGTCTGGAAGCGCACGGTGGGAAAGCTCGCCGAAGTCCCGACCGTTCCCTCAGGGGTGGTCTGATCGGCCGCAGCGCCCTGCGGACTCGATTGCCCCCATCCCGCCGTTGCGATGAACAGCAATAACAATCCTGTTTTCTTCATGTTACCTCCGAGAAGAGACCGCAAACCGTCCCTTCCCCGTCAAATGCTAGATAAAGAAAGGCTGTAGCCGGAAGGTAACAAGGGGACATACAAGGGTCAAGGTTACGAGGGTGTTGTCCAGGCTTCGCCGAAAGTTTTTCGTCAAGTCCGTTAATCGGTTGTTGCATCTATATTTAGGCCCCTGTAATATGTCGCGCCGGACCAACTAGAACAAAACAATGAGCTCTGCCCCAACCTACACTCCCAGGCTGCTTCCCCTGCGTATGCCGCGGGTTTGCGTGGCGGTGACTGGAGGCGATGCCAGCGAAATGATAGAAAAGGCGGAGGCGCTGGTTCGCGATAACCCCTTTCTTGAGTTTAGGTTGGACTATCTTCCCAAACCCGGCTTGGCGATTCCGAAAATTAAAGCATTCATGGAGTCGCACCCCGGCACGGTGGTCATCGCAACTTGCCGCCGTAAGGCAGCCGGAGGCAGGTTCCGCGGATCGATGGCCTCGGAATTGGACATTCTGGCTAAGGCATCGGGCGCTGGCTGCCAACTACTGGACGTTGAACTGCAAACCGCCATCAAAAGTAAACCGGCGCAAGTGCAAAAGCTGAGGGGGCGGTCTGCGCTGATCTTATCTTTCCACGATTTCCGGGGCACAAAGAGGCTCGACGAGACGCTCCAAAAAATGCTGGCCGTCCAGGCAGATTTCTACAAAATCGTTTCGACCGCCACGACTCTCTCCGACAATGTCACCATGATCAAGTTTCTGGCGAAGGAGAGTGACAAGCATTCCTTGATCGGTATATGCATGGGAGAACAAGGCATAATCAGCCGCGTGCTGGGAGTGCGTGCCGGCAGCGTCTTCACGTTCGCTGCCCTCAGCCCCGATGAAAAGACCGCACCCGGGCAGGTGACGGCGCAAGAATTGCGCAATGTTTACCGTATTGAACAAGTGGACGCGGCGACAAGGGTCTACGGCGTCGCCGGCGACCCCGTGGTCCATTCCCTTTCTCCGGCGATCATGAATGCAGCGTTCCGGCGGGAAAACGTCAATGCCGTCTATCTCACCCTGCATGCCAAAACGCTCAAGGACCTGCTCACTTGCGTGCGCGAAATTCCCCTACACGGAATAAGCGTCACCATGCCGTACAAGGAAGCAATTCTGAAGCATTTGGACAACACTGACTCCCACACCACAAAAATCGGGGCGTGCAACACCGTAGTACGCGCCCAGGACGGCAAGCTGTACGGCTTCAATACCGACGCGGCGGGAGTAGTGCGGCCACTCGAACGCAGGCTTCCAACCCTGGAGGGCGCGAAGATCCTTGTTCTCGGAGCGGGAGGGGCGGCCCGGGCGGCGGTGTTCGGTCTGAAGGAACGCGGTTGCGAGGTATATGTCTTGAACCGGACCGCCGCTCCTGCCAAGAAGCTGGCTCGGCAAGCCCGGGCCCGCACCGTTAAGCGTGCAGACTTGAAGAAGCTGAGTTTCGACGTGATCATCAACGCCACCCCGGTCGGCATGGGGAACACGCGTGAGACACCATTGCAAGAGCACGAGATCAACGCCCGCTATGTGTTTGATATGATTTATGATCCGGCCGAAACGCGCTTGCTGAAGCTAGCTCGGGAGCGAGGAGCACAAGTCATCCCCGGAATCGAGATGTTCGTGCAACAGGCGGCGCGTCAATTCGAGATCTGGACCGGTAAACCAGCCCCCGGGGACGAGATGCTCCGTACGGTATTATTGGCCTTGCAAGAGCGCGCCGCCAAATCCCCGCCTGTGAAAAAGTAACCTCGCCGATGCGTCTTGCAACGAAAAAGTTGCATTTTCCCTACGACCCGAAGTAATATGTAAACGGGCGCCGATGGTAAAGCGTCCATGACCCTGTACCGCCCGTTTCTTACTTCCAGACTAACTAGTACTGAAAAACTCGAGAGTCGGCTAGGTCCGCCTCCGTCCCGGTTCGGAGAGTTCAACATGGCGTGGTACGCGTACTGTCTTACCGAGCATCAATCCCTCCCTAATGGAACCCGCACCCGGCGCCCCTTCTTGATCGAGGGCGTGCAAGGAGTCAATGGGGCTGCGGTTCTTAGCTATCCCAGTGGTGAGTTTGCCGTGATCGTGAGCGAATACGACCACACCATAGGCGAGCTCGATCAGAAAGCAGCGATCGATCACGCACGGGTAATCAGTGGCTGCTTTCGTAACTCGACGGTTTTGCCCTTCCGTTTCGGAACGATTTTCGACACGGACGATGCTCTGCGACAGGCCGTTCGGGTCAACCGCCGAGCTTTCGGAATAAGTGTGGAAAGGCTGCGCGGGAAGTCCGAAATGCACATTAAGCTGGTCGTGCGCGACGGTTCCCTGCGAGAGGCCATGATCGACGTTGAGCTTCCCGACACCGTTGGCGGCGACTATCTGTCGAAGCTACGGGTGAAGGCTTCCCGGGAGCGCGAGCGCCAGACTAAGGCCCGTGCGCTCTCAGTGCAGGTGCACAAGCTTTTCAATCCTCTGGAAGAAGAAGTCAGCTGCAAGAAGGTCGCTCCCGCAGGCATGCTCATTGACATCGCCCACTTGATCGATTCCAAGTCGGTGGAAAAATACCAGAATCGCTACACCACCGCTGCCAAGCAGCTGAAAAACTGTGAAGTGGCGATCAGCGGCCCTTGGCCACCGTACCATTTCTTGCCCGGCAAGCTGCGCACAGTGGTAGGAAATAGCTAAGCTCCACCATTTAGGGTTCTATCTGAGATCCGGACACGGAGCCAAACCTCGCTCGGGGCTTGGCTTTCGGCGTGATGTAACCTGCCCGGCAGCGAATGTGCATCGTGTTGCACTTCGGCTTCGGCCGAAGCGGCCTTGCCCTTCGGCGTAACACTCCGAGTTGCTAAGTAAATCTTTTGTGGCCATTGAGTTACAGCCAGAGCTGTGATCGGTCCGGTATGGCTACGCTTTGGCTCGGCAAATGCTTAGTTCTCCGTAACAAAAGAGGCCGCAACCCGAAAGTGAAAAATGACCTTCACTCTCTTCCATCGTTCACTACATTTCCCGAACCGCCGTTCTGGCTGGCAGGACGGCTCCATGCATCGCCTTTCCTGACATAACCTTCCAAAATTCCTTGCCTCTTTGAATCGTGGCCCCAAACGGGGCCACTTTTATTTGCGATACACCGGGACTCCTATAGGATTTTCCACACGAAATGGCGATGCCGGGGAAAGGCAACCGCGAAATCCGGCTTTCGCGGTACAAGCCGCCTACTGTTTTGTCAGCCGGGTTGTACTCCGTCTACACTAGTCGCAGATCATGATCAAGACCCGCTCCGCCCTAAGCCCCCTTTTTTTGACCTGTTTCATTTTTATTTTCCTCTCCCCAGCGAGCGGGCAAGCTCAAAAACCAGCCCAGCCGCCCGCCCCATGGGCTGCTGCGCCACAGCACTCCCCTCAGGAGCAGGACAATTTTCCTCCCCAACTGATACACGATCTGAACGCGATCAAGGCCGCCGCCTTGGCCGATGACTACGCCTATAAGCGGCTGTCGCATCTCACAGAGAATATCGGCCCAAGACCGAGCGGCTCGCCGCAGGCGCAGGCCGCCGTCGAGTATGTGGCCGCGGAACTTCGCCAGCTCGGTTTGGAAGTTCGTTTGGAAGAAGTGACGGTGCCCCATTGGCTGCGGGGCGCGGAGACCGCGGAGCTGATCGAATATTCCGGCCACGTGCCAGGAACTTCGCAAAAGGTCATGCTCACAGCTTTAGGCGGAAGCACGGCAACGCCTACCGAGGGCATTACCGCGGAAGTGGTCGTAGTCAACGACTTCGACGAGCTCAAGTCCCTGGGCCGAGAGCGAGTGAGCGGAAAAATCGTGTTGTTTAATGAGATCTATGACAAGCGCAAGGCCGCAGCTGGCCTGGCGTTTGCTGCCTATGGTGAGGCGGTACGCTACCGCGGCGCCGGGCCAAAGGCAGCGGCCGAGCTGGGCGCGGTCGCGACTCTGGTGCGATCCCTGGGCAGCGCGGACTATCGGCTGCCCCACACCGGCTTCAGCTTTCCGGCTGGCATTCCGGCAGCAGCAGTGACTGCCGAAGATGCTGAGCTCATTGCTTATCTGTCGGTTCAAGGCAAAACCCGTATGCACCTCACACTCACTCCACAGAAGTTGTCCGACGGAACAAGCTACAACGTAGTCGCCGATCTGAAGGGCAGCGAACACCCGGAGCAGATCGTGGTGGTCTCCGGACATCTCGACTCGTGGGATCTCGGCACCGGTGCTATCGACGATGGCGCGGGCGTGGTCATTGCCATGGAAACGGCGGAACTTCTTCAGATGCTTCACTTGCGTCCTAAGCGGACAATCCGGGTTATCGCCTGGATGGACGAAGAGACTGGAGGATCTGGAAGCCACGCCTACGGAAAGATCCATGCGCACGAGTTGCCACGGCACATCGCCGCCATCGAAAGCGACAGTGGAGCCGCGCATCCCCTGGGCTTTGATGTCAAGCTCACTCCGCAGGCCGTCGAAATGCTCCGGCCGGTCCAAGGCGTTCTCGAGAGCGTTGGAGCAAGTGTTCTGCAGCCGACCAGCTATAGCCCTGGCGCCGACATCGCTGTGATGTCGGAAGCGGGAGTACCCACCCTCGGCGTGATGCAGGAGGGACGAACGTACTTCAATTACCATCACACCGCCGCCGATACCTTAGACAAAGTCATTCCCAGCGAATTGCGCGAAAACGCTGCCGCGATGGCAGTGATGGGATATGCCTTAGCTTCGATGAAAGAGGCACTGCCGCGGTAGCCCGCGCTTCCTGGCGGTCACATCTGATTCGCACGCGAACCGCTGCGTTCTACAGTAAAACGCAGACACCTCCTACTGTTAATTGCGTCGTCGGGTGCGTCGTCGGGTGCGGTTGACGCATCTCAATTTGGACGCTTATCATCTTCGTTTGACTCTAGGACAAGGAAGGGCTCTGTAGGCAAGCGGGCCATGAAGTGATTTATGGATAAGAAGAAGTTGGAATCATTTAAGAAACGGCTGGAAAC
>Ga0137418_10003993_pt1 | contig 13515 bp, 12 predicted proteins | sample CZODoug3_1_2_16f_FD_122242 | JGI IMG/M metagenome (GOLD analysis project Ga0137418, IMG submission 122242) | Vadose zone soil fungal communities from Angelo Coast Range Reserve, California, USA - CZODoug3_1_2_16fungal (Hybrid Assembly) | ecosystem: Environmental > Terrestrial > Soil > Vadose...
CCGTGCCGGCCGCAAAGACGACGCTCAACGCGAGAGTCAGTGCGGCGAGTCGTCTCGTCATCAATCCTCGAAGCGAACGGCACCGCGCGGCCATGCTCATCCGGGCAGGGCGGCGACCCGCTCGTGCAACGCATCTGCGAGGAGGTAATACAGCAGGAAGACCGCGAGCAGAGCCCCTCCTGGCAGAAACATCCACCAGTACGACGACAATACATCGTACCGTTGAAGGACCGCCAACATATTTCCCCAACTCGGTACTGGTTCCCCCACGCCGAGCCCGAAGAACGACAGCGTCGCTTCAGCCAGGATGTACTGCGGAGCCAGCAGGGCGGCCTGCGTGAGCGCGATGCCGGACGCCTGCGGCAGCACGTGGCGCCGCAGCACGTGGAGGTCCGACGCGCCGAGCGCGCGCGCCGCCACGACGTAGTCGCGCGTCCTGCCGCTGAGCACCATCCCGCGGATCAATCGCGCCGGCCGGGCCCATCCGACCACCGCGACGATCGTCAGGATCATGAGGAACGCCTCCTGGGGCTCGATGCGGAGCGGCAGCGCCATCCGCACCGCGAAGAGCAGATAGAACCACGGCACCGCGAGGAACAGTTCGGCGGCGCGCATGACGACCGTGTCCACCCACCCGCCGAAGAAGCCGGCGAGCCCGCCCAGGACGAGGCCGAGCGCGACCGATAGCGCCGCGCCGAGCGGACCCGCAAACAACGAGATCAGCGCGCCGTACAGCAATCGCGACAGCTGATCACGACCGAAGCCGTCACTGCCGAGCAGCAAGAGCATTGCCGGCTCGTCAACGCCGAAAAGGTGACGGTCGCTCTGGAAGAATCGGCCGACTCGATACGGCGCGCCTCTTACGAAAAACCGGAGCGGATACGAACGTCCGTCCTCATAGACGAACGGGCGCAGATGGATGGTTCCCGACATGTCCACCCAGTGGAGTCCGGTCGGCGGCACGAAGGCGAGATCGCGCGACTGCGTGGACGGATCGTATGGAGCAAGAAACCCGGCGAAGATCGCTGCAAGGTAGACGACGCCGAGCGCGACAAGGGCGACCTGGTAGTTCCGACCCGCGGGCTGGGGCCGGGACGTCATGCCCGCTCAGGGCGAACGCGCGGATCGGCGAGGTACAGCAGCCCGTCGGCGAGCAGGTTCCCCGCGACGAGCAGGACGGTCGAGCAGCTCACCGCGGCGACGACGACGTGCAGATCGCGGGCGGCCACGGCGTCGAGCAGCAGGGGACCGAGGCCGGGCCAGCTCATGATCGTCTCGATCACGAGCGAGGCGCTCAGCAGCCCCGCGACCGAGAGCCCGAACAGCGAGATGAGCGGATTGGCAGCCGTGCGGAGGGCATGCCGCACGAGCAGCCGCGGCTCCGGGACGCCGCTGGCCCGCGCCGCCTGGATGAAGCGCGCGCGCACGACCTCGCCGACGCTGGCGCGGACGTGCCGCACGAGGATGGGCAGGCCTGCGAGCGTCAGCGCGGTGACCGGCAGGACCAGGTGCACCAGGACATCCCGCACCTTCTGCCAGCGCCCGAGCTCGTCGAAGTCGAGCGACGTCATGCCGCCGGTCGGAAAGTAGCCGGTTCGCACCGCGAACAGGAGGAGGCCGAGGCCGAGGAGCAGTTCCGGGATGCCGAGCAGTGTGGTCGTGGCGCCAGCGGACAGACGGTCGAGCCAGGCGCCCCTCCGTGCCGCGGACCACGTGCCAAGCGGGAGCGCGATCAGCCAGGAAAGGAGGGTGGCGGGGACGGTCAGGAGCAGCGTGTTCCGGACGCGGGGCCAGAGGAGCGGCCCCACGGGCCCGTTGTAGGCGATCGAAAAGCCGAACTCTCCCCGGGCGATCGACTGCAGCCACCGGAGGTACTGCCCCGGGACGGAATCGTTGACGCCGTACCGAACCCTCATGGCTTCAACGGTTTCGGGGGAGATCCGCGGGTCCAGGCGCAGCTCGTCGCCGAAGCGGCCCGGTGCCGCCGCCGCGAGCACGAACGTCAGGAACGAGACGCCGAACAGCACCAGGAGCGCGTGTCCGAGCCTGCGCCAGACGTATCGCACGGCCGGGGATGTTATCTCAGCAATCGTGTCGTCCAAACGCCGACGAATTTTTTGGCAACCCCTATATTTTTCGGGGTGCCACCGTGCCCTATAGACCGCAAGGGACACTTCCCTTTCGAGGCGGAGCCAGGCACATGAACATCACGAATCGGCGTCACCAGGAATTCACCGTGCTGACGGGGAACCGCCGGCGCGCGACCGACCGTCTTGCGCGGGCGTATCCGGGGGTCGGCACCCCGAACGGGGTCAGCCCCGTTCGAGTCGTGTCGAAGGCCATGGAATCGCTTGGCGGGGAATTCATCACGCGGCGGACCCTTGCCCACGCGGCCAAGGAGATTCTCCTGGTGGATCCGAACATCCACTCGAGCGGCGAGACGCTGGGCGTGCTGCGCATGCTCGCCGACGTCGAGGTGTGCCGCGACTTCGGCGCCGCGCGCGACCGGCTGCTCAACCAGCCGCCCGACATCCTGGTCACCAACGTCCGGCTGCAGGAATACAACGGGCTGCACCTCGTCCACCTCTCCACTCCTCACACGCGATGCATCGTCTACTCGGCGCACGACGACCTCGTCCTCGCTCGCGAGGTGCAGGCGGCGGGCGCGTTCTACGAGCGATCGATGCGGCTGTCGCGCTCCCTGGCGGGCTACGTGCACGGCAACCTGCCGACGCACGATCGCCGCGAGGTGGCGACCATCGATCGGCGTCACTTCCCGCGCGGCGGCCGCCGTTCTGTCGACGCCTAGCGAGGCTCCGCCCTCACACGCGGCGCGACCACGCGCCGTCAGGCGTTGAGATCCGTCCCGGGTTTGCCGAGATCGATCCGTACGACGTTGAGCCGGTAGTACAGCTCCGCGCGAAATTCGCCGTTCTCAATCAGCGGCAGCATGGGGCGCGACGTCGTGGACACGATCTGCACGTCGCCGCGGTGCACGCCCTGCTCCATCCACGTCAACAGCTGTAACTGCTGATCCGCGTCGAGGCCGCCAATCTCCGGCAGGATCAACGTGCCACGTGCCGGCAACGGCGTGCCGGTGTCGGCGTTCAAATCCCGGATCGGCTCTTCGAGGTACGGCCGCAGTGACGCAAGCAGCGCGTCCACCGCGGACGGCGCTCCAGCGAGCAGGACATTGCGGCGGCCGTACGAGATGGCATCCCACTCCGCGCCGAGATGCGGCGGGACGGAGTCCGGGAGGGCGTGTTCGGCACTTTCCGGCGAACGGCGGGCTTGGAGAGCGCGCGTGGCGGCGCCCGCTCCCCTACGAGGATCCACGAAGGCGATACCGTATCCATGGCAGAGGTGGCTGTCAAGAAAAAGATGTGTGACGTCGGCCACGCACCCTCACGCGACGCTCGATCGTTGTGCAGAGGGTACCACCAGGCTGACGACATCGGCGGCAAGACGCGCCGCGCCCGCGCGAACCGACTCGCGCAGCTCCACGCCGTTGCGGAACTCGAGCGCGAGCACGCCGATGCATCCGATCGGCGCCATGACCGGCAGCGCGAGGGCTCCCGTCGCCTCGCCTCCGCCGGTGACGACGCACATCTCGGCGCGGCGAAAGGCCGCCGCGACCGCGTTCTCCGCATCGCGCGGCACGTCGGGCAGCGCCGACAGCACGGCTTGCGGATAGCCGTCGCCGAGCGACGGCCGCAGGACGGCGGATCGAGCGTCCCACGACCAGAGCACGACGCCCACGGCTCCGAGCGTTCGAGCGGCATCTCCAAGCTCCGGTCTCGGCTCTCGTCGCGGAAAGGGGGCCGGGGGGAGGGGGGGAGACGGTCGCGGCGCCGCCGCGTGAGGCGGGCCGTCGGCGGCGCTGTCACGCCTGGCGACGCCGCGCAGCCACGACACCAGGTTCAGCGCGCGCGAACCGGAGCTCTCGGAGCCGGCACGGTCGAGCGCCGACGCGATCGCCTCGACACTGACCTCTTCCTCGGGATAGAGGGCGCACATCTCGCGGACGACGGCGTCGGCGTCGGCGCCGATCGCCTGCGCATAGTTGCGAACCCACGACCGCCTGAAGATGCCGGTGGGCCAGTACTTGAGGTCATCGCGCTCGAGCGCTTCGAGCAGCGATCGCTTGACTTTCATATGTTCCGCGATGGCGGCGAGCTCGACGCCGCGACGTTCGCGCTGCTGGCGCAGGCGTGTGCCGAAGCTTGTTTCCATAGATCACTCCACGTGGCCACGGGCGTGGCCGAGTAATGCGTTGACATCTCGGGAGGAGATCCAACCGTTGATGGCCCGTGAGGATGTCCGCCGCGCAGCCTCGAGTCGTCGAGGCCGCCCCGCGCGGCGAGGGCCATATAGGTACATCGAGAGTAACAAGAGAGGCGGTGCGGTTCAAGTACTCTTCTGCGGCTCGAGGAGCTGCAGCAGCCAGGCGCGCGCCGCGCGGTATAATCCGCGCCTCGTTCCCGCAGGAAAAGGAGTGGGACGTGAACACACGCGCGCTGTTGTCGGTGGGTGTCGCTGCGCTGGCGGCCTGTTCGGTCTGGGCGCAGGAAGCCGGATATCCAATCGAGATCGTCAAGCCCGGGACGGGCTCGCCCGCGTACCCTCCGGGGTACCAGACGCCGTGGGACCGGGTTCAAATCATGGTGACGTCGAAGATGTCACCGAACCTCTTCGTGCTGCACGGGTCGGAAGGGCTCGACCCGGCGCACCCCGATGCGTCGGGTGGCCGCGTGATGGTGCTGTTCGGACCCGACGGCGTGCTGATGGTGGACACCGAGAACCGGCAGGTCGCGGAAAAAACGCTGCAGGCGATCCGGGCCTTCACCAGCGCGCCGATCAAGGCCGTCGTCAACACGCACATTCACGGCGATCACACCGGCGCGAACGCGTTCTTCGGGAAGCAGGGCGCGTTGATCTTCGCGCAGGACAACCTGCGGATCGAGATGGTGCGTCCGCCGCAGAGGGCCGGCGGTCCGCCGGCGGCCGCGCCCGACATGGCCGGCGTGCCCGTGGTGACCTACAACTACGACGCGGCCGCGCCCGGTGAGTCCGCGGTCACGCTCAACATGAACGGCGAGATCGTGGACTTCATCCCGATGATGCCGTCGCACACCGCCGGCGACACGATCGTCCGCTTCCGCAAGGCGAACGTGATCTATATCGAGGACTTCTACCGCAACTTCGGCTACCCGTTTGCCGATCAGGCCAACGGCGGCTCGATTCGCGGCATGCTCGAGGCGGTCGACCTGATCGAGAGGCTGGCCGACGCGAAGACGACGCTCGTGCCGGGCCACGGGACGCTGGTGAAGAAGCAGGATCTGCTTCCGTATCGCGCGATGCTCGTCGACATGCTGGCGAAGGTGAAGGCGCTCCGCGACCAGGGCAAGTCGTTGAAGGACGTGCTTGCGGCGAACCTGACCGCGCCGTACGACAAGGCCACGCTCGGCGACACGCAGCAGAGCAAGGACCGGTTCGTCACCGAGGTGTACGACGAGGTGAAGGACTTTCCGCCCGTCGTGGACGGAAAGCGCGCGATGCCCGCGCATCCATAACGGGCCGGGATCGGGGATCCGGGATCCGGGATCCGACGGAGGCTGCGATGAACACGTGCGCTACATCGGCGGCGTAGGACCGCTGGGCGATCGGCCGCCGAAGTAGAGCATCACCCGAACCTACCAGACGCCCGGCCAGGGCTTGCCGACGACAAACGCCTGGTTGGCGCCCTTGCGCGGCGCGTACTTCTGTACGCGGCCGCTTCTCACTTCCGCCGTATAGAGATTGCCGTCTTTATCCGTGGCAAAGCCGTGGATCCCCCACTGGCATCCCTGGCACGTGCCGAACGTGCCCCATGAATAGAGGAAGTGGCCGTCGGCGTCGTAGGCGAGCAGCTTGTTCGACCCCTGATCCGCCGCCCAGAGGATGCCGTCGCTGCCCATGTAGATGCTGTGGATGTTCATCGGCGGCCGCGGGCCCGCATCCCACTGATCGAGGAACTTCCCGTTCTCGTCGAACACCTGAATGCGTCCGTTGTTGCGATCGTTGACGTACACGCGGCGCGTCTTCGGGTTCACCGCGATGCCGTGCACGCTGTTGAAGTAGCCGGGCCGGCGCTCGTTCGGCTGCGTCCCCTTCATGCCCCACTCGAGCAGTTTCTTGCCGTTCATGTCGTACTTGATGACGCGCGTCCCGTCGTAGCCGTCGGCGAGATACCAGGTGTTGGCGTCCATGAACGCCATGAACGTGGGCCGGCTGAAGTGCGTGTCGTCGGTCCCGGGCACGCCCGGCGTGCCGAGCGTCAGCAGGCGCTGCTTGCCGTCGTGCGTGAACTTGCTGACGAAGTGCGCGTCGGCGTCGACGATCCAGATGTTCTTCTGCGGATCGTAGGGGCTGATCTCGACGTCATGCGGGCGGCCCCAGATGCGGTCCCACTGCGACCAGTCCTCGATCATCTTGCCGTTGCGATCGAACACCATGATCACGTGTTCCCAGCGCCAGTCGACGCCCGGGCGTCCGTCGCTTTCGTCCATCGCCTTGCCGAAGCTGGGCGTCGCGCTCGCGGCTTCGCGGACCGGCACGCCGCCGCCGACGGGGAACTTGATGCTCGGGCCGATCTGCGGCAGCCACACGGTCCCGCGTCCTCGTCCGCCCGGCAGCATCGGCAGCTCGCCCTTCATCGTCACGAGCACGCGATCCTGGCTCTCGGCAAAGACGTCGGTCGCCTGCGAGTACGTCCAGTTCTCGTGATTCGGCAGGCTCTCCCCGAGCGGCCGCGGCCAGTTCTGCACCGGGTCGTACGGCCCGAACACGTCCTGGCCGCCCTTGCCTCCAGGCACCGCCGCAAACCCTTCGCCCGGCGTCTTCTTCTGCTGTCCCTCGACCACGCCGAGCCGGCTGCTCACGAGCATGCCCGCGGCAAACGCAACGACCAGTGCTGCAATCTTGAGCGTTCGTCCTGCCATGTTCCCTACCTCTTTCGCTGACTGGGCCGACCTGAAGGTCGGCCCCTACGATCACTCAGGTGAAGGTCTGCCCACTGCCCACTGCCCGCTGCCCGCTGCCCACTGCCCACTGATCAATTCGTTCCGAAGTTCGCCGGAATCTCGAGCACGTCATGCACGGGCAGCCCCTTGCCCGCCAGGTCCGGCAGTCCGCCGCCTTCGGGCTTGCCGCTCACGAGATGGAACCTGTTGCCGATGAACGCGCCGGCGGCGCCGTGGCGCGCGGTCGGCATCGAGGGAAGCACGATCCAGCGATTGGTCGCCGGCTCGTACGCCTCGAGCGCGCGGAACGAGACGTTCATGCGCTCGTGCTGCCCCTCGCCGCCCGCGACATAGATGCGGCCGTTGAACGTGCCCCAGCCGCCGCCGCTGCGCGGTGTCGGCATGCGCGAGCGGACCGCGCCCCAGAGATCGCGCGCCGGGTCGTATTCCTCGACCACGTCGGTGTTGCTCGACGCGGTGACGTGCGCCGCGCCGAGACGGCCGCCGATCACGTAGATCTTGCCGTTCACCACGCCGGAGAACGCGTGATTGCGCGCCGTCGACATCGGGCTGCGGTTCGTCCACGTGTTGGTGGCCGGGTCGTACATCTGGTTGGTCCCGAGGATGCGCGCCGGACGGTCGCCGAAGAGCGCGGCCTCGCCCGAGTTCTCCATGACCGTCGCGCCGCCGATGACGTAGATCTTTCCGCCGACCTGTTCGGCGACGGCCGCGCAGCGCCGGACCGGCATCGGCGCGAGCGCGCGCCAGGTGTCGGTCCGCGGGTCGTACTCCCACGAGTTGTCGACCGGCTGCCATCCGCCCATGCCAGGCCCCGAGAGCGGACGCTGGCAACCACCGAAGATGTAGATCTTCCCGTTGTACTGGGTTTGCGCCTGGTGGTGGACGGGCACCGGGATCGGCTTCTTCTTCGTCCACTTGTCGGCGGCCGGATCCCATTCGTACACCATCGCGGGCGCGGCCTTGCCGTTTTCGCTGAACCCGCCGATCACGTACATCTTGCCGCCGGCCTCGACGCCGTAGAGCTCTTCCTCCGGTTCGGGAAACGGCGCGGCCTTGTCCCAGCGGAGCAGCATCGGGTTCTGCGCGTGCACCAGCGCGACGCCGGCCGCACACAGCACGACCGCGATCGCGAGCGTGGAGCCGATCGAGCGAATCGTCGACGTGAACATCGGCGTCACTGCGTGCCGCCTCTCTGCGGAAGCTCGAGGACGTCGTGCGAGGCGGTGGCGGGATCGGGACCGCCGCCGGCGCGCATCTTTCCGCTCACCGTGTGCAGCTTGTTGCCGATGCAGCCCATGGCGTTGCCGTGCACCGCGCCAGGCAGCGGCGGCAGCGTTTCCCACGTGTTGGTCGCCGGGTCGTAGGCGTCGAGCGCCCTGAGCGCGGCGTAGAACTCGCGCGTGATCCATTCACCGCCGCCGACGTAGATCCTGCCGTTGCAGGTCGCCCATCCACCGCCGCTGCGCACCTGCGGCATCCGTTCCTTCACGGATCCCCACAGGTTGGCGACGGGGTCGTACTCCTCGACGGTGTCGACGTTGGTGGTGACGGGGATGTTACCCGCGCCGAGACGGCCGCCCATTACGTAGATCTTGCCGTTCACCGCCCCCGCCATCGCATGGTTGCGCGTGGTCGGCATCGGGCTGCGTTCGGTCCACGTGTTGGTCGCGGGGTCGTACACCTGGTTCCGGCCGCTGACGCGCGTCCCCTTGCCGTTCTCCATCGGCTCGAGGCCGCCTATCAGGTAGATCTTGCCGTCCACCTGCTCGGCGACTGCCGAACATCGCTTGACCGTCAGCGGTGCGAGCGCGCGCCAGTTGTCGGCGACCGGATCCCACTCCCACGCGTTCTGCGTCCCGCCCTCGCCGCTGATGCCCTGCAGGCACCCTCCGAAGACGTACAGCTTGCCGTTGAGCGGCGTCTGCGCCTGGTGGTGCACCTTGATCGGCATGTCCTTCTTGCGCGTCCAGCGGTCGGCCGCGGGGTCGTACTCGAAGACGAGCCCCGGCGCCATGCCGCCGACGCCGAATCCGCCGAGCACGTAGAACTTGCCGTTGACGACGCTGCCGTAGAGCTCTTCCTCGGGGATGGGAAACGGCGCCGCCTTCGTCCACTGCGGCACCCGCCCCGGCGGCGCTGTTTGCGCGTCCGCCGTGCCGACGCTCGCCGCGGCCATCATCGTCGCGGACACGACGGCCAGCAGACGTCCGAGAGTGCATGACATATCGGCTCTCCAGTTGTGCGGGGATTATGGGTGGGCGTGTCCGAAGCGGTCAAGCGGAGACACGCACGGTCATGGACGATGCACGGCTGAATGGATCCCGCAGATTCTCTGAAACGCCTCGGCATGCTCGACGCCTGGCGTCGAATAGCCGCAGAGGGCGCGGATGTTGAAGGTCCGGCACAAGCCGTCCCACAGCTGTTCGAGGCGGATGGCGGCGTCGACCTTGCCGTGTCTCAGCAGCAGCGGCGAGCTGTCGCCGCACGCACTGACGCGACGGTGGTCCGTCTTCAGCCTGCTCGCGGCCCTCATGAAGAGGGAGGTCGATGCCGACCACACCCGCGTTTCGTCGGGCCATCCATCGACCATGCACGTCGCCAGCCCGTAGTTCACGTCCAGTGAGACATACCTGCCGCGCTGGCGGGCGCCGTCGATGTCGAGGCCGCGGGACCGCAGCAGCCGATCGACCTGGGCGATCCGTTTGTCGCTGGTCATCAGGACGAACGCCTCCCCGCCGTCGAATGCCTCCTGCGCGAACAGCACGTAACGCTCGACGAGGGTGCCTTCGTCGGGCGCGACCACCATTTCATGGCAGCGCGACGCCCGATCCACGTGTTCGTCCTGTCTCTGCTCGATGTTCCGTCCTCCAAGCCGGGGACTGACGAACCGCCCGCCGCTGGCGACAATCTCCATCGCGCGCAGCAGTTGAAGGCCGGCGTCTCCCTTGATCACGTACCCGTGGGCGCCCGTCGTGAGCGCGGCTTCCGCGACGTCCCATGACGCATGCGTGCTCATGAACAGGAGCTTCGACGCCGGATCGCGCGCGAGGATTTGCCTGGCCGCCTCGATGCCGTTCATTCGCGGCAGCATGACGTCCATGAGAATCAGGCCGGGTGCGAGCGTCTCGACCTTCGCAACCGCCTCCACGCCGTCCGAGGCCTCGCCGACGATGTCCCACGCGGAGTACGCCCGAAGCATCGAGAGAACGGCTCGACGCCAGGCTTCGTGGTCGTCCACGACCAGCACGCGGCGCGCGAGCACGTCGGCGGCCGCAATCACCTGTCGGACCTCGCGTCGGTCGCATCGCCGGGAAGCCGGACGCGAGCGCGAATCGTGGTACCACGCCCCGGCTGCGATTCGATGGCCAGGTCGCCGTCGACGAGCTTGATCCGTTCCTCCATGCTGACGAGCCCCATCCCCTGCCCGGCCCTGGCGCGTTCGACGTCGAAACCCGCGCCGCGGTCGCTGACCACGAGGTGAAGCTGGCCGGCCGTTCCCCAGAGCCGCACCTCGACGTGCCGGACCCCGCTGTGTTTAACCGAGTTGTGCACGGCTTCCTGGACGACCCGGAAGAGGCAGAGCGAAATGTCCGGCGGCACAGGCTCCGGCACGTCGTGCGCGTCGAAATCGACGATCGCGTTCTGGTGGCGGGCCGCTGCCTCGGAGAAGTCCCTGATCGTCGACGTGATGCCGAGCAGCTCGAGCTTCGGCGAGTGCAGCGCGTGTGACAGCGCCTGCACGTCGGTCGCGAGCTCCGAGACCCGCTCTCGCAGGGCGACGCTCTTGTCGCGCAGCGGCGTGGCGGCGGTCGCGTTCGTGGCCAGGTCGTCCACGTCGAAGGCCAGCAGGGCGAGGCGCTGGGCGATGTCGTCGTGGAGCTCCCTCGCAATCCGGCTGCGTTCCTGTTCCTGCGCCTCGATCAACTTGCGGTTCACGTTCGACAGCGCTTCCTTGGCCCGTTGCTGCTCGCTGATGTCACGATGGACGCTCGCGCCGCCTACCAGCCGGCCGTCCGCATCCGCGACGGGCGAGATGGTCAGCGAAACGGGTACCTGCTTTCCCGATTTCGTGAGGCGAATCGTTTCGAAGTGGTCGACGCGTTCGCCTGCTTTCAGCCGCTGAAAGAAGTTCTCCGCCTCGTCCTGCAGGACGTCGGGGATGAAGAACGTCACCGGCCGCCCGACGGCCTCGGCCGCCGTGAACCCGAAGATGCGCTCGGCGGCGGCGTTCCAGCTCAGGATCGTGCGCTTCATGTCGGTGGACAGGATCGCGTCGTTCGACGATTCGACGATGGCCGCGAGACGAAGCCGCGACTCCATCGCCATCCGCTCGCGAACGAGCCCGGCGCGCGCCGCCTCGGTCCGTTCGCGTTCGGCGATGACTGCCGCAAGCGTCAGGCCGGAGACGGCGAGCACCATGAACAGCGTGTCCAGCAGCACGGCGCCGACAAACGCGCCGTTGCCGGCAAACGGGCCAAGGCCGAGCGCGGTCGACAGCGTCGCGATGGTGGCGATGATGAACACCGACAGCGCGGCGCCGCCGATGCCGAAATCGATCGCCGCCCACATGACGAACGGCAGCACCGCGAACGCCAGGACGTCGAATCGGACGGACACGACCCGCAGGCCCCCGAACACGATCAGGCACGCCACGGCGGACAGCGTCACGACGGCGACGAATTCGACCGTGCGCCGGGGCGAACGAGGCTTCAACAGCGCCGGCAGGGTAAAGACCAGCGGCGTCACCAGCAGCACGCCGGTGCTGTCGCCGAGCCAGTACACCAGCCACGCCGAGCCCAACCCGGAGTAGGCCTGCACGTGCGTGAGGTACAGCGACGCGACGCCGATCGTCGAGCTGACGATCGCGCTGCCGAACGCCAGGGTGATGAAGCCGAGCGCATCGCGCAGGCGCGAGAGCCGGGGATCGAAATGGGCGATCCGCCGTACGAAGAAGGCGGCCGACGCCGCCGCGAGCGTGGCGCCGATGGTTTGGCCCGCCGCTGCGAGCGGCGGCACAGGACTCTGATACGCGACGAGAAACGCGCTTGCCGCGACCGCCGGCCAGGCGCGATAGCCGAACCCGAGAAACGCGGCGACCGCGATGCCGTAGGCCGGCCAGACGGGTCCGAGGTTGCTGCTCCTGATGTTCGTGGTGGCCTGACCGAGCTTGCCCGCAACGAAGTACGCCAGGAACACGAGCGCGAATTGCAGGACAGGCTTTGTCGTCGCAAGGGCCCATACACGCGTGACGGCCGCTCTCGACGTCGAGGAGAAGGCGCGCTGCTCCTCCTGGTGCGCCGTCCCGACGGCGTACGGCTCTGTCGCGGTCTCGCCATCCATCCTCAGCCCTCCGGTATCCGCCCGCGTGGGAGTCTCTCCCGCCGCGTTCGGGCGATGCAATGACGTCAGACAGCTGGTGCGAAAAAATCGCGCAAGCGGATGAGTCGGATTCACGCGATGGCACCGGCCGTCGCGTCACCGCTGTCTTCGGAGGGAGTGTCCTACCGGATCCCGGATCCGGGATCCCGCATCCCGGCCGAATGCCACCTATTCCGGCCGCTGCCCCTTGAAGATCTCCTGGTTCGGCGCGCTCACCTTCACGAGCGAATCGAGCGCGGCGCGCGCCTCTTCGACCTTGCCGGCGTGCGCCTTGAACGTCACCTTCTCTCCGGCGAGCAGATCGTTCTTGTTCCACCCCTGCCGCTGAATCGCGTTCGGGCTCGTCAGTTCCAGGTTGTACGTCTTCACCTTGCCGCCCGCGTCGGTGACGTCCACGTACACGTGCATGTGCGGGTTGGTCCACTCGACCTTCGACACGACGCCGCTCGCCGTGATCGTCTTGGTGCTGTCGTACTCGGTGTCGAACCCGTGATGCGCCACCACGGGAACGGTGACGTATGCGACGGCGAGCGCGGCCAGAATGACGCCACATGTCGTTTTCATGAGTAGTCTCCTCAATCCCGCGTCGATCACTTGCCAATCGGCGGCGCACCGCCGGCAATGCCCGGCGATCCCGGCTTCAGGTAGCCGCCGGCGAGGCCGATCTGATTGTTCTCGGCGCAGATGTACTCCATCAAGTCAACGCCCGGCTTCACTATTCTGGCCACGAACCTCAGCTCGACCGGCTTCGTGAACGTTCCCGGATCGTCGAGGGTGAAGTCGTTGATCATCGTCCCGTAACTGAGGCGCGTCCACCGCTCGATCGTGTGCAGCTTCTCCGTGTGCGGGGTGCCGACGGCGTCGAACCAGAATTTGTCGTTGTAGAGGACCGTGTCGATGACCAGCGTGTCCCCTTCCCACCGCCCGATCGAATGCCCCCACCACGTGTTGAGGGATGTCGTGGGGTCCGGGTGCTTGCGGCCGTCCATGTAGACCACCCGGTGCGCACCGGCGTCGCCGGTCTCGTGCAGGATGTAGATCTCCGTCAGGCCCTTCGCCGTGTAGCCCATCACGAACTTCCACGGATACGGGTTGATGCGCGGCACGCTCATGG
>Ga0137418_10003994_pt1 | contig 13513 bp, 7 predicted proteins | sample CZODoug3_1_2_16f_FD_122242 | JGI IMG/M metagenome (GOLD analysis project Ga0137418, IMG submission 122242) | Vadose zone soil fungal communities from Angelo Coast Range Reserve, California, USA - CZODoug3_1_2_16fungal (Hybrid Assembly) | ecosystem: Environmental > Terrestrial > Soil > Vadose...
TGGTAGCAGTACTATCATCTCTTATAACACTCGGAGTTTTCCTCAAAGTAGCTTTTAAGTCTAGTAATACTTTTTTTTTTACTTCATCTAGATCTTCTATTTCTTCTAGGCGTGATATATTTTTTCGCAGTCTAATATAAGTAGGATTAGCTTTTGAGACTCTTTTATCTCAGTTTGAATATTTTTCAATTAATGAATTCATAAATATATCGAACTCGTGAAGATAAATATTGGATAAAAGGGGGGATAGAACTCCTCCCTCCTTTGCTTCCCCTGTTGCCTTTTCGTTTTTCTTATTTTTATTCCAATTCAAATAAGAATAATAACAACAGTCCCTCTGATCTTTGGCCAATCGGGCAAAAGCAAATGTTGCCACTTGCCTAGGTAAGAGGTAGCCTTGCAAAGGCAAGAGAGGCAAAAGGAGGTAATCTAGATTAGTTCTTGTTAAGTTACCATCATTTACGTATCCTGCATTTACTAATTTTCAATATAAGTTCATAAGATTTGTATCTTTTATTTGTTTTTGTAACAGGGAGGCTAGTATATGGTGATCTATATTATCGAAATATCCTGTTAAATCACCTTTAATCAATCAAGTGATTCCATTTCACTTTTTTACTTCAGATATCGCAGTTGTAATTGAACGTCTTGGTCTGAAGCCGTGAGAAGTATTAAGGAATAGAGGTTCATATACGGATTCCAATATCATTCGTATGGCTTGTAGTATAATTTTATCCCCAGGTGAGTGTATCCCCAGAGGTCTCCGATTACCAATTGTATTATTTTTATTTTTATTTTTATTTTTATTACTATTTGTATTTGTATTATTATTTGTATTATTATTTGTATTTGTATTTTTATTTTTATTTTTATTTTTATTTTTATTTTTATTTTTTGGTTTAGGTCTAACTCAAAAGGAAGGTTTAAATTGAAATTTTCTATCCTTCATCTGATTTATAACATCTTGAGCCCATTCTAAAGAAATTCCATCTAATGTTTCATTATCAGTACCCTCTGTCTTGTTACCAGGGTTGGATTTAAGTTGTTGATATGCGGATTTATATATGTTTATATCAAACAGTTGTTTATAGGAGCATTCTATAGCTAAGCTTAGTTCCCGTTTTATTTCGGGCTTTGTTATTTTTGTTACACCTGTCGAATAGTATCTATCGGAAAGGTTTTGAAAAATGTTAGAAGACTGTCTCCCTTTCCAGGTTTTAATTAGTAATACGGAGACTCCGTTTCCATGGGATAGTTGCTTAATTCTATTCCATTCTGTGGTTCTAGACCAAAGATAGGAGTTACCTCCCTTAGGAAATCCCCAGTTCTTATTATTACTGTAATTATCTGTTTTAGATTTTAAATTCTGTCCTACCAGTTGTAGTGAGTCTCTAGTTGTGGTTATATATTTTAACTGGTCTTTAGCATATATAACTAGATAGCAAGTAAAATTCCAAATAGTTGCCAGAGCAATGTTAGCTCGATAAAATTTATATAAAAAAATCATGACAGATTTAGGTTGATGGTTATTCTTGTGTTGGATTTGGTAATTAGACACTCAAACCACCTTTGCAGGCATGCTATACTCCCCTAGCTTTTCAGATTCGGATAAGCCTGTTCCTTTATTACCCAATACCACAGGGTAAGTAGCTGAGCTACAACAATAGTAATAATTAAAGGGCGCACACCAATACCATTGATGCATAACACGCTAATTTTAAGTAAAGGAAATGTTATAGCTTATAAAATTAAATAAATAAAAACACACACACAAAAGATACAAAGAACTTTTATTTGAAAAATACTGCAAATAATAAAATACTTATGAAATTAATATAACATACTAATACTAATACTAATACTATACTAGAATGCATATAAGGTAAAACCATTTCTCTTAATCTAGGTAAATATGATACTTTAATATAAATAAAATATTTATCCTTAGGGTATTACATCCTTTTTTGGTTAGTAACTGAATTGTACAATCTAAGTTAAATTTAGCTTTAAAGGTATCTCTTAATAATTAAAATTCTTGTAAAGTAAAATTATTAGTAAATATTCTAAACACTCTTAGAACCTGACAGCCAAACCACCGTTATACATCCGTTATACATTAATAGAAATGCATTTGACATAGGTGTTAAATAATTCATTATTTCAGATGAAAATCATTTTAATACCATTAAAGTAAAATAAATCATAAAGCCAATTTAAACTACTAAATTAAAAATATCGAATTCATACCCATAATAAGTTTTGGGGTTTTATTTTCAGCTTTTATAAGGATTTTTTATATTCTCTAAGTCCGGAATTTGTACAATATCCTTTATTATAAAAAAAATTCATATAAAAAACAGATAGGCTTTAGGTCTACCTTAGGTCTACCTTAGGTCTTACTTAGGTCTACCTTAGGTCTTCATTAGATCTTCCTTAGGTCTTCATTAGGTCTTCCTTAGGTCTACCCTAGGTCTTCCTAGGTCTTCCACTTGGTTATTCTAAATTTTGTATCTTGTATATCTTGTATATCTTGTATATCTTGTATATCTTGTATATCTTGTATATCTTGTATATCTTGTATATCTTGTATATTTTGTATATCTTGTATTTCTTATATATCTTGTTTATTTTTTACAGCATAAGCATCTCCGAGAAGACAAACTACTAAAACACTAATTACATCTAAATTATGAGGACCCATCCTATTAGAAGTTATAGTAATAGTCTGGAATTGTCTATAAGTTGGACATAAAAATATCATGCCCAGTGAATAAAATTGGTGTTATTTTTGTCGACTGTACATTAAGCACTAATTTTTGTTTATAAAAGATTATTTTTATCAAAATTAGCACCCACAAGTGACCCAGTCTGTTGCAATAAGTGAAGAAAAAAATAAACCACTTACTGACAGTCTTGTACTATTACCGGTATTTTGTTTTTTAATTTAAAAATAGTATTTTAACTGTTTTCACTCGCATCGCCAAACCCACCTATTTGCTTATAGATAGATTTAAGATTCCCGTCGAAATCTTAGAAATATAATAATATATTATTTTTCACGACTATTATATATATGTGTGTGGGTTGAAAAAACTTAAATACGTATAATTTAACCTAGTTTATGTAACATACAAAAATGTATATAAGGCCCCACTATATTTCTTAAATTATTCACAGATTTTTTTTTTATTTGTATGTATATAGTATATTGGTCTTTTATATAAATATTTTGAATAGTTGTTTCTAAATTATACTTAGTTTTTAAGACTTCTTGTAATAGTTTTAATTCTTTAATTTTTAAACTATTAGTAGCGAGTCTAATCCCAAAATTAGAGATACTTTCGTCATCCATTATCCAAACGGCTAATGCTAATGGTGTTAAATATTCATAGATATTTCCGGGGATTACTTTTCTGCCTTTGTTATAAAACATACGATGTATCCAGTTAAAACTTCTAAAGGTAAAGGTGTTAAATTCATAACCATAATATTCTGTTCCTTCTTTACTTCTAAGGGTATTAGTATATTGTCTGGGTTGAAGATTACTGGTGTAACCTCTATTATAGAAAAATTTATAAAACCATAGAGCATATTCCTTATTAGTTACCCTAACCTCTAGCTTACTACCTTCCACCAATTTTGTCATCTTTCCATTTCCTAATAAAGATCCTAATATTATGGACAAAGTATCTATATTGTGGGGACCAATTCTATTTTTGGCTTTAACTTTATGATGAAATTCCCTTTTTTGAATTATAGGACTTCTTTTTACTAAGAAGCGTGAATGGCAAGAGGTTATTCCGAATTTTATATCTAGTATTTGATTTAAACCTTCTTCAATTAAAGGAGATTTGGATTTTACTAAGAATAACACACTACTAAAATAAATAAATTCTTTATTTGTACTACCAAGTAAACTATATTTTTTAAAAAAAGGAATAATTTTTTTTCCAAGTCTGCCTGTTTTGTAACTAAAAAAACAAACACTAGTCTTATTATACCAAATTTGTAATTTCACACTATCAAAATAACTTAAAAAAGATTCAATTAATTTTTCAGATCGTTTGTGTGGAACTAAACTTAATAAAAGTTGAGTCTGATAAAAAACATTATAAGATTTAGATTTAGGAACAAATAAAAAAAAGCAACCTGCTGCTTCTGTGGCTTCAACTGCTTCAGCTACTTCATATGCTTCTGCTGCTTCAGCTGCTTCAATGTATTCTGTAAACAAGTAAGGAGAGGGAATATTGATGTTTCCGTATTTTTTTGCTCTGTCTTTAGGAGTAATATCAGGAAAACTAGCTATATGTGTTTCAGTTAAACCTAAATTAATTGCAACTCTTTTAGAGACAATTTCTATTAAACCTCCTATTGTAAGATGCTTGTTTGTATTAATAAGCTCAACTGCTGATTTAAATAAAAATAAAAATAAGAATAAGAAAATTTGCAACAGAGGGTATTTAGAAAAATGCGGTATTTTTACTTCCATTAAATCCTTTACATCCTTTACATCCTTTACATCCTTTAAATCCTTTACACTTGCAAGGGTATAATTTAGTTGCACATTGGATATTCTAATATTTAGACTTACTACTCTAAAATAAGCTTTAATTTTATATAAAATACTTGCAGACTTTTTAGGTTGTTCAATAGTAAATGTTGGAATTACCCACAAATCTGTTTTACAATATTTTATTACATAGTTGAAGTTGGTATTTATATAACAGGATTCACAATCATAAAACCCAGTTTGAGAATAAGAGTCCATTGATAATAGACTTGTTGTAGTGAAAGATTCTGTGTGCCGAATACTTTGTCTGTAACAAATTATAACTACTTCTCCTGTTATATTATTTGCTTGAGCCTTTCCCAATATAGAACCATTAATTACCTCTATGATATCACTATTTTGAGGACCTTTTCTATTTATAGCTATTACATTAGTATGAAAACTTATTTTTTGTACTTTATTGTTTGAATAATGCTGCGGTCATCGAGAGATATAAGTGACAGACGGTTCCGCTGCACTAAAGTTATCTTCTGTATTAATTATTCTTCCTGTATTCATAACTGATTTTTTTTGTCTTATTTTTTTTAAGCCGTCTAAATTTAAGTGTTCTTTTTGTTGTTTTTTTTTCATTAAATTAACAACTAATTTAAAATATTCAAATTTTAATCTTTTTATTCCTTGTAAAGGATATTGATTTAATTTAGGAATAATTATACTAATTAAATCTTGTAATTTAGTTATTATAAAATTAACTCTAGAATATTTATCGTTTTCAAAATTAAGACCGCTACCTAATCATTCTTGTATAAGTTTTAATAAACCAGCTACCATGATATGTTGAGCTAGATTAAATTTTTTTTGTACGAAATATCCATTTTTGGTTGTACCTTTAGTAATATTTATACCAAAAGACCCTTCTCCATCTCCATCTATAAATCCAATAAATCAATTTGTATCTAGATTAACAGGTATTTGAACAATAGGTCTAGCTACAGGTATTACGTCAGGAAAAGCTTTTTCTAAGTCAGGAGATAGACCTTTATTAAGTGATGCTTTAAATTCCAATATTTTTATTAGACCTTCTTCCCTTAAATGGTGTTTTTGTTTTACTAATTCTACTTTTTTGTGTAAATAATAAAAAATCTGCTTGGTTTGAGCCAATAACATTTGCTTTTTCATTTCGTTTGTATTCTTATTTTGAACTTTTGCTTCCTCTGTTGCCTTTTCGTTGTTCTGAATTTTATTCCATTTCAAATAAGAATAAATACAACAGTCCCTCTGGTCTACGGCCATTAGGGCAAAGGCAAAAGCAAAAGTTGCTTTTGACGCTAAGGGCAAAAAAGTTAATTTGCGCAACCTTTTCTCCCACTGCTCGCAGCTTCGCAGCCTTTGCCCTTGGCGCTGGCCAATAGGTGGCCAGAGGCAGCCCAAAGGCCAGAGATGCAACAGTAAAAATAAGAACAATAGCAAAAGAAGATATTTATAAAAATGAGTAATAATAATAGAGTTGATATCTACTATAGATTTAACAGAATAAACAACTTGTCCATTTTTTGTTTTTTTTCTAGTAGTAATGTTACCCACACCAAAAAAAGATTGGATTTTGGATAATAAAGGTAAATCATTAACATGTAATTCTATAGAAAAAATAGGAGTATATAGTCATCTTATTGCTCTATTGTCACTTCTGGTTTTTGTATTTATGAAGGAACCTTCAGCATCACTGCTGAAATCACCTGTTATTCAATTTGGATTTAATGGTAAATTTATTAATGTAGTAAAAGAATTTTTAATGTAGAGAGGCTGAGCGCTGCAACCGTCGCCTAATAGAGACCTTATAATAACTGATAATACCTCTTCTTTATGTGGACTTATTTTGTTTATGTTAATAGCTCTTATATTACTTATGTGATAGTATTTTCGTTGATTTTTAATCAAGCCTAGACTGTTCGGTATTTTTAAAAAGTCCCTTATATTTATATTTAGGTGATCTGAATAATATAATCTAACCTTAAATTTATTTATATTTTTTATGGTGTTTTTTTATTTAATATAGTTGGTTTATACGTATTATTTTTTTTACCTTCTGTTACCAAGAGGGTACTGTAAAAAGCAAAGGACGCATCTGGCTTAAAGAAGGTGTTTTTCATTTTATTTAATATATATAATTTTAGGCCACATGCCCTAAACTGCCTAACCTTAAAAAGAAAAAAGGAAAGGACAAGAATAGTAAAGAAACCTATTACTTTAATGGTTAAAGTAGGAGAGATTACTTCCTTTTTCCCTACTACTCTATATTTTATAGAATTTTGTTGTTTATTGTTATTGTTATTGTTTGTTGTTGTTTTTTGTTCTTGTTGTGCTTTAGCATTTGTTGTTGTTTTTGTTAAAAAATAAGAAAAAAGTGCTTGCAATAGCCAACTATTGCCATGTTGCCATGTTGCCATGTTGCCATGTTGCCCTGTTGCCGTAGCGCAAAAGGGCGAAGCGCCTTATGCCCTGTTGCTTTTTATTATAATTATTATAATTATTATAATTATTATAATTATTATAATTATTATTTTTATGATTACTATCCTATAGAATCGTTATGATTATAAAAAAGAAAAAGCAAAAGTAAGAACAATAACAAATACACAAGTAAAATAAGAACAAAGGTCCAAAGTAGGGTAGAGGTACGGAAGAATTATAATTATATAAAGTAAAAAGGAGGTTGGACTATATCATCATCCATATATTTAAGGTTTTGAATATTTAGTGTTAATATAAGGACGTTTCACGCGTAGTCTCTGAGGATCCTATTTTTTTAAAAAGTAATTATTTTGTTAATTTGGTTTCCTGCTGATTTTTCTGTGTTTGTTGTTTGTTTGCTTTAGCATTTGTTGTTGTTTGTTTGCTTTAGCGTTTTGCTTTAGTTGTTGGTCTCTGACCTACTACTTTAGCATTTGTAATAACTCTCCCCGCCATTGTCACTTTTATTGGTTCCTCTGCTCAACCCTAGCTGCAGGGTCTTAAGGGCTTCACTCCATTGGAAGGCTAAAGAATTGAAAAAATTGGTAAAGATTAAATTATAAATATTTCAATAGTAGATACAATTATTCTCCAGCCGGCTGGCTTCTTATTATTATTTCTTGACTGTGCCCTCTTCTCTTCCATCGCAGCCTTTTATTTTTTTATAACGATCCTAATGGATAGTAATCTTAATAATAATGATAATGATAATCATAATAATAATAATAATCATAATTCTTAAACAAAAGTCATAATTCTTATTATTATAATTATCTGAGGTGAATAACCCTAGAGGCTTAAGGGAAGACTAGAGAAGGCTCCGTGCATAGGTAATTAGAATAAAACCAGCTTACTAGCCCTCTTATTAGCCCAGCGGGCGTTGCTTACGCAAAGGAGAGGGTATAACTCATTACAATGATTTTTACGAATAGTCAAATTTTTCTTATTTAAATTAATATTCTCTTGCTCCACCTTCAGTTGCCTTTAGTACCTTGACAGTGGCTGCTAGCCCTTAACCCCATTGGTAAAGGCTGCGAGGCTAGGCTTGTGTACACTTGTGTACACTTGTGTACACTTGTGTACACTTGTGTACACAAGAGCAGGAGGTCGGATATAAATTTAAGGGCTTAAAAATACAATTAAATTAATTCGTACATGTAATTATCAGAAGGTTCCAGCATATAGTGAAATTCTTTCAATTAGCCTTTCGACTAACAGGGACAAAGTTTTAGTGGTTTAATTAATTAATTTATAACTATACTTTGATGAAAATGAGGGTGTACTAAGCTAAAAAGTTTCATAGATTTTTCTTTAATATAAATAAACGGTTTACCTTCTGGATCTTTAACAGAACAATCCAATGTAAATCGGGAATGTTATATTGCGACTAATCGATATGAATCTAAAAATGTAAATCCTTTTGTATGTAAGTAAACCGCTGTTAGTCCAAGCACCTTCAACCATAGTCACATAAGCTAATGCAATTTAATTTTAATATATTAACAATTCGTTATTTATTCTTATAATTCTGTGTATATTTTATTGTTGTATAAAATAAATAGTAAAGTATTAACAAATTTTGTATAAATTCGAGTTACTACATTCAAAAAAAGTTAAGATTACCGTTTCGAATAGATAATTTAAGTAAAGAATATATCACACATTAATGAAATAGCTGTTGGAAAACAAACCATAGAGATTGAAATCTTTTGTGCTTGCTTGTGCTTGCTTGTGCTTGCTTTTGCTTGCTTGCTTTTGTGCTTGCTTTTGTGCTTGCTTTTGTGCTTGCTTTTGTGCTTGCTTTTGTGTTTAAATAAATAAAAATTAGGCTTGGTGGCTAGGCGGCTTGGTGGCTAGCTGGTGGTGTGTTGGATCTGGGGCTAAAATGAATTGGTTGCTAAAATGAATTGAAACACCAGCCCTAAATGAGATTACACTAGTTGAGTAACTATCTGACAAGGGTGACATGGGAACAGTGTTTCTTTTCTACATTATTATTTAGATTTAGGCCAATAATCGTAGTTGCACCTATATTACTATAAGGAACTAAATTAGTATTACTATTTTTATTTTGTTTGTTTTGCTTTAGCATTTGTTTTTATTATTTTGTTTGTTTGTTTAATTGGAGTTAGCTTAGTTACAGGCATTACAAATGAGTAAAGAAAAAAAAAAATATTATTAACACCATATATAGGTTAATCCATTAAATATAGTAATCTGAAAGAAGGGAAAGCAACAAACATTAAGATTAAAGCAGGAGTTATTGTCCAAATTAATTCTAATACTGTTCCATGGGTTAAATATTTGTGAGCTATTGGGTGATTTTCTGAACCATAGGTAGAAATTAAAGAAAAAAACACCCAAAACACAGCTAAACTAATGATAATTAAATAGAATCCAATTGTATTGTGTAAAGTTACTAATCCTGTGAAAGCTGGTGCTGCACTATCTTGAAATCCAAGTTGTCAAGGCTGAGGAGCGTCATTAAAAATAGAAATAGTATAAAAATTAGACAAAGTCATTAAAATTTGTTGTGTTATCAGGGATAAAGAAATATTCATTGTTATTTTTGTTTTTATTTTATTCAATTTTCATTTTTGTTTCCTGTAATAAATGTGGGGTTACTTTTTGTTTTTAATTAATAGGTTTAAACCCTTAGAGCTCAAAGCAATTAAACTTAAAGTAGAAGCTAGTTATTTGAAATTTTATCTTATCTAATTACCCTCTATTCTTTTAGAGCTTTTTACTACATAGAATAATTATGGTTAATTCACATATAAGAAAGTTAGTTTTTATTTTAATTTTTGTTTGTTTATTTTTATATTTATTAGTGCCATTCTCTATGCTACCCTCGAAGTGTAGCCGCGTAGTCCCAAATAAAGGCCTAGTCTGGTATAGCACATACTGTAGTACGCTGTGTATAAGGCTTTTTCTCCTTACTGCCTAGTTTGTTTATTCCTAGCATCATAGAAACAAAAATATGCCCTTAAATACTAAGTGAGGCCACAAAAATATAATTTAACCACTGAAAATACAACTAACTAAGTGGGTTAAAAGGCTAATTTATTAGTTTGTTTGTAACAAAGCTAAAGCTTAGAATGAAGGACAATTTTTTTTTTAGGATTTAAATTCGTTCCCTCTCAAACCAAAATAAGGTTGTTTTACTACGTAAGCTTAATTGAAAAATCTAACCCCCCCTTTTTCTAATAAGTTTTTATAAACAGAACCAACTCTCGTTGAATTCTTTTTTTTGCTTTAGCATTTGTTTGTTGTTTGTTTTAATAGGTGTTTGTTTTGCTTTAGCATTTGTTTTTAATAGATTTAGTTATTTGGTGTGGTAGTTACCCACGTGCAATTTTTGTTTGTTTGTTTGTTTAATTGGAGCTTGCTACCAACTAGTTGTTAATTATTACGTGGACATGGCCACATAGTATAACCACGACCAAGTTTTTCTTAAGAGCATATATTGTTATTGTTATAGATTCGATAATACCACTAAATTTAAGGTTGTCTGCTGAGCAGGAGTGTCCTGAAATCAAGGTAACATTGAAAGCAAATCAAATACTATAGTTAATAGTTAATATAACATAACATAAAATAACTTAATTTTTTGCTAAACTAACTTCACTAAACTCTAAACTTAACTTAACTTAACTATAGTCTGCCTACGAAAGAGGAGAAACTATCGAAGGAGAATCAATTCTTCACTAAATATGAGACTGGCAACATAGGCTGGAAGGGGTAATACCATAAACTAGTAAGGAAAATATAAATAATATCATCCCTTGTATTATTTATTAATGAAATAAGCAAAGCTTAGAATTTTTAATCAACAATTTAAAGGTTGAAAAAGAAAACCAGAAAATAGAATGAAAGTTTAATAGAATGATGACTGTGTTATTTACCTTTAGCTAAATAGTTATTCTATTAAAGTCCAATTAAGTATAAAACTAAACTAAACTAAACTAAACTAAAGTAAACTAAGTAAAGTAAACTAAAGTAAAGTAAAGTAAAGTAAAGTAAAGTAATTTAACTAAATAAGGCATATGGGGTATTTACTACTAGGTAAATATAATAGTCAATATCAATATGTGTAATTATTTTCTTAATTCTATATTTATTATACTCTGAACTAACTCTTTTAACTTATAATACTAATATTTATTTTTTGTTTTTTGTTTGTTTGCTTTAGCGTTTTGCTTTAGCATTGCTTTAGTTGTTGGTCTCTGACCTACTACTTTAGCATTTGTTTTTTTGTTATTCTTTCTTAATTTTCTTAATTTGTTTGGGTTTTTCCCTTTTTCTTTTTCAATCCAGTGAATAATAGAGTTAATAACTTCCTCCACGATTTTAAAATATGTAGGTTCTTCCTTTTACCATATAATTTAATTGACATGGGAGGGAATTTTAACTTTAACCTAGCTGTTGTATAAGTTGTATAAGCGGTATTTTACCTTCTTACTCCAATTTTATTATACTAAACTCAATTATCTTATGTCCATTGGTTTACCTAGACCCCTACTTTGAAAACATTCTTCATTTAAGCCTTTTTTTACTAGGCGAGCTATGTTTTTGCTATATTGTATCTAATAATATACAATATACTATATAATATAATATAATCTATAGCTTTCTGCTTATTCTTATAATTTTAACCATTCATAGTACCAAATCAACTCTGCAACTATTATGGCTATTATGTAAACTAGATGTCAGAGACCATCAAATAACTAACTTGTTTGACTCAGCTGCATGCCTTCCGTTTGCTTGCTAGCTCTTTCTACGTATGCAATAGCGCTACGCTTATGCTCCTCCTCGCAGGCAGCACGCTAGGGGTAGCAATTTCTCCTAAGGAGCGCAGCTTTGGAGTCTTTATTACCTTAAGTATACCTAAATAACGTTGATCCTGTAAGAGTAAGCCCAGAAACTAATAACAAATATAAGATATAAGGATTTAAATCTTGTAAATAAATGTAAATAAAGATTCAATACAATAGTATTACTGAACAAGTATACTTAAATAAATGAAGTTAAACCTAATTTATTCCTAATTTACTTAAGTACTGAGCTTTTAACTACAAAAAAATAAACCTATATTTAGTATAGTCTGTTGCAATTTGCAAAAAGGGGTTTAAATTCTTATTATTATTTTTAGCTAGTTGTTAGTTGGTTGTTAATTAGTAGCTATATAGCTTGCTAAGTTTGTAGCAGCTTGCGCCGCTAACTAACTTACAACTAACTACTAACTAATTTAGCAAATTAATTTATTTTTTATTCAAATCTTGGAGTTTACTCCGCAGATCTAGCTTTTAACTTGAAGTTGTAATCTTTAAGAATCCTTGAATAATTTTAATAATTTACGAGGCTACAAAGCCTTAAGGTTTATAGCTTTAATTACTTATAAGATCTTCGAGTGAGGCTACTCTCCCTGACGCAGTGTAAATAATTAGAGTTTTCAATTTTAGGCTACCTGTTAATTGTTGCTCAATTTTTATATAAGCTACCGATTTGAGGACTCTGATGAGTCTGGCGACCCTTCAATAAAAAACCCTTTCTTTTTTTTGTTTTCTTCGTAATGTTTAGTTCATTTAGAATTAAGAGCATATTCCTCCAATACAGTTAATTTTTTCTTAGTAGAGTTGAAATGATTGGAGTACGTAGAATTAGAGTTATTAGATGTGTTTTTATCCTTTTCTATGTCCCTTTCCTTTATATTTTCAAATAACATTTTTGTGTGTTCTTTGTGTCATTCTTTCTTTGCGTCAGCAGATACTGAGTTCCGTATTTCTTTTACCTGTTTATCTTTGAATCTTACTTTATTATTACCCTCCTCAAGGCTGTTTTCATCACTGGATTCTGAGAGAGGTTGATTATCTCTCGACCCGTAAAACCCTCAGTAAGGTCGTGAGTATCTCGAGTTCTTGCTTCCAGCGGGGTAAGGGATGGGCACACCGTCGGGTTCAGAGGAACTCTTTGTATTAAGAGTTTTATTATTCTCAGCTGACAACTTTGCGGATGCTGCGATTTCATTTTCATTCAATTCCTTTCATTTATTCTTATTAAGCATGTAGCTAGCTTTATTAGTTACGTGTTCATCATTATGTTTAGTAGTTACGTTTTCATCATTCAGCTCTGGATCTTCTAATTTATCGAATCCTCCTATGAAAAAAAATGGAGCTCATAATAATGGAAATGGTTGTTTAAATATAAATAGTTTTAGTCTGCCCATATCTATATTAAAAAAACACAAATATTTAATAGAAAATACAAAAAGAGTAGCACAAATTTTTCTAATACTAAGAAAAGAATTCGAATATCTTGCTTCATTTATGGAACAATGGTCAATTATATTTACTCCGGTCATTATATAAACTAACAAAGGGGCAACAGTACTTAACAATATAAAAAATAGTAACCAGCTATTTAAATATTTTATATCTATATTATTAATATATAGATATTAGTAATATCTATATTGTTAATATATAGATA
>Ga0137418_10003996_pt1 | contig 13510 bp, 12 predicted proteins | sample CZODoug3_1_2_16f_FD_122242 | JGI IMG/M metagenome (GOLD analysis project Ga0137418, IMG submission 122242) | Vadose zone soil fungal communities from Angelo Coast Range Reserve, California, USA - CZODoug3_1_2_16fungal (Hybrid Assembly) | ecosystem: Environmental > Terrestrial > Soil > Vadose...
AAAGGCGTGCTCTATCTGACGGGGCACATCGGCGCGTGGGAGTTGTCCTCCTTTGCGCATGCGCTCTACGGATTTCCCCTGCACTATATGGCCCGCCGAATCGACAACCAGAGAATCGACACGCTCGTAAACAGTTACCGGTGCTTGCCCGGGAATCGTCCGATTTTCAAAAACGAATCGGCCCGCGTGATGTTGAAGGTTTTGCAAGAGGCCGGAACGGTCGGGATTCTGGCGGACCAGAACACCATGCCGGGAGAAGCTGTGTTCGTTGATTTCTTCGGGAAGAAGGCTAGCACGACCACTGGAATCGCGCGCGTCGCGCTGCATACGGACGCAGCTGTCGTGCCGGGGTACGCCGTTTGGGATGAACCGAGCCGAAAATACCGGTTGCGCTTTGAGCCACCCATCGAGTTGACTCGAACGGGCGATACGGAGCGGGACGTTTTGGAGAATACGCAAAAATTTACGAAAGTGATCGAAGAGATTGTCCGCAAGTATCCTGAGCAATGGGTTTGGGTACATGGGCGGTGGAACACCAGGCCGCAGGGCGAGCCGGAGATTTACGATTTCTCGTGAGGTTGATGATGAGACGAACTGCCAGGGAATTAGCAGAAGCGATCGGCGCGCGGCTGGAAGGCGACGGCGCGGCCGAAATAAGCGGAGTTGCAGCGCCGGAGCGCGCCGGAACACGCGATTTGATCTATGTGGAGTCCGCGAAGCATGCGCAGCGGGCCTCGGCTTCGGCCGCGGCCTGTGCTATCGCGGCTGAGGGAATAATGTTAGCGGGCAAGACGGTACTCCGGAGCGGACAACCCAAGGTGGCGTTCTCGCAAGCGGCGGAGTTGCTGCTCGGGCGCGCCCCGATCGCCTCGGGGATTCATCCCACGGCGATTGTCGCGCCGCTCGCGCGCGTTGCGCCGGGAGTGGGCATCGGACCGTATGCGGTCATCGGTGAAGATGCGCACATCGGCGCCGGCACGCAGATCGGCGCTCACTCGGTGATTGGCGCAGGCTGCTGGATCGGCGAGAATTGCCGGATTCACCCGCGCGTTACGCTATACGGAGGCGCGCGTTTGGGAAATCGCGTGGAGATTCATTCCGGAGCGGTGATTGGGGCGGACGGGTTCGGCTATGCGCTCGGAGAAGGGAAGTACTGGAAATTCCCCCAGGCGGGAATTGTGGAGATTGGCGACGACGTGGAAATCGGGGCGAACAGCACCATCGATCGCGGTTCCCTCGACGACACCCGCATCGCGGAAGGCGCAAAGCTGGACAATCTAGTCCACGTGGGGCACAACTGTCAGATCGGAGCGCACACAGTCATTGCGGCACAGGCAGGGCTGTCCGGATCGTGCGTGTTTGGGAAGCACGTGGTTGTGGGCGGGCAGGCGGGCTTTGGCGAGCGCTGCAAACTGGAGGATGGCTCGGTAATTGGCGGGCAAAGCGGCGTGCTTGGCGGGAAAACCATTCGCAGCGGCGAGACCGTTTGGGGAACGCCAGCCCGTCCGCTCGGAAAATTTAAGGAGCTCTACGTCTGGTTCGCCCGACTCCCGGAGCTGGCTGCGCGCATCAAAGAGATCGAGGGAAGACTTGGCGGCAAGTGACACAAACGGAGCGCCGCGCTGGCGCCTGGTTGTTGTTGGCGGGCACACCCGCAGCATCGGAAAGACGCAGCTGGTGTGCGACGTGCTCTCTGCGTTTCCGCACGCCAACTGGATCGCCGGCAAAATCACGCAGTATGGCCACGGCGTCTGCGCCCAGAATGGCGAAAATTGCGATTGTGCGCCGGATGAGCATGTCTGTGCCATCAATTGGGAAACGCACGCTGACACGGGGACGGACAGCTCCCGTTTTCTGGCTGCGGGGGCGCGGCGCTCGTTCTGGCTGCGGACGAAGCAAGGGTTTCTCGCGGAGGGCTTGCCGCTCTTAAGGACTGCATTGCAGGAAACGCGCTCGGATGCCAACGGCGATTTGCCGCCTCTAATTTTGGAGAGCAACTCCCTGCTGCAGTTCGTGAAGCCCAGCCTGTATTTCGCGGTCGTCGATCCTGCGAAGGAAGATTTCAAGGATTCGGCGCGCGCTGCTCTCGATCGCGCCGATGCGCTGGTGCTCCGCGAAGCTTCCGCCACTTTTCCCGCAGCAGGACCATCCTGGACCAGGCTTCCTGCGCGCCTTCTCAAGGAAAAACCCTCCGTTACGCAGCGCGAAGGCGAGCCGCTGCCGGAGCCTCTGCACGTGCTCGTTCAGCGGATGCTGGAAGGGCCAGCAAGTGTTTCCATTTGACAACGCAGAGTAGCATCTGCCGCATCTTAGCCGTTGACCGTCACGGGGAAGGCGGCGATAATTTAGTAGTACTCGTGTTACTCGCGCTTTAGCCGCCGCGCTGCTCTTGTGGGGAAGCGATACGCAGCACGGCAGTTAAGTTGATTTTAATGTTGGCTGGACAGGCCTGCTGGCTATGCCAGCTTGAAGTTCCGCTCTGGGGGAGCACTGATGGCCTCATTCGCCAGAATGGGTGAAGAAGTCTCCGTCGCGCCCGCGCCGCTGCCTTGGCAGGAGCAGGACTGGGCCGCGCGCCTGGAGAAAACCATCGAGCGCGGCGCCAATCACCTCCTTTCCGTCCAAGCAGAAGAGGGATACTGGCAGGGCGAGCTTGAAGCCGACACTACCCTCGAATCCGACTACATCTACTACCTGCACGTTCTCGGAAAGGCCGATCCGCAGCGCATTGCTAAGCTGGCGAATTACGTGCGCCGTCGGCAGTTCGCGGATGGCGGCTGGTCGATTTATCCTGGGGGGCCTTCCGAGCTAAACGCGACCTGCAAGGCGTATTTTGCTTTGAAGCTGGCGGGCGATTCCACGGAAGCGCGTCATATGGTGCAGGCGCGCGAGACCATCCATCGGCTTGGTGGCCTGGAGCACACCAATTCTTACGTGCGGTTCTACCTGGCGCTGGTAGGCGCGGTAGGTTGGGAGCTTGTTCCCTCGATTCCGCCGGAGCTGATGCTCCTGCCGCAATGGTTCTATTTCAATATTTACGAGATGTCTTCCTGGACGCGCGGCATCGTGATTCCCATGGCCATTCTGTCCACGCTGCGGCCCGATTGGCGCTTGCCGGAACGCGCGCGCGTCGATGAACTGTTCAAGGACCCCACGCGAAAGACCGCCGCCTTTGACTGGAGCAAACAACTCCTCTCCTGGAAAAACGTTTTCCTGGCGCTGGATCGTGGCTTCAAGCTCTACGAAAAATTGCCTTGGAAGCCGCTGCGCCAGCGCGCGCTCCGCGAAGCGAAATCCTGGATGCTAAATCACATCGAGCGTACCGAAGGCCTTGCGGCCATCTACCCGGCGATGATGAATTCGATTTTTGCTCTTATGGCCCTGGGGCACGGCCCGGACGATCCGCTGACCTGGCGGGAAATTAAGGAATTTTCTCGATTTGAAATCGAGGAAGGCGACACCATTCGCATGCAGCCGTGCGTCTCGCCGGTTTGGGACACCTGCATCGCCATGGTCGCTCTCGAAGAAGCCGGTTTGCCCGCGGATCATCCCGCGCTTGTGAAGGCCGCGGACTGGATGCTCTCGAAGCAAGTGCTCGGGCCGGGCGATTGGCAAGTGAAGAACAAAGACGCGGAACCCGGCGGGTGGGCGTTCGAATTTCGCAATGATTTTTACCCCGATGTGGATGACACTGCGTTTGTGCTGATGGCGCTCCAGCGGGTGAAATACCCGGATCCCAAGCGCATGGAAGGCGCCATTCGCCGCGGCATTCAGTGGCTGCTCAGCATGCAGAATCGCGACGGCGGCTGGGGCGCGTTTGACCGCGACAACGACCATAATTTCCTCTGCAACATTCCTTTCGCGGATCACAACGCCATGATCGATCCCTCGACGGCCGATGTCACCGCGCGCGTGGTGGAATGTCTCGGCCGGTTTGGCTGGCCCGCTGAACATCCCGCGATTCAGCGCGCCGTGAAATTCCTCCTAAAAGATCAATCCGATGACGGCTCCTGGTTCGGCCGGTGGGGCGTCAACTACATTTACGGAACCAGCGGCGTTCTGCGCGCCCTGGAAACGGTTTCGCTGACCGCGCGCGATTACTGCCAGCGCGCGGTCGTGTGGCTTCGCACCGTTCAGAAGGCCGACGGCAGCTTCGGTGAGTCGCTGGCCAGCTACGAAACGCCATCCACCAAGGGCCAGGGGCCCAGCACGGCTTCGCAGACCGCCTGGGGACTGATCGGTTTGCTTGCGGGGGCCCACGTCAGCGATCCGGCCATCGGCAAAGCCGTTTCCTATCTCGTTCACAAGCAGCATGAAGACGGCTCCTGGAGCGAGCCGGATTTCACCGGCACGGGTTTCCCCGGCGTTTTTTATTTGAAATACCACCTGTACCGGAATTCCTTTCCGGTCTATGCTCTGGCGCGCTATTCCAACCAATCGCGCGGTGCCGAAGAGTACGTCGCGCTGAAGTTCCAGCCCAGCGAATTCCGGCTGCGCAGCGGGTTTTAAAGCGCATGATGCGGTTCCCCCTGCGTCTGACGGCGGACATCACCAGAGCCCGCCTCGCGAAAAGATTCGGCTTCGCGCATGGTGCGCGCCCCATCCAATTCTTGGATGCCGCGGAAATCCTGCATCACGATTCCAGCCATCCGGTTTCGCACGAGAGGATTCGGGAAATTATTTCCAGCCACTCCCCGGCCATTTGGATTGGAGGAACCGAGCCTCTGCGTCATCCCGGCGTTGCGCATCTGGTTCGCGCCATCACGGGGAGCGGTCATTCTGTTTTTCTCGAAACCGATGGAACGCTTCTTCGCCGCCGCATTCATGAGTTTCAGCCCGTGCCGCGGCTCTTTCTAACCGTTCGGCTCGAACCTGCTGCGAAGAGCCATACGCCGAATAGAATCCGGGCGGGCGCGTTCGAATTAGCCGTGGAGGGAATCCGCGCGGCTCGGCTCTCTGGCTTTTTGATTTGTGTGCACGCGCGAATTCGCCCGGAGACCGAACTCGGAGACACCGCCGAGCTAATTCACTTTGTGCGGCCTCTCGATGTCGAAGGAATTGTAATTACATCTGGAGATGACGGATCGAATACCGCGAATCTGGACACCGCGGCTTTGCGCCGGAAAACCGAGGAAGCGCGAAAGCTGATAGGGAGCAAATGGTGGGAATCTTTTTCGCGGACTGTTGAGCCGTCGCTGAGCAGCCATCGAAGCGCGGCACGAACCACCGGAGAAAGAGGCGTCCGCCTCGAACAGGAATCTCGCGTGGACGAAGAGGGCGTAAGAATCGCATGACCACGCTAGTCACAGGCGCAGCGGGCTTTCTTGGCAGCCACGTAGCGCGGCAGTTGGTGGCGCGCGGCGACGAAGTACGTGTGCTCCTGCGCGCCTCAAGCACCAATCGTGCGATTGCGGATTTGTCGCTCGAATATGTAACCGGAGATTTGCGCGACCCTGCCTCGCTCGATCGCGCCATGAAGGGCATCAAGCGCGTCTTTCACGTCGCCGCGGACTACCGCTTGTGGGCCCGGCGCTCGCGAGAGATTTACGATTCGAACGTCGGTGGAACGAAAAATCTTCTGGAGGCCGCGAAGCGCGCCGGCGTCGAGCAGTTGATCTACACCAGCACGGTTGCAACCATCGCGGTCGATCGCCCGCAGCTTCCCAACGAATTCACCGACGCCAGGCTGCAAGAAATGGTGGGCCATTACAAACGCTCCAAGTGGATGGCGGAAAGGGAAGTGCTCAATGCCGCGAAAGGCGGCTTGCCGGTCATCGTGGCCATGCCGACCACGCCCGTAGGTCCGTGGGACTGGAAGCCGACGCCGACCGGGAAAATAATCCTGGATTTCTTGAATGGCAAAATGCCGGGCTACGTCGAGACCGGACTGAATTTTGTCGGCGTGGAAGAGTGCGCCGCAGGTCATCTGCTCATCGCCGAAAAGGGCAAACTCGGTGAGCGCTATCTTCTGGGCGGAGAGAATCTCACGCTCAAGGCAATGCTGGATATGCTGGCGAAAATAACAGGTCTGCGCGCGCCCGCGCTGAAGATTCCTCACGGACTCGCTCTGGGTGTAGCCTATGCCAATACCGTCTTCTCGCGGCTGCTTGGGCGCGAGCCCGGCATCCCGATCGAGGGCGTGAAGATTGCGCGCCACATGATGTTTGTGGATTGCTCGCGCGCTAAGCGTGAACTGGGATTTCAGGCCGGGCCGGTAGCCGTGGCGCTGGAGCGCGCGGTGCGCTGGTACGAAGCCAACGGCTACATCGCCAAAGGCCGCGCCAGGCGCATGACCCGCGCCGCCGCGTAGGGTTTGGTGGCACAGGCTTTAGCCTGTGGGGACTCAGTAGTGGCCGGTCTTCAGACCGGTGCTCTTGCTCTTGTAGCCCTAGGCTTTAACTCGGCATCTTAGGTTCACAGAAATGCGCATCCTTGTCACCTTCGCCGTCGAAGCCGAATTCGCCCCCTGGCGCAATCTGCGCGAATTCAAGAAAAACACCGTACCGAATGGCCCGAGTTCGCAAGGCGTTTCGTTATTCAAGACGACATTCCGAGACGATGATGTGGAGGTCTTGCTGACGGGTATCGGCAATGTTACGTGTGGAGAAACCTTGGCGAAGAACTCTTTTCTACGAGATGGAAAGCCTGATCTAGTTATTTCGTCCGGACTTGCCGGTGCCTTGAAAGAGGGACTGAAACCTGGCGACCTGATTGTGCCGATAAAAGCGCGAACTCTTCGTAACGATGCGAATGCGGATTCCGATTCGGTGTTCCGTGAACGGGCCGTCCAGAGAGGGGCATTGCCGATAGAAACGCTGATCACTGTGGACCGAATCGTTCCGACCGCCGAAGAAAAAGCGCGTCTCGCGTTCTTTGGAGAAGCGGTCGACATGGAATCGGCCATCATCATGTCTCACTTTGCGGCGGCCACCGTGCCTGTTCTAACGATTCGCGCTATCAGCGATGCTGCTAACGAAGATCTGCCAATTGATTTCGATAGGTGCTTGACTCCGCAGGGCGCGATAAAGCCAATGAGCCTAGTGAACGCAATCGTTAGGCGGCCAAGCAAACTGCCAAACCTCGTGCGATTTGGACGGCAAAGCAACCAAGCGGCACAGAGGTTGGCTACCTTTTTGGATGAATTTATTACAGCGTTGCCTGTTGCTCAGGAGAAAGTTGCCATCGTATGAGCGCACTCGGAACGCTTGCGGGTAAGACGAACACTCTCGTTCCCATTCCCAAAACCATGCGCGCGGGTGTCTACCGCGAAAAGGGAATCGTTCGCGTCGAGGAAGTCCCCGTCCCTGAACTCGCCGACGGCGAAGTCATCATCAAAGTTGCTGCCTGCGGCATCTGCGGCACCGACATCAAAAAGATTTATCACGCCTACGTTCCGCCGCCGCAGATTCTGGGCCATGAAGTAGCTGGCACGGTCGTAGCAACCGGCCGCGGTGTGACGAAGTGGATGCCGGGTGACCGCGTTATGAGTTTCCACCACATTCCCTGTGGCCAGTGCTTCTATTGCGAACGCCGGCTCTTTTCGCAATGCCAGCAGTACAAGGCGACAGGCCTTACCGGTGGTTTCACCCCAAACGGAGGTGGCTTTGCCGAATATGTCAAAGCCATGCCCTGGGTGGCCGAACGCGGAATCATCGCGCTGCCCGATAACGTCAGCTTTGAAGAAGCCACGTTTATCGAGCCGATCAACACGATTCTGAAAGCCATCCAGAAAGCTCGCGTGGTTGCGGGAGAAACGGTGCTGATCGCTGGCTGCGGCCCTATCGGCCTGCAATTATTGATGGTCGCCAATTTGCAAGGCGCCAAGCTCTATACCAGCGACCCCATGGCCGTCCGCCGGGCTAAGAGCCTAACTTTAGGAGCATTGGAGTCCTTTGACCCCAGTGATGGTAAGCTTGTGGAACAGATCAAGGCCCGGACGGAGGGTCGAGGCGCCGATGCAGTATTGGTAGCGGTCGCTCACCCGTCCGTTGTGGTGGATGCGCTGGCGGCGGCGAGGCCGGGGGGACGCGTGTTATTGTTCGCCGCGAACGATCCGGTAACGAAGATCGAATTTCCCGCTGCGGCCGTGGGAATCGACGAAAAAGAAATCCTGGGCAGCTATAGTGCGGCCGTAGACATCCAAGAAGCAGGGGCGGATCTGGTGCTGAAGAAGAAACTGCCGGTCATGGAAATTGTCACGCACCGTTTTCCGTTGGCTAGAATCCAAGAAGGATTGGACCTGGCGGCAAAACCGACGGAGGAATCTCTTAAGATTTTGATTACCCACGCATGAGCACGACGACGCCAAAGAAGATGGGAGTAGCCGAAGAAGTGAAAGCAGCCGTAACCCACGCCACGGTGCCTTCAAAGATGACCGCGGCTGTGCTCTATGGCAGCGAGGATCTTCGCATTGAAAAAATCGATGTCCCTGCGCTGGCCGCCGACGAAGTCCTGGTGCGCGTTCGCCTTGCGCTCACCGATGGCACGGACCTCAAAGTCTGGAAGCGCGGCTATCATGCCAAAATGATTCAACCTCCGGCCGTCTTTGGCCATGAACTGGTCGGCGAAATCGTCGCCGTGGGCAAACGTGTGGATCCCCGCTGGCGCATTGGCGTGCGCGTGATTGCCGCAAACTCTGCGCCTTGTCTGCGCTGCTATCATTGCCGCCGCGGCCAGGAAAATCTTTGCGACGACCTCTTGTTCAACAACGGAGCCTACGCCGACTACATGCGCATCCCCGGCCGCATCGTCGTCGAAAATATGCTGGAAGTCCCGCACTCTGTCGACGATCAGAGCGCCGCGCTCGCCGAGCCCCTGGCCTGCGTGCTTCGCGGAATCCACGAGATGGAAGTGCGGACCGGCGATACCGCGGCGGTAATCGGTTGCGGCCCCATCGGGTTGAAATTTGTCCGCATGCTTTCGCGCCGCGGAGTGCGCGTCATCGCCCTGGCGCGGCGTTCAGCGCCGCTGGATGTCGCCAAACACTTGGGTGCGGTTGCCGCCATCAACGTCACGAAAACGCCCGACGTCGTGACCGCCGTGAAGGCGCTTACCGAAGACGGGCTGGGCCCCGATTCTGTGGTCGAAGCTGCGGGCAATCCGGCTACCTGGCAGCAGGCCCTGGCGATGGTCCGGCGCGGCGGCGTCGTGAATTTCTTTAGCGGCTTGCCCTCGGGAACACGGGTGGAAATCGACCCGGCGGCCATCCACTATTCGGAGATCAAGCTGATTTCGCCCTTTCATCATACGCCGAGGTTTTTCCGTGAAGCGCTGGAAGCCATCCGCCGTGGCGACATTTCGGCGCGCGATTTCGTCACCGAGGAAATCCGGCTGGCGGACCTGCCGCAGGCCTTTGCGCGCATGAAGTCGCGCAGCGGCGAAATCAAGCTGGCCGTTCGGCCGTAGTTCTCCAGTGCTTACCATACCCGCCAATCATTCAATGTTTGCGCTTGGTTTTGTAGGGTCCGCCTTCCGAGGCGGATCGCTGATGAGAAGCCTCTCACTCATGCCGGCGCAGGGAGAGCCTTCGTCCTAATGTTGCGCCCCGGCGAAATCGACATCACGCGGCGCGCGCCTGAGCCCGGCTGCTCGCTGGACGAGGCGCAGAAATATACGCGCTGGCTGGCGACGCATCACTACGAAAACTTCAATGTCGTATCATGGCTTCTCCCTAAGGCGCTGCACCAGCATTTCTACAACCTCTATGCTTACTGCCGCTGGGCCGATGATCTCGGCGACGAAGTTCCCAACGCGGCGCGCGCCCTGGAATTGCTCGCCTGGTGGGAACATGAATTGGACGCTTGCTATGAAGGCAAGCCTTCGCATCCGGTCTTCGTGGCCTTGCGCGAGACCGCCGTCGCGAAAGACATTCCCAAGCAGCCCTTCGCCGATCTCCTCAAGGCTTTTCGTCAGGACCAGACGGTTAAACGCTACGCGAATTGGGACGCCGTCCTCGGCTATTGTGTGAATTCGGCGAATCCCGTCGGCCGCCTGGTGTTGTATCTGTGCGGCTACCGCGACGAGCAGCGCCAGCGCCTCTCCGACGCCACGTGCACCGCGCTGCAACTCGCAAATTTCTGGCAGGACGTTTCGCGCGACCTGGACATCGGCCGCATTTACATTCCGCTCGATGCCGCTGCAGCGCAAGGGCTCTCCGAGAGTAATATCGTCGAGCGCCGTTTCGACGATCGCTACGTTCGCTTGATGAAGGATCTAATCGCGCGCACTCGACTCCTCTTCGCCGAAGGCCAACCGCTCGCGAACATGGTAGATGGACGTCTCAGCGTGGACCTGGAGATGTTCACTCGGGGCGGCGTTGCCGTGCTCGATGCTATCGAGGCGATGGGCTACGACACCCTCAACCACCGCCCCGCCGTCAGCAAACTGAAGCAAGCGGTCCTTTTGGGCCGCACTCTCGTGGCGTATCTGGCAGGCGGAAATGCGCGTTCAAATGAGATCGCTCCGCCTCTTGCAGTTGTAGGGACGCGGCTTGCCACGCTCGACGATCAATTGAACTTGGCAGAGTCTTACGGACAATGCCACCGCATCGCCCGCGCCTCCCACAGCAATTTCTACTACGCTTTCTTCCTTCTTCCGAAACCCAAGCGCGACGGCTTTGCTGCGCTTTACGCTTTCATGCGCCTTGTGGACGACGTTGCCGACGAAGGCGCGGACCTGGCCGCCAAGCAGCGCGGCTTGGCAAAGTGGCGCGCCGCACTCGATCAAGCCATCACCGGGCAAGAACAACTCTTCGATGGCAACACCGCTATGGCTACGCCTGCTTCATCCCTGGATGGTGCGGCGGAAATCCTTCCCGCGCTGGTAGACACCATGCAGCGTTACAAAATGCCCGCGCGCTATCTTCACGACCTCATCAGCGGCGCCGAGATGGACCTCACCGTCAAGACCTATCCAACCTTCGACCGTCTCCGCGAATACTGCTACCGAGTCGCCGGCACCGTCGGCCTCACCTGTACGCACGTCTTCGGTTTCCGTGACGCACGCGCCCTGGACCTCGCGGAAAAACTCGGCCTCGCCTTCCAGCTCACCAACATCATCCGCGACGTCCACGAAGACCACAAACTCGGCCGCGTCTATCTCCCCGAGGAAGATCTTCAGCGTTACGGAGTTTCACAAGCAGATTTTGGCCGTGCTGAAGCCACTCTTGGCGTTCGCGAGTTGCTCCGCTTCGAATCCGAACGCGCCTGGCAACTCTATGAGGAAGGTTCAGCTTTGCTCAGTCTCATAGATGCAGACAGCCGCGGCGCACTCTGGCTGCTGGTGCATACTTACAGCGCCCTCGTCGGCCGTATCGAGTTGCTGGACTTCGCCGTTTTCGGCGAGCGCATTCGCCTTTCCAAAGCCGAAAAAATGATGTTCATTGCCAAGGCGCGCTTCGGCCGCCACACGGAAGAGAATATCCTTGAAAAGCGTGATCGTGATCGGCGGCGGGCTGGCGGGACTGGCAGCCGGCGTCGCGCTGGCTGAATCCGGCTGGCGCGTACGTCTGTTTGAACAGCGTCCTTTCCTCGGCGGCCGCGCAACTTCCTACGTGTTGCCCGACGGCGAGCACGTCGACAATTGCCAGCACGTGACCCTCGGCTGCTGTACCAATCTCGATGATTTCTACCGTCGCATCGGCGCCGCCGGCAAAATCAAATTCTTCGACCGTCTGCTCTTCCTCGATCCGCAAGGCCGCCGGGGCGCGATGAAGGCCGGGTTGTTGCCTGCGCCGTTTCATCTGGCGGGATCGTTCGCGGCCTTTGCCCCACTGAACGGGCTCGACAAGCTTTCCATCGCGCGCGCCATGCTCGAGATCTTGCAAACCCAAGGGAAGCCTGGTGATCTCGACGAAAACGGCGGCATCTCCATGTTCGAATGGCTCCGCCGCCGCGGCCAGACGAAACGCGCCATCGAGCGCTTCTGGCGCGTCGTCCTTGTCAGTGCTCTGGACGAGGAACTCGACCGCACCGACGCTCGCTTTGGCGTCGACGTTTTCTGGAAGGCTTTCCTTTCGAACAGCACCGGTTATCGCATGGGCGTGCCCGCCGTCCCGCTCGCCAATCTCTACGACGGATGCAAATCCGAAATCGAGCGCCGCGGAGGAGAAGTAGTTCTGCGCGCCCCGGTGCGCGGCCTGAAAATCGAGAACGGCGAACTCGCCGGAATTCGCTTCGACGAAGCCCGTGAAGAAAGCGCCGATGCCTACGTCTTCGCCGTGCCTCACACCGCGCTGGCGGAACTTTTGCCGGAAAGTGTGAAGCAAAGCGATCCATCGCTCACTGATCTGGACAAAATCAAAGTCGCGCCCATCACCGGCGTCCACTTCTGGTTCGACCGCCCGGTGATGACCGAACCGTTCGTCACGCTCATCGACACCACCACGCAGTGGGTCTTTAACAAAACCGCCCTCTACGCCGATTCGAACCGCGCAAGGCAGAACCCCGCCTCAGGACAGTATCTGCAACTGGTCATCAGCGCCTCTTACGATTTGCTGCAGAAGTCTCGCCAGGAGATCATCGACCTCTGCTTGGAAGAAATCCGCCACGCTCTGCCCGCCGCGCGTAACGCCGAATTGGTCAAGGCCACCGTCATCAAGGAAGCCGCCGCGACATTTTCACCGGAACCTGGCGTTGATCGCTGGCGTCCCAAGCAGCAAACTGCCATCCCCCGCCTCTTCCTCGCTGGCGATTGGACCGCCACCGGCTGGCCCGCCACCATGGAAGGCGCCGTCCGCAGCGGCTATCTCGCTGCCGAAGCCCTGCTCCGCTCCGAAGGAACGCCAAGAAAATTTCTCCAGCCCGATCTCCCGCCCGACGGTCTCATCGCCATGTGGCTCGGAAAGCCTAACTCCGCAACGCTTGCCTGACGTACGCATTCCCTGAAACATTATTTGACCAAGTCCCGTAAATATGGGAACGTCACGTGATGAAGACGACCTTGGAGATTCCCGATCTCATTTTTCGCCGGGCCAAGACCACCGCCGCCAAGCGTGGAATTCCGCTCCGTGAGTTTGTGACCGAAGCAGTCAAGGATAAGCTGGCCGCGGATGCCAAGACCTCCGAAAAACCCTGGGTCAAGCATATGGGCAAGCTGAAGCATTTGCGCAAGGAAACCGAGCGCGTCAACCGTATTATTGAAGAAGGCTCCGAGAAGATTGATGCGGAGATGTGGCGTTGATTTTGTTACTCCGCAGCTAGCTCAAACCCTCCGATCCTCCGCTCGTTAGTCGTCAAGCGCGCACTGGCTTTATCAATCGCCTCGTATTCAGCTCGGCGCTCCGACAGAGAATTTTTATACACCCCGCGCGACTCCCAGAAATCCATCGTTAAATACACACCACGGCGTAACGTATCCTTCACCAGCCGCGTCTCACAGTAGCGGGAGTCGTTCCGGAACAACCGTACCCAGTCACCGTCCGGGCCATAAGCCTTCTCGAACCTTTTTTCACAACCCGGCTTGACTTCGTACTCCCAGAGCGCTACAAACATAGAGGTCCCATCTCCTGCTC
>Ga0137418_10003997_pt1 | contig 13509 bp, 12 predicted proteins | sample CZODoug3_1_2_16f_FD_122242 | JGI IMG/M metagenome (GOLD analysis project Ga0137418, IMG submission 122242) | Vadose zone soil fungal communities from Angelo Coast Range Reserve, California, USA - CZODoug3_1_2_16fungal (Hybrid Assembly) | ecosystem: Environmental > Terrestrial > Soil > Vadose...
GCCGACTCCCGTCGTAACGTCGTAGCCAAGCTGGCGGATCTCATTCGCGAGCTTCGCGGCGGTTTCCACCTCGTGCTTGGAGAGCTCGGGATGCTGGTGCAGATCGAGGTAGAGCGCCTCGGAGCGCGGATACACCGCCCGGACTTCGCCGGCGACGCTGGAGCTGGTTTGCGCGCCGATCCTGGGGGCGAGCAGCAATGCCAGTGCACACATCGCTCGGGGAAGGAAGTACCGCTTCATATGATGGCCTCGGTGGTGGGATCGATCGATCCGATTGTTTCAGCACACGTGCGTGGCGGCTTCGGTCGCATCCTAAAGGTGCTTGTCAATCGCCAGGACTGTTAGGTAGAATCGTCATCATGAAAGCCCTCAAAGCATTGAGCGTTGCGACGCTCATCATTTTCGGTTCAGCCCCTGGCGCCGCTGACAGCAAGCCACAGTTCAGAGTCATAGCGTTCTTCACCGGCAAACAGGACCAGGCGCATATCAGCTTTTTGCATGAAGCCGAGCGATGGTTTCCGGAAATGGCGGTGAAATACAATTTCAGCTTTGATACAACATCGAATTGGAACAATCTGAATTCAGAATTTCTTTCCAGGTATCAGGTAGTTGTGTTTCTGGATACGCGTCCCGAGGAACCCGCGCAGCGAGCTGCGTTTCAGGCGTACATGGAGCACGGCGGAGCGTGGATGGGCTTTCACTTTGCCGGTTTTGCTTTGACGCCTTCAAAGTATCCGGCAAACTGGGATTGGTACCACAACACTTTTCTCGGCGCCGGATCGTACGTCAGCAACACCTGGAGACCTGTGTCGGCGATTCTGCGCGTCGAAGACCGCAGGCATCCGGCGACTCACAATTTGCCCGAGACATTCAAGTCGTCGCCAAGCGAGTGGTACCGGTGGGAGAAGGATCTGAGGCAGAATCCTGACATCGACATTCTGCTCTCGATCGACTCGACCAGCTTTCCACTGGGCACCGGGCCAAAGCTGTACGAGATCTGGCACAGCGGATACTATCCCGTGGTTTGGACGAACAAGAAATACAGGATGATCTACCTGAACATGGGTCACAATGACATCGACTATGAGCACAAGTACGACACTACCAACAAGACGTTGTCGTACACCCTGAACAACCCGATTCAGGATCGACTAATCATAGACGGCTTATTGTGGCTGGGGGGCGTAACCCCTCCATAGCCATTCCAGCGCTTCCGGTAGGGTTTGTTGTCTTACAGCGCGGTCAACATGCCCCGCATTCCGCGCAAACACGAACTGGTAGTGATAGCCTTTGGCGGCGAGAACTCTGGCCATGTTTTCGCTGGCAACGACCCAGTCGTGCATGTCGTCACGCATGACATTCGGATTCAGGAAATCCCTGTCTCCGACCTCCAGCCAGACTCGAATCGGCTTGACCGGACTGTTCGGGATGAGACGCTCGTGTAATTCCCAGGCGCCGTGTGGGGTCTCGTCGCGATGCGGCCACTGCTGGTTGATCGCCGTGATCGAATACGCGAGCACCCGGTGATAGAGTTCAGGGTGATACCACGCCATGATGAACGCCGCCGAGCCGCCCGAGCTGCCACCCATCGTCGCGCGTCCTTCGGGATCCTTCGTCAGCTTCACGTCGTACTGCTGCTCGACCAACGGTAGCACCTCCGTCTCGACAAATTCCGCATAGCGTCCTGACATCGTGTCGTATTCCAGGCCGCGCTCGCTTCCTTGCGCGTCTCCACCACCATTGCCGATCGAGATCGCAATCATCACCGGCACCCGCTTCTCGGCGATGAGATTGTCGAGCGCCGTGAACAATGATTGGTCCGGTCCGTCCGCGCCGACGATGAATGGCGCGACCGTACCGGGGACGTATTGTGCCGGAACGTAGACGGCGACCGTGCGCGTGTAAGGAGCCGGATGGCTGGTCGTCACCAGCAACGTCGCGGGATCGGTTGGACTGACCGTGCCGAATGTCCCGGAATCGCGGGCGATGCCTGGAAAGATCCTGCTGTCGGTCGAACTCATCGTGAAGGTATGAACTGTTCCCCGCGGCACTCCTTCGTGCACGACCATTTCAAATGCAGGCGTGTGCGTCGGCCCAATTACGAAATTGCCGTCTGCATCGATCGGTGGAATACTGCCATCCGGTAGCTCCTTGGCGGTGACAAATCCGGGAGTGTTCGGATCGCGGGTTGGAGCTTGCGCCATCATTGGATTGACGGCCGCCAACAAGCAGAACAGCGGGCCGACGCGCACTATTGCCACACGCTCACGATGATCGGTATTACCAGCAGCTTTACCAGCCAGTCACCGGCGTGAATCGCGGCCACCTTCACAGGAGTATTCTCCCAGAGGATGGATCCAACCAGAAGGATTACCGGGAGCCCGATCCACAGGAAAATCCCGAAGTGTACGGCGCCCAGCCAATTGGTAATTCCGAGTGCCGCGACGAAATGCGCAACGATGTAGGCGAGGACGAGGCACCGCGCCAGCTCTATGACCAGCTTTCCCGTCGGCATCTTTGCGCCGGCCATCGCCACCGCCGGGTCCATGCCGCGCGCGCGCATCCACGGCTTGTAGAAAAGCAGGGGGCTGTACCAGAGCCAGCCGAGCACGAACACTACGATTGCGGCTACGAGGACGGCGATGTAGTTCACGTGTGGCATCGTTCATTCTCCATTCTCAAGGGTTATCGCGCTGCTGCTTGCTGCTTTGCCAGCTCTCTCCGGAAAGCCTCTTCTCTGTCTGTTATGTAACTCTTGTAGCCAGCTGGATCGACGAAGGGAGCCGTGGCGCCTTCCTTCAATCGCGCGTATTTCGTCTGCAGATCGAAGTAACTACCGTGCGCACCAAGAAAAATGTCGACCGGCAGAGATTTCAGAACCCGGAAGGTGCGTTCATAGTCGGACGCGATTTCTGGATATGCCGGGTTGTCAACGAGCTTGTAGCCCTCATTCACGTTGGGGCTGCCGACGATCACGACGTCATAGGTCTTTCCAGCGTCCTTCAACTTCATCGTCCACGTCGTGCATCCTTTCGTATGTCCTGGCGTCAGATGCGCGACAAGTGTCGTGCCCCCCAATTTCACTTCGTCGCCGTCGTGCAGCACGCGATCGACTTTGGTGGGAGGATAGAGCGATGGTGGCTGGTTGCCGTACTGAAAGTCGGTCTTGCCGCCCGATTCAACGACCGACACGTCGCCGTCCATGACCATGTAGGTTGCGCCGGTAATCGCCTTGATCGCGGCGCTGCCACCGTCGTGGTCCCAGTGCGCGTGACTGATCAGAAGAGTCTTGATGTCGCGGAACTTGAATCCGAGTTTCTCGACGCTCGCCCGAATGAGAGGTACGCTCGTCTCGAGATCGCTGTTGATGAGGATGAGTCCCCGCGGAGTGGTGACGAGATAACTCGCGAGGTCTTTGCTTCCGACGTAGTAGAGATTTCCCGCGATGCGGAATGGCGGGAATGGCTCAGTCCAATCGGGATTGACCTGCGCGCGCAACGTACTGGCGGTGATGAACACCGCCGCGAACGCGCCCGCGCGCAGGCCACAAGAGCTACACATCTTTGCCTTCAACAATATCCGCAATGCGCGCCCGCGGATTCAGCATGATGCCTTTGGCGGGACCGTCCCAAATCCTTTGCATTTTCTGCGCAAACGCTTCAGCCTCACTGGTGCTATCGAATTCCAGGTCGATCATCACGTAGTGCGGGTCATTCTGTAAACGATAGATCTGATAGCGGCGAACGCCTGATCCTTTGCGATCCGCGGGGTCACGATCGAACGCCTGCTTCCATTTTTCAAAATTCGGGACCGAGTGCTCAATTCGTACAACGGGCATGCGATTTCCTCTTGAGGCGGAGCAACTCTCCGCGCGCCGGCTCAAATCTGCGAGTAGGCCGTCGGCTGAAGGATGATGTCGGAGATGGCCGAGACGTTGTCGCGATACTGCGGGTCGGCGGAGAGAGCCTTCCACTCAGGGTCCTGGCCGAACTTGCCCCAAGCCGCGTCGCGCGCCGACATGTTGGAGAAAGTGAGCATGTAGGTCAGGCTGGGCATTTTCGAGCCGATGACGGTCTCGCCGAAGAAGACTGGCGTGAGGCCCGCCCTCCGAAAGATCGGCACCTCGCCCGCGTTGAACATCTTCAGCTTGTTAAGCGCAGCGCGATCGCTGTGACTCTCGTACGTCCGGAGCTCGAAGATGCGAGGTGTCGCCGTACCAGCGCCGGCTGAGGGCTCGAGTGTCGGCATCGCGTCAAAGGCGCGCAACAGCGTGCTCTCGACGCGCACGAATGCGGGATCGGACATCGGCGCGTCAAGTATTGCAGCGCCGGCGCGCGCATACACCGCGTCACTCGCGAGGCGCTCGCGCAGGGATACCACGGTATCGAGCGTCTGGTGCGCAAGAACGAGCAGCAGCGACGGCGCGTTCTCGCCGTATACGACCGTAAACGCGCCGACTCTGCCGACTCCCGCGCGATTCATCGCGGGAATTGCTACGCTGCCGATGAAGTCGACGAACGCGCGCTGCTTCGTGCCGGGTAGCAAATGGTAGCGGCGCAGCTCGAAGTACTGACGCTGCGCGGATTGGTTGAGTGTGTTGAGGTGAGGCAGCGGCGACACAGCGGCAACGGCCGTAGCCGCAAGGAATTCACGTCGGTCCACGAGTACCTCGTTTAAGATCGTCAAGAATCACGGCTCGATTGCGAGTGCGTGGAACTCCATTCGAGTAAGTCCCAGAGATTTCCATACAAATCTTCAAAGACTGCGACAGTCCCGTACGACTCGACCTTCGGCGCTCGCACGAACGTGATTCCTTCGGAGATCATTCTGGTGTAATCTCGCCAAAAGTCGTCGGTGCTGAGGAAAAGAAAGACCCGCCCTCCCGTCTGATTGCCGACGACGCGCTCCTGCTCGACGTTCGCCGCCCTGGCCAGAAGTATGGCGGAGCCCTCTGAACCTGGAGGGGCAATCAACACCCATCGCTTGTCTTGTTCCGGTTGGTAGGTGTCCTCGATAACCGTGAACTTGAGCTTCTCTGTAAAAAACCGAATTGCGTCGTCGTAGTCCCGCACCACCAGCGCCACGTGAACGATCGACTGTTTCATGTGCAGTACATGCTGCCTAGTGAGCTGTGACTGTCCGGCCCTGCGACCAGTCGCGCAAACCCTGAATACGCTCCTCCATCGTCGCCGAGAGGGGACGCGTGCGGGCGATCTCGGCGCTCAGATCCTCCATGCGGAGAGTGCGCCCCGAGGCGAACACACCATAGAGCGCCGACACCACAACCTGCTCGATTTCGGCACCGCTGAAACCTTCGGCCGCTCCCGCCAACGCGGCGAGATCGAATGCGTCGACCGATTGCTTTCGGCGCTGCAAGTGCAGCCGAAAAATCGATTCGCGAACATCGGCGTCGGGCAGGTCGACAAAAAATATCTCGTCGAATCGACCTTTGCGTACCAGCTCCGCGGGCAACCGAGCGATGTCGTTCGCCGTAGCTACCACGAACACGTCTCCGCGACGCTCCTGCAGCCAGGAGAGGAAAGTGCCGAGAATCCGGGTCGAGACACCGCCATCATTGTCGCCGCCCGAAAATGCTTTCTCAATCTCGTCGATCCACAGTATCGCGGGCGCCACGCGCTCGGCGCCTCGAATCGCCGAGAGGAAATGTTTTTCGCTTTCCCCCACATACTTGTCGTAGATCCCGGACGTGTCGAGCTTGAGCAGCGGCAACTGCCAGTCGGCGGCAACAGCCTTTGCGCACATGCTCTTGCCGCAACCAGGAACACCGACGAGCAGCATCCCTCGAGGAAACGGCAGGCCTGATGCGGCCGCGCGTTCCGGCGCGGAAACAACGGATCGACGCGTGGCGAGCCAGCTCTTGAGCGAAGCCAGATCCGCGATATCGTCGAGCTTCACGTCGGCGGGGCAGAACTCGAGCAGACCGGCCGCCTTCATGTCGGCGTATTTCGCGGCGACGACCTGTTCGATGTCGTGCGCGCCGAGAACTCCGTCGGCGACGATGATGCGCGTGAGGATGTGCTCCGCTTCAGCGAGTGTGAAACCGCTGAGCGCTCCGACAAGGCGCTCCAGATCCGCAGGCGTCAACTCGGTGCGAACGTTGATACGGGCCCGAAGCTGATTCACGACGCGATCGATGACTGCGTGATAGTCGGCCCTCGACGGTGGCGGGAGCGTTACGAGCGCCGCCAGCTGTCGGAGAGGTTCAGGCAAACTGTCGGCAGCAGAGAGCAGAACGATTGCCGCGTCAAGGCCGTTGAGACCAGCGATCGCGTCCTTCAAGCGTTGGGCGCGGGTCGCGTCGGCGAGATCGGCGCCGAGTCCTTCGAACTCGTAGATCGCCGGGATGCGGGCTACCTCGATGTGGGCGAGGGCGGCGAGGGAATCGTTGGTTCCATAGATAGCTGTGCCCACATTCTTGCGGCGGAGTCCTTTGGTTCGCGTCCAGAAGAACAGCGGGATCCCGAGCTGTGCGGCGACCGTTGTCAGCGTTTCATGGGCCTGGTCCGGGTCGGCGGCGTCGAGCGCGATCAGGCCAAGGCGGGATCGAACGAGCACCACGAGCTCGTTTACGGGGTCGGGCCCGGCGTGACTACTATCGGTCATGAAAGAGAAATATCGAGAGGCACAAGGTTGCGGGGTTCCGCTGCGCACTTAATAGAGCGTGGCGGCGGAGTCCCCGCTACATCGCGACAGCATCCAGTATTCTCTCGCAATCGCGGTCGAGCATCGGTGCCCAGAGAACCGGAGGCTCGTCGAATCTGGGTTCAACACTGAGTCGGCCGAAGAAAGCACCTCGGACGTTGAGCGTTTCCGCCGGAACTCGATTGAAGCTTCGCAATGCTACCGTGAACCGACCTCTTATGACTCCGCCCACGGTGTCGATTGTGTCTAGTTCCAATTTGCCTGGCGGCATTGAGTCACTAAGGAAAGAGCGGATTACGCGCCCGTGAAGCGGCCAGGCACGTTCCCACCAAGTTGGTACGAGGAAGGCCTCCACAAACACCGGTGAGCGCAAGCCTCTTATCGGATAGGTCCCTGGCTTCGGAAAAGATGCGCATCGCATATATACGCGTACTGAAGGCTTCCGACCGCGAACTTGTTTGTCATCCGCGATTTGTATTTGACCCGCGTTCGGACTGTAGATGGCGATGATCGAATCGCTGGAGAAAGCGCCGACGAGCTCACTGCCGTTCAGAGTGGCTCTTACCTTTCCAAATTCGAATGGGATTTGCTTTTCCGTAACGGGCTGCGTGCATGCCACGAGCGCAATGACAGCAGCGGTAAGTGCAGGCTTCAGATTCATCGCATTATTATCCGTCTACCGCCTCAGTTTCAGCAGAAACCCCATCCACGCCTGCCCGGCAACAGGCGCCCGCAGAAAAGTGCTTGTCTGCTTAGACGTTAGTTAGGCGCCTCATGGTTTGCGCGCCAATCGGTGAGAACCGCCGCGACCGACGGAGACGCCTCAACGGTACCAGGCTCCGGACGCGCGCCCACTTCGAGAAGCAGTTTCGCTACACCCGCGTGATCGTGTTTGGTGTTCCCGAACATGGAACCGTGACAGCACCAGCCCAGTGGCGTGGCGTTGTAGTGAGCGTCCCTGATCGAGACGAGATCACGCGCGTCGCCGCGATGCAGCAGCACCGCGACCGTATCTGCCGAGCCTTCCCATGCCGCGCAGTGCAGCGCCGTTCCGCTGTCGTGACCGGGAGTTCGCGGATCGAAGCCGAGCTCGCTCATTAGCGCGACGGCCCGCGCGTCACCATGCCACGCGGCATCACTGATTGCCCGATGATCGCTGGGCGTCATCGACTCGATGATTCCGGGATTCTCGCGCAACAGGGCGCGCGCACTCGCTTCGTCGCCGCGACGGCACACGAGAAGGAGACGCTGGAGTGAAGACGCGAACTCCATCATCGTTGCGACCGTTTCCTGTTGTTCGAATTGCGCCGCGACCTCCAAAGGTGAGCGGCCGTCTCCGATTGTCCAGAAGTAGATGTGATAGCTGCTCGGCGGCTGCTCCGCGTACTCACCCTGCCCGGTCCGCAAGTCAAGCAGAGTCGGATTGCCCTGAAGCATCGCGCGCACTCTGTCGCTGAGTCCGAGCGCCGCGGCGAGAAAGATGTCCACCGATGCTCCGCGCTCCACCAGATAGCGCGCCAGGTCGAATCGGCCCGCGCCGCGCGTGCGGTCGAGCATCCACGCCGCCGCCGTCGAGCGATGGTCCACGTCCCGCGCGTCGATGTCCGCACCGGCGTCGAGTAACAGATCCACCACCGCGCGCGATCTCGCGAAGTGGAGCGGTGTCTGTCCATCCCCGCCGCGCTCGTGCACGCGCGCTGGATCCTCGGCGATCATCCGGGCGAGGAGATCCGGGCGATCCAGGTGCGCGGCCGCACAGGCGTCGGGAATTGCGCCGGCCGCGATCAACCTGTCCGCGGCGGCACCGGTCGCGAAGTACAAGGCGTGAAATCCGCCCGCCCACCAATCGCTGCGTCGATTCGGATCGGCGCCGAAGTCGAGTAGCACATCGACCATCGCGAGGTTGTCGGCGTAGGCCACGATTGCCGGTGAATCGAAGGCAAACAGGGGCTCATCGATTCGCTCGCAGAGCGCCGGATGCTTCTCGAACAGCGTCCGCACTGCCTTGGCATCGTGTCGCCTGAACGCGTCGTGGATGCGTTCTTGGGGCGGACGCGTATCCTCCACACGCGACTCGAGGTGCTGTTTGAGCGCCGCCCAGTTGCTGAATCCGTATTCGCGCGCGAGGACGAACTGCGCATCGGCGAGGGCAATCTTCTCCTTGTCCGGCAGTACGGCGCGGACGCGTGCTCGCGCCTCGGCGTCGCCGGAAGCGAACGATTGGAGCAGCTCCTTCGCGAGCTTTTTCCGCTGGGAGAGATCCGGGCGGGGTGGTAGCGGACGACCGAACGGTGACGACATGGGACGCCTCCTTCGTTATGGCCGGCGTCCGCACGATCGGCCCGAAGAGGGCGCTGGAAACACGCTACAACAGAGATGGGCGCAGCCCTTTCCGCGGACCGGTGGCGTCCTTTACGCCGATGCGAAAAGTAATGCGCCTCGGCGAACGCTGCAAAGCCGATAGGCCGGTGCGGCAGAGCAGGCTGAAACTTGCGCTGCTTCCGCTAGAAGAGACTCAGACTAGGTTCCCGGAAAGCCCTCGATTCTCGCCGCCTTCACGATGCGCCTCACGCGGTCCATGATCGCGTTCGCGCTCTTTTCGTCGCCCTGTCTTACCAGCGCCTCGGCCAACACGGCTCCCGTGAACGCATAGGTATAAGGGATACCGAAAGACGGGCGATCGATCCAATCGCCTTCTTTCATCAGCGCCTCGGGGGCACGATAGACGGTGTCCCAAAGCTCCTTCGTCCGATCGACATCCAGAAATAAGCCGGCGATTTTCGGAGTCGCGGCAGTATCGGTGATGGGATGATCGACGATCTTCTGTACAAAGCCCTGCGACAGAAGATACGGCTCCAGCGGAAGTCCGAGAGCGCTGCCGGTCGAGACATAAAGGGGACGCTCCGGAAGCGCATCTTTTATCAGCCGCAACAATACGAGCTGATTCCGCACAAGATACCCGGGATGTATCGCAAGGTTGATGGCGCCCTGCCGGAATACCTGTGGGTGGTCGATCTCGATGTAGTCGGGAATTGCATCGGCTTCGGCCAAACTCATTTTGAGCGGTGGGCCTGTGGGTTTCCTCCACACTCGGCGTCGATAGATCGCCGGACCGTTTGCGGCGTCGTAGGTCTCGACCGGGCGCCGGATCATTTGCCGCACGTACCAGTCCGTGTCGAGATACGTGGACACCGCGACCGTGACGTCGCGCCGTACGCCTTCAACCTCCTGTAAGTACCAGAGCGGGAACGTATCGTTGTCGCCGTGGGTGATTACTATCGCGTACGGCTCCAAAGAATCCAGATAGTCGTGCGCCCACTGCGCGGTGAATTCGTGGTTTGCTCGCGACGCGGATCTGAGGTTTGCAAAAAACGGAATTACGGCGACCAGAATGATGGGCGCCGCGAGTCTGAAAGCGGGTGTCGAAGGCCAGCTCAACACCGGTTTTAGGAACGGGCCTTTCTTTCTGCTCTTTGTTGGGGCGGGATTTCGCTCTTCGCCACCCCGCACGCGATCGACCACGTGCGCGAGCTGTTCCCAAACGAAGCTCAGACCGATCGCCGCCCAGATCCCCCAGGCGGAATAACTCCATATATAGAAGTAATCCCGGTCGCGCACCTCGCGGTCGACGTCAGCCGCACCGGGATCCTGGGACCAGCCGTACTTGAAATTCATGTAGTAAATGAGGGCAAGCGTCATGGTGAACATGAGCGGTCCGAAATACCAGAAAGTTTTTCGGTCCCGCTGCCAGTGGACGTAGCCCCCGACAAGTCCGAGCATCAAAAAGGCGAATGCGACTATGAACTGGGCTCCCGGCATTGTCGCGTGCGCGTCACGCAGCCATTGCCATTTGAAGTAGAGCCACCACATCCCGACCTGGGCGGTGAAAGGAGCACCCCGCACGAGTTTCTCCCCATACTGGCCACGGGTCACATTGAATTTCAATCTCTGCCACGTCACGGAATCGAACGTACAAGCGGCCCTGAGCTCCGTGGTGCATGCGGTCGGTGCGCCTTCGTTCATCGCGGGGAAACGAGCCGCGCGCAACGGCTCGTATATGAAAGGAGTCAGCCCCAAAAGAAGAGCCCCAAGCGATGCAGCGACAAGTTTGGGACGCAGGAGCGTTCGCCAACGAATCGCGAGAAGTGCGACCCCTGCCGCCGGGACAGGCAGAAATCCCGCGGGATGGTTCGAGTAGCCAAGTCCGAGGAGGAAACACACCAGAACGACGATACGATCCGCACGCGGTGATTCTGGATTGTCGATCCACTGGAGAATCAGCCATGACACGATTGCAAAGAAGAGAAGCGAAACCGTGTACACCTTCTCGTTCACCACCGACTGATTCCAGACGGTGAAGGCCGTGGCTCCAATCGCTGTCGCCAGCGCGGCGGCGGTCAGTCGCTGCCACCGCGCCACAATCCACTGCGCGACGACGCGCTCCGTTATCAGAAACCAGAATCCGGCGGAGCAGGCACTCGCGAGCGCGGCCATGAGATTGATGCGCCCCCCGTACGTCATTGGAATCGGCAGCGACGCGAACGCGTGCCCCAGCAGCATGAAAAACGGGTTTCCCGGTGGATGGGGAAGCCCGAGCACCTTCACCGCGGCCATGTACTCGCCGGTGTCCCACATCTCGACCGACGGCGCGAGCGTCAGCAGGTAGAGAGCGAACACCAGCGCCGCCGCGATGGTAGCGGCGACATAGGAAGGCGAATAACCGCTGCGATCAGAAACCGGACGCGTCATTGCCACTGGGTCTCTCCGATTGGATGTACAGAATTTAGCGGCGGACCAGCCCTTCGCTCGTCGCTAGAAAAGACCGACCTTGTCGCTCCGCGCTCGACCGAGAACCCGGCTGCTAGAAGCTGCGGCTCCAACTTGCCCAGGACTCATGCTGAGTCACGGTGCTGAGCTTCGTCTCGCCACTGCCATCCGCGTCGACTCTGTAAATCTGCAGGACCGGGCCACCCGCGCGCTGGAACACGAGTTGATGCCCGTCCCCCGACCACCGAGGGGTTCCATCTTGGGGACCTGCTGCCGTGAGCCGGCGGGAACTGAAACTCATGTCCATCACGAAGATTCCGTCAGTCCCATTCCCAAGTACGCCCCCATAGGCGATCTGAGTTCCATTCGGGGACCACGCCGGGTACGTCCCCAACACCCCGGTCGAGATGAGACCGGTACCATCAGCATTGATCAAGGACAGCATACCATTCCGAGTAAACACAAGTCGCGTTCCGTCGGGCGACCAGGAGGGACCGTCGTCATACTGGTAGCCCTCCCCAGCCGCGACCTCAGGCGTCAGCTGCCGCAACCCGGTTCCGTCTCGATTGACGATGAAGATGCGACCGTAATCACCGTACGGACCAGATAGGTTGCTGCGAAAGGCGATCTTGGTTCCGTCGGGTGACCACGCCGGCGAGCCGTCGAAGGTGGAATGGCTGACCAGCGTTGTACGTCCCTTGCCAAATCGATCGAGCAGATAGATCCCGTTCCACGATCCGCCGCGGAATGAAGCGACAGCGATCGACTGGCCGTCGGGCGAGACCACGGGAGCAGCATAAACCGCCTGATCGGTCGTGAGGCGCTCCCGTCGCGAGCCGTCGGGGCGCATCACCATGACCTCGCCGAAGCCGAATTCCTCGCTGGTGAAGATGATGACGTTGCTGAGATGGGGTGTGCAGCTCGCCCGCACATCAACCCGGGTCGTCGCCCCAAGGGTGACGTCGGCCGATGCGGGCGCCGCGGTCACATCGCAATTGATGGAGAGCCCGCGCAACGCCAGCGTGTAAGTCCCCGGAAGCTTGGTGATGCTCAATTTCCCGTTGGCTGGAATTGGCAGCTCGGGGCTCTCGTCGTTAATCCTCAGCAGAAAGCCATCGACGTCGATATCCGGCCCGATCGTGACGACGTTGAAGTCGAGCGTTCCCGTAGTCGGAGGAGCGGTGGAATCTCCACCGCATGCTGAAAGGACAGCAGGCAGGAGCAGCAACGCGATCCCGTGATTGTAGCGAGGTGTCATTGTTGGCGCCTGGGAGGGGATGTGCGGTAACAGATGGTTCGTCGGTTTGGGGTCCGACAATCTCTGTCTGGTTCGTGCAATTGGCCAGACGCAATGCCGTCGTCGGACGACTATTGAGCGCGTTGCCCCGTTGAGGGCGTTCCCACGGGTGCCGACATGCTAGAAGAGGCCGACTTTGCCTCTCACCGATTCGACCAGCTTCGCGGGGTCGTACCCGATCCCGTGCTTGAACACGATCTGCACGTTTCGCACATCGGCGATACGAGTCGCAGGATCCCCGGCGATCACCACGAGATCAGCGTCCTTTCCGACGGAGATCGATCCCACGCGATCGGCGCGCCCGAGGAATGTCGCGCCATTCATTGTGCCGATGCGGATCGCCTCCAGCGGCGTGAAGCCGCCCTCGACAAGCAGCTCCAGCTGGTGCTGGTTCGAGTAGCCGGGAATGACGCCGCCGCCACCGGTGGGGTCCGTGCCAACGAGCAACAGTCCGCCGGCACGGGCGAACGCCAGCTCCATTGACCGCGCCTTCGCGAACAGCGAACCGTAGGTGGAGGTCGCGTTGGCCGCCGTCGCCGCATGACGCTGCTCGAACTGCGCGCGGAGCTGCGGGTCGAGCACATCCAATCCCGGCGGCAGCGGCCGGCCGGGGACGAAGGTCTCGAAAATGGTAAGAGTCGATGTGAGGGCGACATGTCGCTTAATGAGGTCCGCGATCAGTGATCTCACGGCATCACCGTTCGGATCGACGGCGCCGAGCGCTGCTTGTCCCACCGTCTGACCCGGGCACTCGTCAGGCTTCTTGTTCGCGACGAAATCGG
>Ga0137418_10003999_pt1 | contig 13505 bp, 12 predicted proteins | sample CZODoug3_1_2_16f_FD_122242 | JGI IMG/M metagenome (GOLD analysis project Ga0137418, IMG submission 122242) | Vadose zone soil fungal communities from Angelo Coast Range Reserve, California, USA - CZODoug3_1_2_16fungal (Hybrid Assembly) | ecosystem: Environmental > Terrestrial > Soil > Vadose...
ATCTGGTCTGGGGCGTGGCGAAGAACCTAGGGTATGGCGACGTTTTCCTGGATGAATCCTTGGAAGTCTCAGACGATCACAATCCCTTCCTGAGGCGCAAAGTTCCGGCGGTCGACGTCATTGACCTGGAGAACTATCCGGGGGGCAATCTGTATTACTGGCACACGCCTGAGGACACGCTCGATAAGGTCAGCCCGAAGAGTCTGGCGATTACCGGGCACGTTTTTTTTGAGAGCGTCAAGCAACTGCAATCCAAATAAGATTCGAGTGCGAACACAGCCAAGTGCGGCTGTGTTACCGGAAATTACGCCTCGAAGCGGATTTCTTTGGTTTTTTGGGCTATGGAGTGTTTGGAGAAACCGTCGTCGTCGCGGTAGGGGAAGTCGGAACGGTAATGGCTGCCGCGGCTTTCGTGGCGGGCAAGCGCGGACTTCACCATCACCAAAGCGAGAGCGTGCATGTTGCGAAACTCGCAGTGAGCGCGACCGTGGTCGGCGGTTTTAGGTATCTCGAGCGAGGTCAGTTGCTCGATCGCGCTAGTCAATTCTTTTCCACTGCGAAGAATTCCCACTAAGCGCCACATGACGTCGCGAATTTTGGTGAGCGCTGCGTTTTCCGCCGGCTTTGCGTTGTTCTTGTGCGGCTGCGCCGTAGTGGGATTGCCAGGCTTGGGCGCCGGGCTGCCGGGCAGTCCAGCGGCGTGCTTCTTTTTCACCGGGGCGTCTTTCATCATCGCTTGGCCGCTGCGTGCACCGAAGACCAATCCCTCGAGAAGAGAATTGCTGGCCAGGCGATTCGCTCCGTGAACTCCGGTGTCCGCGGTTTCTCCCGCCGCATACAAACCGGGCAGGGAAGTGCGGCCCCAGAGATCGGTCTTCACTCCACCCATCATGTAGTGCGCCGCGGGGCAAACGGGCGCGACATCGCGCGCGAGGTCGACGCCATAGCTCATGCAAGTGGCATAAATTCGCGGGAAACGCTTCTCCACGAAACCTTCGGGCTTGGCGGTCATGTCGAGATAAACATGCTCGCTGTTGGTGCGGTGCATCTCGCTGACGATCGCGCGGGCGACGATGTCGCGAGGGGCAAGCTCTTGCGCTTCGTTGTAACGCTTCATGAAACGCTCGAGATTGATGTTGCGAAGAATGGCTCCTTCGCCGCGGAGCGCTTCGGAGAGGAGGAATCGCGGGGCGCCTTTCACGGCCAGCGCGGTGGGATGGAACTGCATGAATTCCATGTCCGAAAGTGTGGCTCCGGCGTCATAGGCGATAGCCATGCCGTCGCCAGTGGCGACATCGGGATTCGTGGTCTCGCGATAAATCTGGCCGAGCCCGCCGGTGGCCAGCAACACAGCTTCAGCGCGCAATTCGTGGAGCGAGCCATCGAGTTCATTGATAAAGCGCAGGCCGACAACCGTGCCGGATTCGACGATGAGTTCGGTGGTGAAGGCGTGCGCGCGCAGATGGAGATGAGGAATCGAGTGTGCGCGAGCCAGAAGCGCGCGGCTGATTTCGCGGCCAGTGGAGTCGCCATGAGCGTGCAATATGCGCGAGCGGCTGTGCGCGGCTTCCCGCGTGAAGGCGAGTTTGGTGCCGGCACGGTCGAACTCGGTGCCCCATTCAATTAGCTCAGTAATGTACTTCGGGCCTTCTTCAACTAATAACGCGACCGCGTCGGCGCGGCAAAGGCCGTCGCCTGCCTTGATGGTGTCTTGCTCGTGCAGGCCGATTTCGTCTTCGTCGCTGAGTGCGACGGCTATGCCGCCCTGGGCCCAGGCAGTGGCGGAATCACTCAGGTCGGACTTGGCGAGCACCAAGACGCTGCCCGATTCGCTGAGTTCGATGGCGGCGCGCAGCCCTGCTACTCCGGACCCGACGACGGCGTAATCGGCGCGATGAGTCTTGTGGGAGGTCGTCATGACGAGCGGGAGCGCAGGGCGGGTTTATGGTAGCACGAAGGAATTATACGAACTGCGTTTCCAGCGGCGGAAATAAGGCGGAGGACTACATTCCCGTTTCAGCGGCATGTTACATTGCCAAGTGTCGAATCTATGCCAATCAAACGCATTTTTGTCCGGTCTTCGGCTGGACCGTACTCGGTGGTGTGTGGCGCGGGAGCGCTCGGCCATGCGGCGAAGGAAATCGCGAAGCTGGGCAGCTTCTCGAGCGTACACATCGTATCGTCGGCGAAAGTGTGGCGCGCAGTCGGCAAGGACGTTCAGCGTGGTGTCGGCCTGAAGAATACCAGCGCAGTGCACCTCATGAACGACGCGGAAGCGGCCAAGAATTTGCGGACGGTTGAATTGCTGGCCCGCGAACTTGTGCGCGGCGGTGCGGATCGCAAGTCACTCCTGATTGCGGTAGGTGGAGGTGTGGTGGGAGATGTCGCGGGATTTGTTGCGGCGTCTTATCTGCGCGGCGTCGCGCTCGTGCATGTGCCCACTACAGTCGTGGCGCAGGTGGATAGTTCGATTGGTGGCAAAACGGGCGTGAATCTCCCGGAAGGGAAGAACCTGGTGGGCGCATTTTATCCGCCGCAGCTGGTTCTCGCCGTTCCAGAGGTATTGCGCACTCTGCCGGAACGCGAATTTCGCGGCGGGCTTGCGGAGATTATCAAGCACGCGGCGATCGCGGATGCGGAAATGTTTGCGTACCTCGAGAAGAACATGGCCAAGGTGCAGCAACGCGATCGCGTAGCGCTCGAGTATTTGATTCCTCGCAACGTGGCGATCAAAGCGCGGATTGTGACGCGCGACGAGAGGGAATCGGGACTGCGCGAAATCCTTAACTTCGGGCATACCTTTGCCCACGCGCTGGAAAGCATCACGCGCTACAAGCGTTACCAGCACGGCGAAGCGGTGGCTTGGGGCATGATGGCGGCCGCGCTGCTGGGACGCGAAATCGGCGTCACGCGGACCGATGACGTCTGCCGGATTGTCACCCTCGTGCGGAGGATGGGCCCGCTTCCGCCATGGCCGCGCGTTCCGGCAAACAACCTGATCGCCGCCATGCGTTCCGACAAGAAGACGCGCGACGGAAAGCTGCGATTTGTGCTGACGCCGCGTATCGGCAAGGCGGGCGCTTACGATGGCGTTCCGTTGTCGGCTGTCGAGCGCGTCATGCGTTTCGCGCCGCAGTTCTTCTGCAATTCCGGCAAGGCCAATGGCTGAAGCCGCCGCGACCGCGAAAGGAACCCGCCCGGAAGGCGCGCAAACAGAAGGGGATGCTTCGCGCAAAGTTCGCGAAATGTTCACGGAAATCGCGCCGCGCTACGATTTCCTCAATCATTTGCTGTCCCTGGAGCTGGATCGCGTGTGGCGCGCGCGGACGGCTCGGCGTCTACGACCAATTCTCCAGCGGAGAGATGCGCGGGTGCTTGATCTTTGCTGCGGCACGGGTGACCTTGCTTTCGCGCTGGCGCGCGCCGGTCCAGCCGGCGTGATTGGCGCTGATTTCTCGCACGCCATGCTGACGCGTGCAAATGCCAAGCGAGAAAGCCAAGCAGGGAAAAGGAATTCGGATTTGGCTGTGCCGGCCGGTTTCTTCGAAGCGGATGCTTTGCAACTTCCCTTCGCCGATACTTCATTTGATCTGGTCACGAGTGCGTTCGGTTTTCGAAATCTGGCGAATTACGAAAGCGGGTTGCGGGAAATACGTCGCGTGCTGAAATGTGGCGGCGCGTTGGCAATTCTGGAGTTTGCGGAGCCGCCACCGGGATTGGCTGGCGATCTGTATCGCTGGTATTGCCGCAAGGTATTGCCGAAGGTCGGTGGACTGCTCTCTGGAAATCCGAATGCATACAAGTATTTGCCAGCCTCGGTGGCGCGCTTTTTTCGACCGGAGGAATTGGCTTCGCTGATGACGCGGGTGGGGTACGGCTCGGTTTCGTATGAGTTGTGGACGTTAGGATCTGTGGCGCTGCACACTGCCGTTAAGACCTAGTGCCGCAATCGTGGATGCTTGGTACGAGATTGGATTTGGTACGTTGTGAAAGCGGCGGCCCTTCGAATCCCAGGGTAAACAAAGACCGCCACACTCCATAATTTATTCTTCCAAGCCAACCGCGCGAATTTTGGCGAGCAGCGTTTTTGGCGAGACTCCGAGCCGCTCCGCCGCGCGCGTTTTATTCCACTGGCATTCGCGTAGTGTGCTCTCCAGCAAGATGCGCTCGACGTGACCAGCCGCGCGCTGCGTGACTTCCTCGAGCGAGCCATCCCAACTGAATTTTTCCGGCAGCATTCCAGCCGGTAAGGCGTCTCCATTCGGTTTCGTCGCAGGGAGCTGCAAGCCGTTGGTCCGAATAGTCAGCCCATCGGCAAGGATCACGGCGCGCTCCAGCGTGTTCTGCAGTTCGCGGACGTTCCCGGGCCAGCGATACTCAAGGAGCCTTTGCTTGGCGTCGGAAGAAAGCTCGAGCCCGGGCTTGGTAAATTCGCGGCTGAATTTATCGAGAAAATATTCGGCAAGCAGGTGCACATCGTTGCCACGGTCGCGCAAAGCTGGAATGGTGATGGGAACCGCGGAGATGCGGAAGTACAAATCCTCGCGAAACAATTTCTCCTGCATAAGTTTCTGAAGATCGCGATTGGTGGCCACCACGATGCGCACATCCACTTCGATAAGCTGCGTGCCGCCCACGCGTTCGAAACGCCGATCTTCCAGCACGCGCAGGAGTTTGGCTTGAATGGCCAGCGGCAATTCGCCGATCTCATCGAGAAATAACGTTCCGCGATGGGCCAGATCCATCTTGCCGACTTTGCGCGCGCCGGCTCCAGTGAAGGCTCCGCGCTCGTGGCCGAATAATTCGTTCTCCACCAAGCCTTCGGGAATCGCAGCACAGTTCAGCGCCACAAAGGGCTGCTCGCGTCGATTGGACAAGTGATGAATCGCGCGCGCGAACAGCTCCTTGCCTGTGCCGCTTTCGCCCAGAAGCAATGCTGTGGAATCGGTCGCGGCGATGCGCTGAATCTGCTGGCTGATCCCGCGAATGGAAGCGTGCTCGCCAACGATGCGCGGAAATCCGTAACGTGCTGCGTACTCTTCGCGCAGCAGCAAATTTTCTCGCAGCAATTCCTGCTGACGTGCTGCGCGTTGCACCAGGAGTTTCAGGTGGTCGAGATCGACCGGCTTTTGCAGGAAATCAAAGGCGCCTTCTTTCATGGCGGTGACCGCTTCTTCCACCGAGCCAAACGCGGTCAAGAGAATTACGGGAATGGTGGCGTCGGCGTTCTTCGATTCGCGCAATACGTCGAGACCAGAGGCACCCGGCATTTTCAAGTCGGTGATGACCAGCAGATAGCGCCGCGCTCGAACCTTTTGGATTGCGGCGGTTCCGTCCGGCGCTTCATCAACGGCATAGCCGGCGCGCTCCAGTGCTTTGCGAAGCATGGCGCGCAATTCGTTTTTGTCTTCGACTAGGAGGAGCGGTTCCATCTCCTTCGTTTCTACCACGATTTAAGCGGCCAGCCGGAAGAACGAGACAGGGATGTGCGGAGAAAGAAAGTGAGGCTCAGGCGGTCACGAGTAGCTGGGGCATACGAACCTCCGGAGAAATAAGCCCCCCGGCGCTACAACTCAGGGCGCGGCCCAGCCCGGATCGCCACCGGATTTGCGCAGCGCCTCTTCCATATCGCTGATGCGCTGCTTGATCTGGTCGACTTCCTTCTTTTTGGCAGCGATCTTGGCGTCGTGGTCGTTGATATCCTTGCGGGTGTATTGCTCAGCGAGCGCCTTCTGTGGATCGCTGTAATACTGCACCTGCGCTTTGTTGGTTTCGCGCTGCAGGATGTCTAGCTCCTTTTGCGCGCGGTCCAGGTTGGCATAAGCCTCTTTGAACTGCTTGCGCCACCTGACCTCCGGGCTTTCTTCGGGCTCAGGAGTCTTCCCTCCCGCATCTTTTCCCTGCGTGTCGGAATTCTTGGCCGCTCCGCCGTCTGGCGTGGACGAAGCATTTGTGTCGGTTGCAGTGGGAGTGCTGCCTAAGGTGGAATGGTTTACGTCTTCGTCGGTATATACGCGCTTAGGTTTGGTGGTGTCTTTTTTCTTTTGCTCACGAGCCTTGCGCGCGGCATCTGCCACAGCGTCGCCCGTTGACTGCTGGGATGGGTCCTGCGGAGATGCCAAAGCCGGAAGTGCAGTAAATGTGAGAACTGCCGAAGCCAAGCTGGCTAGCGCAAAGCCATTTCGCCAAGTTCGTCCAATCATAAAGTGGCCTCCCCGGAGCAAAGAGTCCTCCGGCGCAACTAGATCTCCATGCTTGTCTTCTTCAATTCTACCGCTTCCTGGACGCCCCCGCACACCGGTAGCGTAACTATAAAGGCGGCGCCGCCTTCAGGTCGGTTCCGCGCTTCTACCTGGCCACCATGCTGGACGATGATTTTCTGCACTACAGCCAAGCCCAGGCCGGTGCCGTCCGCCTTGGTGGTGTAGAAGGGACGAAACAACTTGCTTAGCGCGTCATTCTCGATCCCCGATCCATTATCTAGAATCTGAATCCGCTGCGAGCCGCCGTCTTCCGCGCGAACCAATTCACCTTTGATCAAAACCTGTCCTCCCGCCGTGGCCGTTGCGCAGGCCTCCGCGGCGTTGCGGACCAGATTCAGAAGCGCCTGGCGCAGCAATCCTTCGTCTCCGGGCACATCGCCAAACGTTCCCTCAAACCGCACTTGAACGGTAGGTTTGGCCTCAGCGATTTCGGAGATCACCCGCTCCACCACCACTCGCATCTGCACTGGCTCATTGCTGATCTCCAGTGGCCGGGCATATTTCAGAAATTCGGTCACAACATGGGTGATGCTACGAGTCTGCTCCAGGATATGGTCGGCGTAGTCGGAAGCTTCGCCTCCCAGTTCTTCCGCGCGAATCATCTGCGCGTAACCCGAAATCGTGGCCAGGGCATTCTTGAATTCGTGCGCGATACCGGCGGAGAGCTCCCCTAGTGCGGCGAGATTTTCCTTGAGTTGCATCTGCTGCTGCAAGGCCGCAAGTTCAGTCAAGTCGCTTAGCAGGCAAATCGCTCCATTGATCTTTTCCTGGCCCTTGCGAATCGGCGAGATGGTGACGCCCAGGTGGCGGCGCTCGCCGGAAGGAGTCGCATGCTCCACCTCCTCACGACGAAAAATCGTGCCATCGCTCAGGCACTCCGCAACCAATCGCGTCAGCGTGGAGGTTTCGCCGAGAGCCTCGCTGTAGCGCCGGAATCCCAGACCGCGAATACCCAGAACCTGCTCCGCAGCGGGATTCGCACTGGAAATAATCCCGGTGGCGTTAACGACCAGCAGGCCGGCGGGCATATTGCGCGTGACTTCTTCGCTGAGGCGCTCGGTATGAGCGGCGCGCTCCTTTTCGATGCGGTGCAGCCGCTCCAACTCCTTCTCTTGATCGCGGAGCTTCTGGATAACCCCCTGCATAGAGGCGGCCATGAACGCGGAAGGGTTTTGTGTGCGGGGCGTTTGCGAAGGTTCTTCTTTGCGAGCGTCTCGCGCACGAAAATAGCGCCTCGCCAGGAAGAGCACCACCAGGCCGACCAGAAAAACTCCGACGGCCGCGCCGATCCCCAAGGCCGACAGATTCGCAGGCTTGCTTGCCTGCAGCATCGCGAAGATCGTGAATGGATTCATATCACATAAACAATTGCGACCACTGCCGCATCATGGTTGGGCCAAAGTACACCACCAGCAGCGCAGCTATTCCGAGAAAGGTCCCAAGCGGTAGTTGATATTGGCTAGCGATGGTCCAACGCAAAGCGCTCGCGCCGCCCAGTCCTCGACGGCTGGCGCGCTCAGCCAATTTCCGGTGCCATCCGGCCAAGTACAGAGCCACGATAATAGTGATACCGACGAGCGTTCCCAGCAGAGTTCCCAACAGAATGGTGAGGAAGGTGCCCCGCACTCCCAGGAACGCTCCCACCATGGCCATCATTTTGACGTCGCCCATACCCATGCCTTCGCGCCCGCGAATTCGTTTGTACATCGCCGCGACGCCCCACAAAAGAAAGCTGCCGAACGCCGCACCAAGAAGCCCGTCCAGCAACCCCAGGACCGGCCGTGGTGGCATTCGATGCAACAGGGCCGCGCACAAATATGCGGCCGTACCATCATTGGGAGGCACCGCTGCCGAGAATAACAATCCGGCAGCGAACCCCGGCCAGTTCACCAGATCCGGAAGAAGACGCACTCGCAGATCGGTAATAGTCAGCACAATCAGCAGGCAAGTGAAGAACAGCCACTTGATAGCGGTCTGTGTCAGTCCAAATTCAAGGAAGCAAGCTACGAAAAGGAACCCGGTCGCTAGCTCAACCAAGGGGTACATCGGCGAAATCGAGAGACCGCAGTTACGGCATTTGCCTCTTAGCCACAGCCAGCCGAGGACCGGCACATTGTCATACCAATGAATCGGCGTTTCGCAGCGCGGACAGCGTGACCCCGGCGCAACAATCGAAACGTCTTCAGGAATGCGCAAGATGCACACATTCAGGAAGCTCCCAATCACCAATCCAAACACAAAAATGAAAGCGATAACCAAGGTAGGGCGCTCAGGGCCTCAGTAAGAAATGTGCCACACCCGGTCCCGGCCCTCAACGCAGGTGCTAGCCCTAGTGTCCGATGCCTAACGCGTGGTAGTTCTGATAGGTCTGTTTCCGGTGAGCCGGTCATACGTCAGGATCGATGCCAGGCGCGGAAATTCCTTCCTACAAGCCAAGTTATCGGTACCGATCCCCATGTCGCAATCTGGATTACTTCCGGGTAGCCGACCAACCGCCAGGAACACGGAGTTATTGACTGTGGATCGGCTCGACAAGTGGAATGGCCGTTGGCAACGACTGACCGTTTGAGACGTACGAGGAAAGCAAACAGGACGAGGGCAATAGGACCACCTATGAGAGAAGCCTCGATGTATGGTTCTCTGTGCCCGCAAATTGATAATTGGCGGTCGCTCGAGCGACCAGAATACAGGCGGTATTCCAGGTCCATATCACGCGCTCGCACGACGGAGTTTCTTGAACGCCTCACCACAAAGCGCCATGGCTCGGGTGACACACGGGTATAGATCGTCGGAGGCGTAGAACGCCGTTTCCTGTACTCCCCGAAAGGAATCGATCCACTGCTTGAAAGTTAAGGTTCCCTCGCGGTGGTATCGAAGGCAGGAAATCAGGTCCTGATCCTCAACAAGCCATTTGCGGCCCTCTCGCGGGGCCCCTGGAGTCACCGGTTGTCCGGTCAAATCCAAGTACATCGCCCGCGCAACATCGATCCCGTTGTCAGCGACGAAGAGTCGAAAGGTGGAACCGATTCGGGGGTTGGCATCCAGGAGCTTGTAGACACCATCGCGCGCATCGTACCGGTAACCAATGTCCAGGAGGCCCTTGTAGCCGATTTTTTTCATGAACTCTGTCGTGGTCTTCCGGACCGTCTCATTCTCGAGACAAATCCCTAGTGACGTCGAGCCGTGGAAGACAGGGTACTGGCGGATCTTTTTTCCGGTAAATGAGAGCAGGCATTCCGATCGATCGTTGAAATACCCGTCGAGCATCCAGACCGTATCATCTCCGCCCGGAATGTATTCCTGAAGCATCCAGTTCGGGTTTGCGAGGTTCTCCGCGGCGTCGTATTTCTCTAGCAGTTCGGATTCGCTGCGAACGATGAACATTTTCTCTCCGGTGGTTTTCAACAGCACTGAGGCGAACACCCCTTTGACCATGACCGGAAACCTAGCGCGCGAAACGAATTCGAGCACATCCTGGCGCGATTTGGGAAAGGCGGCTTCCGGAGTCGGCACGCCGTGTTTTTTGGCCAGGTTGTACATACCCTGCTTGCCGCTGAGTTCGCGGATCAGGTTGGGGCACATGGCGGGGAATAGGAATTGGTCTCGCAGAATCTGGGCATGCTTCGCACAGAAGAGGAGAGCCTTGTCATCTGTGGGGATCAGGATGGAACGCCGCCCGATTTTTCGGCCAAGTTCAAGTAAGAAATTCAGCGACCTTTCCGCATGTCCGTTCGCGACGTCGCAAACATACTTTCCGCTGCAATATCGGGAGAAGAATGCGGCCGTTCGCGGATTGCACGCGACGGCGTAGACCGGCACACCCAATCGGCCGAGGCTCCGCAGGATTCCAAGAGCGCCGTGACTTGCCGACTCGACTCCTCGTAGAACGACCACCGGGGTGGAGACATCGTGGATGTTCATAGTCATCTCGAGACTAAGGCCGACGCTGACCTGCATCCTGCGGTTGCATTCGTTGAGGCCATGACAACCTCGCCCTCCCTCATCATGAACACATGCGGCAAATCATTTACGTGTTCCAAAGTAAAATCGAGATCTCTGGTTTGCCCCGATCGGCGCAGGTAGTCCACACTCTTACTGCACAGGCAGGCTTCTACTGTGGCAGTGCGCCATCGATCGACGATTGCAGAAGTTCGCTGGTCTTCCGGTTCGTAACCTGCGTCAATTAGCTCGCGCGCAATCCAGGCACAGCAAATCTGGTCCTCCTCACGAAACTCTCCCCGAGTGCCTGCTCCGATCAACGCCACTCTAGGATGGCGATCAACGAGGTGTTGAGCCAACGATGCAAAGTTGCGGAAACAAGCCAGGTATACGAAATCACATTCCCTGGCTGCATGAATCAATTTGGTCCCCGAGGAAGATAGCAGGATGAGGGGCCGGTGGAGATCCTCTCGGACCCAGATTTCCGCGGGGCTGTTGTTCAATTCGAACTCTTGCGGAACGTCTCCTGAAACCTCGCCAGCCAGCAAGCAATTCGGGAGTTGCCGCTGAAGCAAGAACGCGGCTTCCGCCGAGGGGACCGGAAAGCAACGCCACCCCGCTGCCACGGCCGTAATGGCTGTCGTCGTCGCGCGGATCACGTCGATGGCCACGACCGCGTAGTCATGCCGGCAAATTTCGGGGTTTTTCTGAAAGCAATCGATGACTACTCTATTTCGCAAGCACGCTCTCCCTCCACCCCAGGGATTCCGGTGTCCGTCCGATCCGACTCGGAGCGACCGGTCGCAAATTATCCTTCGCGAAGGCATCCGAATGGAGCCCTCGCCTATAAATTTCCACGCGAAGAAGCTCTTCCAGCCTCACATTGCAGAGGTGCACTTCGCGGCCGAAATGGTTCAACAAGGCAAATTGGCTGGGTTTGTTGGGCGCTTCGAACATCACCGTCGGCAGACCGAACGCCTCAGCGAAGCGATCTGCATAGCCGCGGTTGAGGTTTCCGCTGTCATCAAAAAGTCCTACCTCTTTTGCGCTCTCCCGAGCTTCCACGACGAGTTGGAGCGCTCCCGCGTCGAGCCACCTCTGCCCTTGCTCGATCAATTGAGTTACGCCGTCGTCGGTAAACGCTCCGCCATGCTTCTTACCCAGTTCGAACTGAACTTCGAGGCCCCTGTCGGTCGCCATCTTGACAACGTCAGATGCCTTCAGAGTCATGTCTGTAAAACCTTCGCCGCACTCAATCCGAGTCACGCCGATATCCGCACACAGGTCGAGATACGCGGTAAGCTGCCCTTGTGCCACCGCGACTTCGAATGGCCCCCCTCCGGTGACCGTCGGCACGCGGTGGCTTTTCGCAGCGGCTACCTTTCGGCGCGTGGCGGCCTCCTTAGCGACAATCCAGCAAGCCATGGAGATTTTGAGAATGGACATCAGATGCGCGCTTTGTTCCAAGTGGCTCTCGAGCGTTGCCGGGTCGTAACCCGGATCGAATGGGCTGGTAGCACGCGGTATGTCGGGAACACCGATCATGATCAGATAATCGCTGGTGTGAAGGCGCCCCTTCGATGACAGCTTTCTTGTCACATCGCGCATAGTGACCTCCGCGGCGGAGCCAGTGTAGTGACTCCTTTTCTAGCTAGAACAATGTAGTGGGTTCCCATGGACCGCAAGATCGGGACTCCTCTATCCGCGAGGTCCTGCAGCCGGTGGTGTACTTTCAGTCCGAGGGAATCTGGGAGCAGTTTGCATCCGAGGAAAGAAAAGGGACCAAATCCGACTGTTTTGCCCTCAATCTTCGTGAGCCCGGCAGCGCAAAGGCGGTCGTCAAATGCTCTGATTGAATGTAGGTGAGCTGAAACTCCCGGGGGGCCAATGAGAGCGAGCCGCTCAAGGACGTTGCGGACTTGCCGTCTCATCGGTGCGAGCGGGGGAAGATACCGAGGATCAAGCCAGCGATGGAGCCGCCACCAGTTGTCCGCTGTCGTGATCAAGTATCCGCCAGGTCGAAGGACCCGCACCACTTCGCGGACTGCTTTCTCTAAGGAATACAGCCACGGAGCAACCCCAATTTTCAACACTAGGTCGAACGTATTGTCCGCATAGCCAAGGTCGTACACGTCGCGCATGCTTGTGATGACCCGGTCGCCGACGCAGGCCTCTTCCGCGTGCTGGCGGGTGCGTTTGATCATAGCGCCCACAGAATCGACAGCTTGAATCGTGTAACCTTCTCGAGCCAGCTGGACGCTGGTCATTCCTGACCCGCACCCGATCTCCAGAATCGGCGATTCGGCTGGCAGTGCCAGTTTTTGCGCCAGCGCCAATACAACAGAACGACGCTGTCTGTAGATTGCTCCATCCACATCCCCGAATTCATAAATGTCCGTCCAGTATGCCGACGATGCTTCAAAGTGGGCATTAAGGCAGTTTTGGTGGTCTGTCTCGGTGCCGACGTTGCTCAAAAGATCACCGCCAAATTGTTGCGCTCCGAATTCTCCAAGGAAGCGTCGAGACCGGTTTGCGATCCGGTCCTGGGATGTGAAGAAGCCCCAGTTGTCCTATCCGTGGCCGAGCAAAGGTCTGGAGCCCACGGAATCGGAGGAAACTTTGGTTGTGACCAGCGCACAGGCCAAGGTCGGCGGGGAAGGCGGAGTGGACCTGCCACTATTCGGCTGGGCGAGCCTAGCGACATTTTGGAGCTCCGATCTTAGAGCTGATACTGCGCTACTAGTTGGGGCAACGACGATCGATGCCGCAATTTGTGAATCTCTTAGGTGGGGGACAGACAGCCTATTACACGGAAAAGTTAAAGTTAGTTGCCTACAGCGGCAATCAGGTAAATGCCCTAACACAGATACAAATTATTCCTGAGGCGCATCGCCCCCCCTTGACTTTCCGCACTTTTGCGGGGGAACTCGAGGGTTGCGGTGCCTTCCGTGGAAGGTCCTTCCACGTCTTCATGTGCACCGTAAAAAGCGAGAGGCTTAACCTCATGCCCGGCGAGAGTCGCTGAAGCCTCGTTTGAGTAGGTGGCCAACTCATGCCCTGAACACCGTGGCGCCGTTTCTGAAGGATCCTGGTTTGTAAAGGCACTCCGCGACATCACGGTGCTAATACGTGCTTCCGCAACAATCCTCAGCCTCGCCGCTCTCCAGCGAGCCAGCATTGCAGTCACATGTGCCAGATAAAGTGACCCGATTCCTGGCGGATGACGGGCAACCCGGAAGTAATGCCTCCAGCTTGGCAGATTGCTCCCGACAACGCCCCTGTCGTTACGTGGCTCCCGGATGG
>Ga0137418_10004001_pt1 | contig 13504 bp, 12 predicted proteins | sample CZODoug3_1_2_16f_FD_122242 | JGI IMG/M metagenome (GOLD analysis project Ga0137418, IMG submission 122242) | Vadose zone soil fungal communities from Angelo Coast Range Reserve, California, USA - CZODoug3_1_2_16fungal (Hybrid Assembly) | ecosystem: Environmental > Terrestrial > Soil > Vadose...
GTCGTGTTGTCCTTGTCGATGGTGACCTTCTTCGCCTTGCCGAGGTCTTCCACCTTGATGTTTTCGAGCTTGATGCCGAGGTCCTCGGTGATGGCGCGTCCGCCGGTGAGGATCGCGATGTCCTCGAGCATCGCCTTGCGGCGATCGCCGAAGCCGGGCGCCTTGACGGCCGCCGCCTGCAGCGTGCCGCGCAGCTTGTTGACGACGAGCGTCGCCAGCGCCTCACCCTCGACGTCCTCGGCGATGATGAGCAGCGGACGCCCCATGCGGGCGACCTGCTCCAGCACCGGCAGCAGATCCTTCATCGAGCTGATCTTCTTCTCGTGGATCAGGATGACGGGGTTCTCGAGGACGACTTCCATCCGCTCGGCGTCGGTCACGAAGTACGGCGAGAGGTAGCCGCGGTCGAACTGCATGCCTTCGACGACTTCCAGCGTCGTCTCGAGCGTCTTCGCCTCTTCGACCGTGATGACGCCGTCCTTGCCGACCTTCTCCATCGCCTCGGCGATGATCTTCCCGATCGTTTCGTCGCCGTTTGCGGAGATGGTGCCGACCTGCGCGATCATGTTGCCCTTGACGTCGCGCTTCAACTTCTTGAGGTTCTCGACGACGACCTCGACGGCTTTCTCGATGCCGCGCTTGAGCTCCATCGGGTTGGCGCCGGCCACGACGTTCTTCGCCCCCTCGCGGTAGATCGCCTGCGCGAGCACGGTGGCGGTGGTGGTGCCGTCGCCCGCCGTGTCCGAGGTCTTGCTCGCCACCTCGCGCACCATCTGCGCGCCCATGTTCTCGAGCGGATCCCTCAGGTCGATCTCCTTGGCGACGGTCACGCCGTCCTTGGTAATCGTGGGAGAGCCGAACTTCTTGTCGAGGACGACGTTGCGTCCCTTCGGGCCAAGCGTGACCTTGACCGCGTCCGCCAGCTGGTTGACGCCGCGCAGGATCGCCTGGCGCGACTGCTCGCCGTAAATAATCTGCTTTGCCATGTTCGTTGACCTCAGTTACTTGGAATCGAGGACCGCGAGCACTTCGTCCTCGCGCATGATGAGGTATTCCTCCCCATCGATCTTGATGTCCTGGCCGGAGTACTTGCCGAAGAGAATCGTCTCGCCCTCCTTGACGTCGAGCGGCACGCGCTCGGCTTTCTCGCGCTTGCCGAGGCCGACGGCGATGACCTTCCCCTGCTGCGGCTTCTCCTTGGCGGTATCCGGGATGATGATTCCGCCGACCTTCTGTTCGCCTTCGTCGATGCGCTGAACGATGATGCGGTCGTGTAGCGGTCTGACTTTCATGTGAGTCGACTCCAACTGTCTGGTAACTGCCGCCGGCCTGGGAGGCCTGGGCACAATCCTTGGAAATTGATGTCGTGCGCACAGCGAGCTAGCACTCACCGCGGACAACTGCTAAGTGTAGTAGACCTGAAAAAAGAGTGTCAAGCCGATCTGCGCAGCCGGTACTCGGTCATCTTGCGGGCGAGGGTATTGCGGTGGATGCCGAGGAGATCGGCGGCCTTGCCGAGGTTGCCGTCGGCCTTCGCGAGCACCTGCACGATGAATTTCTTCTCGAACTCGCGCTGCGCCTCGTCGTAGCGGATCCCTTTCGCCACCATTTCGTCGACCAGGTGTTCGAGCTGCTCGCGAAGCACCATTAGCGGACCTCTTTTCCCGTGAGCCGCCGGAAGGCCTCGAGATACTTCTCCCGCGTGCGCAGGACCACGTCGTCGGGCAGCGACGGAACGGGCGGCTGCTTGTTCCAGTGGATCAGCTCGAGGTAGTCGCGCACGTACTGCTTGTCGAAGCTTGGTTGCGGGCCGCCGGGCTCGTACTGATCCTTCGGCCAGTAGCGCGACGAGTCGGGCGTCATCACCTCGTCGATGAGCAGCACCCGCCCCTCGTCCGTGAGGCCGAACTCGAACTTCGTGTCGGCCAGGATGATGCCGCGCGATTCCGCGTGCGCCGCGCCGAAGGCGTACAGCTGGAGCGTCAGGTCGCGCAGCGTCGCGACCAGCCGGTCGCCGACAATGCGGCCGGCCTCGGCCTGGCTGATGTTCACGTCGTGGCCGCTTGTCGCCTTGGTGGCGGGCGTGAAGACGGGCGCCGGCAGCCGGTCCGATTCGCGCAGTCCTCCCGGCAGTGGCACGCCGCAGACGGTGCCGGTCGCGCGGTAGTCCTTCCACCCCGACCCGGAGAGATAGCCGCGCGCCACGCATTCGATCGGAATCGGGTTGGTCTTGCGGACGAGCATCGATCGCCCGGCGAGCATGTCCGCGTCTTCGCGCAGTCCCGCGGGGAACTCCGCCACGTCCGTCGCGATCAGATGGTTCGGCACGATGTCGTGCGTCTGGTCGAACCAGAACGCGGACAGCTGCGTGAGCACCTTGCCCTTGTCGGGGATTCCGGAGCCGAGCACGTAGTCGAACGCCGAGATGCGATCGGTCGCGACCAGCACGAGCCGGTCGCCCAGCTCGTAGATATCGCGAACCTTCCCCTGGCGATGCGGCGCAGCTCCGTTGAGGCGTGTCTGGATGACCGGGGCGGCAAACGGCAACGGGAGTCCTTCGGACGGTCGGGGGAAACGCGCATCTTACCGGGACGATGAACGGCTCGCAACCGTACACAACAGTATCGGCCGCCGCGCGAAAGGAGCCTGATATATTGTGTAGGCTCCCTGCACCCACCGATGACAATCCGTACAGCGCTGGTCACGCTTCTGGCGATTGCCCTCTTCGCGTGGTTCCTCAGTCGCGCGAATTTATCCGCCGTCGCAACCGAGATTGCGCACGCACGGATGGGCCTGATCGCCTGGTCCCTGATCATCGCGGCCGTGATGCCGGCGGTGCGCGCCATCCGCTGGCGGTATCTGCTCGATCCCATCGGTCCCACGCGCTTTGTGCCGGTGCTGCGCGCGACGATTGTCGGCTTCGCCGCGCTGGCGCTGCTGCCCGCGAGGGCCGGTGACGTGATTCGCCCGTACCTGGTGGCGCGGACTGAAGGGCTGAGCGCCGCGTCGGTCTTCGCGACGATCGTCATGGAGCGCGCGCTCGACCTCATCGCCGTGCTCACGCTGCTCGCGTCGTTTGTCTGGGTCTTCGACGGACGCGCGATCCTGCCGCCCGGCATGCTCGCGCCAATCCAGGCATCCGCCACGCTCGCCGCCGGCATCGTCGTCGTGCTGATGGTGGTGATGTGGACGCTCGCGACGCATCCGGAGCGCATCGGCCGGCTGGTCGCACGGAGCGATCGGCTGCTGCCGCACCGCGTCGCGCACGCGCTGGCGAACCTCGCGCGCACGTTCAGCGAAGGGTTTGCCGTGGCGCGCGAGCCGCGCGACCTGGCGATCGCGTTCATCTGGTCCTTTCCGCTCTGGGTCAGCATCGCCTTCCAGGCGTGGCTCGTGACGCGCGCGTTCGGCATCCTGATTCCGATGTCCGCGAGCTTTCTGATCCAGGCGATGCTGGTGATCGGCGTCGCGGTGCCGACCCCCGGCGCAATCGGCAGCTTTCACGAGGCGTATCGCATCGCGGTGACGACGTTCTTTCACGCGCCGAACAACGCGGCGGTGAGCGCCGCGCTCGTGCTGCACGCGGTGTCGTTCCTGACCAGCGTGATCCCGGGCGCGGTGATCATGGCGCGCGACGGCATGAGCGTCGCCGGCCTCGGACGCCTGGCGGGCGCGGCCCACCAGGAGCCTCTCGACTCGGCAACCGAACGCCTCGCTCGGGGCAAAGAAACGGCAGGAGCATCCGCAGATGAAATGCCCGTTTTGCGGCCATCTGGGCGATAAGGTCGTCGACTCGCGCGAGAGCAAGGAGGGCGAGGTCATCCGGCGCCGGCGCGAGTGCCTCGACTGCGGACGCCGGTTCACCAGCTACGAGCGGATCGACGAGATCCCGTACATGGTGATCAAGAAGGACGGGACCCGCGAGCGCTTCGAGCGGCAGAAGCTGATTGCCGGCCTGCTGAAGGCGTGCGAGAAGCGGCCCGTCAGCGTGGCGGCGCTCGAAGGCGTCGCCGATACCATTGAAGCGACGCTGCAGGAACGGCCCGAAAAGGAGATGAGCACCGAGGAAGTCGGCCGGCTGGTGATGGACGAGCTCAAGCGGCTCGACAAGGTCGCGTACGTCCGATTCGCGTCGGTCTACCGGCACTTCCGCGACATCGGCGAGTTCATGACAGAGTTGAAGGAACTGCTGAACGCAAAAGACTAGGTGGCAGGAGGCAGGCCGCCATGAGCGTAACCGCGCGACAGACTTCGCCTCGTCCTGTTGCAGCGCCGCCGCGGCGGGCGTCCGCGCCGCGCGGCCGGAAGCCGTTCCGCGACAACACGCGGCTGATCCTGTTCGGCATCCTGGTCCTCCTCGCGGTGCTGGTGGGGCTGCTGACGCTGGCGTCGCGCTCGGCGCGGCTCGCGCCCGATTTCCTCACCGAGTTCGTCCTCTACGCGCTCTCCGCGACGAACCTCACCATTCTCGTCGCGCTCGTGTTCGTCCTCGCGCGCAACATCGTCAAGCTGTTCGTCGAGCGGCGCCACGGGCTGCCGTTCGCCCGCTTCCGCGGCAAGCTCGTCGCCGTCCTCCTGGGGATGACGATCGTGCCGGCCGTGCTCGTGCTCCTGGTCGGCAGCGAAGTGATCCGCAACAGCGTCGACCGCTGGTTCAACGCGCCGATGAACGACGTGCTGTCGTCGGCCAACACGATTGCCGGCGATTACTACCAGGAGCAGCAGCGGCTGGTGTCGCGCGAGGCGCAGCGGATGGCGCGATCGCTGGCGGCGCTCGACCTGGCCGCGCCGTCGCCGAATGTCCGCGACGTCATCGCGGACGACGTGCTGCAGGAGCGCGTGTCGCTGGCCGAGGTGTATCGCGTCGAGCAGGGTGGCGGGTCGAGGCGCGTTGTTCCGGTGGGGGACATGGCCGCCAACGCGCTGCCGCGCGACTACGTGCCCGCCTCGGCCGCCGCGCTCGCGGAGCGGACCGCGGACAGCGGCGTCGAGATGCGCGTCGTCGAGCAGCTGCGCGGCGGCGGCGACCTGATTCGGTCGGCGGTGCCGATTCGATCGGCCGCGGACGCGCCGGTGCACGGCGTCGTCATCGCCAGCGAGTACCTGACGAGCGAGTTCGCCTCCCGCGCGCGGCGCATGACGGCCGCGTACGAGGACTATCAGCAGCTGCAGGTCCTCAAGCAGCCGCTGGCCGGCGTCTACCTGTCGTTCTTCCTGATGCTCACGCTGATGATTCTCATCGGGTCGACGTGGATGGGCCTCTACCTGGCCAAGCGCATCACGCGGCCGATCCAGCTGCTCGCCACGGCGGCGAAGGAAATCGGGGCCGGCCACCTCGATCACCGCGTCGTGCCCGAGACGCAGGACGAGTTCGGATCGCTCATCGACGCGTTCAACAGCATGGCGGGCGAGCTGGCCGCGAGCCGCCGGCGCCTGGAGCGTTCCTCGGTCGAGCTCGAGCGCAAGCACGTGGAGGTGGAAGGCCGGAAGCGCTACGTCGAAACCATTCTCGACCGCATCGCGACCGGCGTCGTCTCGGTGGACGCGCTCGGCCGCGTCCGCACCGCCAACTCCGCCGCGGTCCGGCTGCTCGGCATCGACGCGTCGATCGCGGGCCTTTCCGCGGGCGAGGCGTTCGGCGGCTCGGAGCTGAAGCCGCTCGCCGACGTCATCGACGAAGCGCTGCGCAGCCGCGACGACATCCATCCGCGCGACGTCACGCTCACGCGCGCCGGCCGCGAGCTCCACCTCGCGATCATGGCGACGCCGCTCCGCCGCGAGGACGGCGGGTCCGACGGCGTCGTGCTCGTGTTCGACGACCTGACGCCGCTGATTCGCACGCAGAAGGTGGCGGCGTGGCGCGAGGTGGCGCGGCGCCTCGCGCACGAGATCAAGAACCCGCTCACGCCGATCCAGCTCTCCGCCGAACGGATGCGACGGCACCTCTCGGGCGCGCCCGAGCCGACGCGCGCGCTCGTCGAAGAGTGCACCAGCACCATCGTCGAGGAGGTCGAGTCGCTCAAGGCGCTCGTGGACGAGTTCTCGCAGTTCGCGCGCATGCCGGCGCCGCGCACGGTCTCGACCGACCTGCACGAGCTGCTGACCGACGTCCTCGGCCTCTACCAGGGGATCTTCCCCGACGTGGAGATCCGCCGCCGTTTCGCGGCGTCGCTGCCGAAGGTGTCGATCGACCCGGAACAGATCCGGCGCGTCCTGATCAATCTGATCGACAACGCCATCGAGGCGATGGAGCAGCGCGGCACGATCGAGATCGAGACCCAGCACGAGCCGTCGAACAACTTCGTCAAGGTCATCGTCGCCGACGATGGGCCCGGGATCCCGGCATCGGAGCGCGACAAGCTGTTCCTGCCGTACTACTCCACGAAGCGACGCGGCAGCGGCCTCGGCCTCGCCATCGTCCGCCGCATCGTCGCCGAGCACGGCGGCAGCATCGACCTGACCGACAACACGCCGCGCGGGACGCGCTTTGCGGTGGAGCTCCCGTGCTAGTGGCAGTTCACGCGAGAAGCTAGAAGCGTGAACGGCGAGGATCTTTTCCGGTGCCATCCATTCTGCTAGTCGACGACGAGCCCGGCGTTCGCAGCGCGCTCGGCGGCGTGCTTCGCGACGAAGGCTACGAAGTCGACGCCGTCGACAGCGGTGAAGCGTGTCTCGAGCGCCTCGGCCGCCAGGCCTACGACGTCGTCGTCCTCGACATCTGGCTGCCCGGAATGGACGGCCTCGCCACGTTCGCGCGGATGCGCGAGCGGCAGGTCGAGTCGCAGGTCGTGATGATCTCCGGCCACGGCAACATCGAGTCCGCGGTGCGCGCGATCAAGATGGGCGCGTTCGACTTCGTCGAGAAGCCGCTGTCGCTCGAGAAGACCGTGCTCGTCGTGCGCAACGCGCTGCGCCAGCGGCATCTCGAGGCCGAGAACCAGGCGCTCCGCGCGAAGGTCGACGCGCAGCACACGATGGTCGGCGAGAGCTACGGGATGGTGCAGCTGCGCGAGCAGGTCGCGATGGCGGCGCCGACCAACGGACGGGTGCTCATCTATGGCGAGAACGGAACCGGCAAGGAGCTGGTCGCGCGCAACATCCATCAGATGAGCCGCCGCCGCACCGGCCCGTTCATCGAGGTGAACTGCGCCGCGATTCCCGAGGAGCTGATCGAGAGCGAGCTGTTCGGCCACGTCCGCGGTTCGTTCACCGGCGCGGTCGCCGATCGGCGCGGCAAGTTCGAGCTCGCCCACGGCGGCACGATCTTCCTGGACGAGATCGGCGACATGACGCTGAAGACGCAGGCGAAGGTGCTGCGCGTGCTGCAGGAGCAGGTCATGGAGCCGGTCGGCGGCTCCACGCGCATCCGCGTCGACGCCCGCGTGCTGGCGGCCACCAACAAGGACCTGCCCGCCGAGATTCGCACCGGCCGCTTCCGCGAAGACCTCTACTTCCGGCTCAACGTCGTGCCCATCTTCGTGCCGTCGCTCCGCGAGCGGCAGGAGGACATCCCGCTGCTCGCGGATCACTTCATGGCGATGCTCGCGCGCGAGTACGGCCGCCGGCCGAAGATCTTCGAGCCCGATGCCATGACCGCGCTGCAGCGGTATCCGTGGCCGGGCAACGTCCGCGAGCTGCGCAACCTGGTCGAGCGGCTGATGATCATGGTGCCGGGGGAGCGGATCACGGCGCGCGATCTCGCGTTTCTCGACCAGACGATGGTTGGCGGCATCGAGGCCTCCACGCCGACGCCCTCGTCCACGATGGCGCCGCTGCACGACGCGCGCGATCGCTTCGAGCGCGACTACATCCTGCGCGCGCTCGCCGCGCAGCAGGGCAACATTTCGCGCACGGCCGAGGCGCTCGGGATCGAGCGCAGCAATCTCTATCGGAAGATGAGAGCGTTTGGCATCATGCCGTCGCGCAAGGCGGAGGATGAGGAGCCGGCGTAAGTGGAAAAGTAGAGAAGTGGAAAAGTGGAAAAGTAAGTTCTAAGTTTTAAGTTTTAAGTTCGAAGTGCAACTAGCTGTTTGGAAAGTCCTTGGTGCGGTCCGGGGAGAAGGGTAACAGAACGGTCCGGGGACATGGGTAACACATTCAGCCAGACTCGAGGCGAGGTGCTCGATGCCGTGGCGGGAGACGTTACGCATGGACCAACGCGTGCAGTTCATCGCGGACTACCACCGCGACATGTTCGACGTCGCGGACCTGGCGCGGCGATACGGTATCAGTCGCAAGACCGCCTATAAGTGGATCGACCGGTATGACGCGGACGGCCCCGCGGGCCTCGTCGATCGATCGCGGCGGCCGGTGCATTCGCCACACACCACGCCCGTGCGCGTCGTGGCGGCCCTGCTGGACGTGCGGCGACATCATCCGAGTTGGGGAGCCAAGAAGCTTTTGAAGGTGGTGTCCACGCGGGAGCCGACGTGGACGCTCCCGGCCCGGAGTACGGTCTGCGATCTCCTGGATCGCGCCGGCCTCATCGCAGCCCCGCGGCGCCGGTCCATCGCCGCGCACCCGGGCCGAGCGCTGATCCCGATGACGGCTCCCAATGGTACCTGGACGGCGGACTTCAAAGGGCAGTTCAAAACCCGCGATGGCGTGTACTGCTATCCGTTGACCATCGTCGATGGCTACAGTCGATACCTCCTCGCGTGTCACGGCTTGCTCTCGACCGCCATCGCCGGAGCCCGCCCGATCTTCCGCCGCCTATTTCAAGAGTACGGCTTGCCGGGGATCATCCGGACCGACAATGGCGTGCCTTTCGCGACCACCGCGCTCGGGCGCTTGTCAACACTGTCTGTGTGGTGGATCCGGCTCGGCATCCTCCCCGAGCTGATCGCGCCCGCCTCACCGCAGCAGAACGGGCGCCATGAGCGTCTGCACCGCACGCTCAAAGCGGAGGCGACGCGTCCCCCGAGCGGCACGCTCCGCGCGCAGCAAGGCCGCTTCAATCGCTTCCGTGAGGAGTACAACCACGACCGCCCGCACGAGGCACTCGATCAGGAGACGCCCGCCTCGCATTATGAGCCGTCGCCACGCGAAGCTACCCCAGCGGCTATCGCCGCTCGAATATCCCGGTCACTTCGAAGTCCGGCTCGTCAGCCGCAACAGCGGCATCCGCTGGAGAAAACGATGGGTCTGCGTCACGCACACCCTGGCGGGCGAGCAGATCGAAGATCACAACGGTCGGTTTGTCCGGAAGACACTGTCACCCATGTCGCCGGACTGATCTGTCACCTATCTTGCCGGCCGCTCACTTCTTGCGGCGCGAGTTCTCGCGCGCGGTTGAAATTGACTTCGCGAAGATGCTGGCCAATTCACGGGCCTCCTGTATCAATGCCGGGTCCGACCTGATGCGCGTGTCGCGCAGCGCCTCGAGGCAATCCACGCATTCGTCCGCTTCTTCGAAGACCGTTCCGAGTTTCGCCTCGAACTCGGCGCGTGAGCGCCCGCGTCGAGCAGCGCGGTAATTTCTGCGTACCGATGTCGCGGCCCTTCGTAGCTGACGGCCTTCCTCCTGCGCCTCGTCGGTGCCCGGCAGCTGCCGGCAGAACTTCACGACAGCGATCGCAAACAGGCGAGTTCGTTCCTGAAGGTCTCGTGGCGGCATGCCGCGGAAGGTGCAGGGCGTATGCCGTGCGGAATTTCTCAGTAATCGGAGCTGCTCGAAACAGCTCGTTGCACTTTCTACTTACTTCTCCACTTTTCCACTTTTCAACTTTTCCACTTCTCCGGCGCCGTCCCGCAGCCGCGCCTCGAGAATCTGATCCTTCTTGAACTGCGTCAGTTGAAGCGTCGCGAGAGAGACATCCACCAGCGCGGCTGAGGGTACCAGTCCGACGATCTCGCTCTCGAGGACACTGACGCCGTAACGTTCCGCTTCGCGTTTGACCGCGTCGAACACCCGCAGGATCGGCGTCTTCTCGTAGTTCGTCAGGTTCATCGACACCTGCACGATGTTCCGATCGGCAAGCGTCACGCCCATCGCCTTGACGAAGCGGAAGCCGCCGCTGCTGAAGCGGACGGCGGCCGCGATTTTCTTCGCGACGTCGAGGCGATCGGTGTTCAGGTTGATGTTGTACGCGATGAGCGGCATCCGCGCGCCGATCACGGATGCGCCGGCGCTTGGGTGAGGCGTGGCGGGACCGAAGTCCGGCGCCCAGCCGTCGGAAGCCATCTTGCCCGCCAGTCCCTCGAATTCGCCGCGCCGGATGTCTTCGAGATTCTTCCGCAGCGGGTTGGTCGACGCCTCCTCGTAGAGGTACACGGGCACCGCGAATCGCTCCGCGACGCTGCGTGCCGTGTCCGTCGCCAGCGCGACGCAGTCCTCCATCGTGACGCCCTCGATGGGGACGAACGGGACGACGTCGACGGCGCCCATCCGTGGATGTTCTCCGGTGTGCGCGCGGAGATCGATCGCGGCGACGGCCGCTTCGAACAACGCGAGGACCGCCGCCTTCAGCGGCGCCGCGTCGCCGGCGATCGTGATCACCGAACGGTTGTGCGAGGCGTCGGAGGAATAATCGAGCAGACGCGCACCCGGAATGTTGCGCACCGCGTCCACGATGCCGGCCACGACGTTCGCGCGACGGCCTTCGCTGATGTTGGGGACGCACTCGATGATCGGCACGGGGGACATGTTAGTCAGGTTCGGGGATTCGGCGGTTCGGGGAAACCCCGAACCGCCGTTATCTCGTTGACGGATCGGGGGTTTTGCCCGATAATCGCTGCGTCGGAGCCCACACGTCCTATCGATTGATGACGGAGCCACAGCGCACCGATTTCAAGACGCCCGCAACCGACGCCGAGCGCGCGACGCGCATCGAAGAGCTTCTCGTTTCCGGGCTCGATCATTACTTCGCAGAGGACTACGAGCAGGCGATCAACGTCTGGACGCGCGTCATCTTCCTCGATCGCGAGCACGATCGGGCGCGCGCGTACATCGATCGGGCGCGTAAGGCGATCGCCGAACGGCAGCGCCAGTCCGAGGAGCTGCTCCATCGAGGGCTCGACGCTTACAAGACCGGCGACTTCGAGAGCGCGCGCGATCTGCTGACGCGCGCCATCGAGCAGGGCGCTCCAAGCGACGAAGCGCTCGTGCTGCTCGAGCGGATGGATCGCCTCGAAGGCACCGGGTTCGACACCCCCGTCCGCCGCAGGGCGCAGCCGGTGCGCCGCGTTGCCGATCACGCGACGGCTCCCCGCCGGGCCCGCACCTGGCCGTGGGCGATCGCCGCGCTGGCGCTTGGCGGCCTCGGTGCGGCCGTCTATTTCGGCGCGGCACCCGCGCTGTCGTGGCTCGCCGACGTGCCTCCCGCCGTCCGTTCGGCGCCGCCGTCCGCCACGGACCCGCTGCCGATGGTGCGGACGGCGGACACGCTGCTCGACCGCGCCCGTGCGCTCTACATCGACGGACACCTGCACGATGCGCTGCGGCTGCTCGATCGCATCGGCATCGCGGATCCCGTGAGGCCCGAGGCCGATCGCCTGCGATCGGAGATTCAACGCGCGCTGCTGGCGGCGTCGCCCGCCGCCTCGTTGGCGCCATCCGACTCGGGGACGCGTCAGTGAAGTGTCCCAAGTGCGAGTACCTGGGCTTTGAGACCGGCGACCGGTGCAGGAACTGCGGATACGACTTCTCGCTGCTCTCCGTAGTCGAATCCCCGGCGCCGGACTACGAAATCCATCCTCCGGCGGTTGACGATGTTCCGGTGCATGTCATCGACGACATGCTGGACGCGGGCACCGGGACAGCCTCGTGTGGAACCATCGACGACTCCCTGGCCCTGGGAGCAGCGCTGCCGCTGTTTACTGCGGGGGAACCTGCAGACGACGAGCCGCTCATCAAGCTGCCGGCGTCTCCGCGGCCGCCTCTCGCGGTGCGCAGGACGCCCTCCGAGTCGCGAGCGGGCCGTCCCGATCCAGGTCGAGGCGCGCCGGACCAGCCGCGGGTGCGAGCCGTGCCGCGACCGCCATCCCGACCCTCGCCGGCGCCGGTCCTGCAGTTCTCCGAGGAGGCGGTGGAGCCGCCTACGCCTCCCGCAGAGCAACAGACGGCCCCCGCCGAGCGCCTCCAGTCAGGCGTCATCACGGAACAGCCAAGCCGTCCCGGCGCGCGCGTGATCGCGATGCTGATCGATTACACCATCCTGTTCGGCATCGACGCCGCCGTCGTCTACTTCACGCTTCGCATGGCGGGGCTCGCGATGAGCGAGTGGCGGCTGCTGACGGTGGCGCCGATGTTCACGTTCCTCGGCCTGCTGAAGGTCGCCTACTTCTACGCGTTCACCGCCGTCGGCGGCCAGACCATCGGCAAGATGGCCGTCGGCACCTGCGTGGTCGGCGAGCACGGCCGGCCGGTCGATGCGGCGCAGGCGATGCGGCGCACCTCCGCCGGCATCGTGTCGGTCCTTCTGCTCGGGGTCGGGTTCGTTCCAGCCCTGTTCGGCGATCGTCGGGCGCTTCACGATCGGCTCGCCGGCACGCGCGTCGTCCGTCTCCGGTCCGTTTGACCGGGTCTCCCGGCATGACCCGCCGTCGTCTTGGTGTCTTCATCGCAACGTGCGCGCACATCGGCTACGCGCCGTTCGCGCCGGGGACGTTCGGGTCGGCGGCCGGGCTCGTCCTGTACTACCTGGTGCGCCGCCAGGCGTCGACGACCATCGAGCTCGTGACGATCGGCGTCGTGCTGATCGTCGGCTTGTGGAGCGCCACGGAAGCCGAACACCATTTCGGCGGCATCGATCCCGGGCCTGTCGTGATCGACGAAGTCGTCGGTATGCTGATGACGCTCGCGCTCCACCCGGTCAATGTCGCCGGGGCGCTGGCGGGGTTCTTCATCTTCCGCGTGCTCGACGTCGTGAAGCCGTGGCCGGCGAGGCGGCTCGAGCTCCTCCCGGGCGGCTTCGGCGTCGTGCTCGACGATGTGATGGCGGGCGTCTACGGGAATCTCATCGTCTGGGGCCTCGTCCGGCTGCTTCCAGCGTGGTTCACATGAACTCGATTTCCCGCGCGGCCATCATCGCCGTCGGCAGCGAAATGCTCACGCCGTCGAAGGTGGACACCAACTCGCTGTTCATCACCGAGCAGCTGAACCTGCTGGGCATCCAGGTCGCGTTCAAGACCATCGTCGGCGACGACCGCGGCGACCTCGAGGCCGCCGTGCGGGAAGCGCTCGCACGCGTCGATCTGCTCGTGTGCTGCGGCGGGCTCGGTCCCACCGACGATGACCTGACGCGGCCGGTTGTCGCGGAGGTCGTGCAGCGGCCGCTCGTCGAGGACGAATCGATCACGTCGCGCATCCGCGCGCGGTTCCAGGGGCGCGGTCTCGAGATGCCGGAGATCAACCGGCGGCAGGCGATGGTGCCTGCGGGTGCGCGCGTGCTGGCCAACCCGAACGGCACGGCGCCGGGACTCTGGATCGAGCGCGGCGATCGCATCGTGCTGCTGCTGCCGGGACCGCCGCGCGAGCTGAAGCCGATGATGACGAGCGTGGCGG
>Ga0137418_10004002_pt1 | contig 13504 bp, 18 predicted proteins | sample CZODoug3_1_2_16f_FD_122242 | JGI IMG/M metagenome (GOLD analysis project Ga0137418, IMG submission 122242) | Vadose zone soil fungal communities from Angelo Coast Range Reserve, California, USA - CZODoug3_1_2_16fungal (Hybrid Assembly) | ecosystem: Environmental > Terrestrial > Soil > Vadose...
GAAGTTGGTTGCGTGCGGAATCATGGAACAGGTGCCGGCTTCGGACGGCAGTGCCTACCAGGAATATGCCCTAACCCAAAAAGGCCGAGACTTGTTCCCGGCCATCGTTGCTTTGCGCCAGTGGGGAGAAAGTTATCTCTTCTCACGCGGAGAGAAACGTTTTCAGGTTCTGGACAAACGCACCCGAAAGCCCCCTAGACTGGAAGTGCAAAACGCGAAGGGAGAAATCCTTACAGCGAACGATCTGGAACTGGTTACTGTTAAGAATTGAACGGACGTTTACGGCGTCCAATCTCCTCGTAGAGCCCGAAAGGAACCGACCGCCGCGCGAACAGAGGTTTTCCCGGGCGGACTGCCCGTCAACCAGAAGCAACCGCGATCATTTCCCATAAGCCGAATTACTCGCGAGGTATTGGGAAGGGCTGTTCGTATCAGTTATCCGGCAGACACAGCCTACCCCCGTGAGCCTCGGCTTCCGAAGGCCGGTAAGCTCAAGCTCAAGCCCGATCACGTTCGCTGACACCGTATGCATCCAAGACGTCGCGTAGGGTCAGGATGCCTTCCAACTTGTTCACATCCGCACGGTTCACCACGGGCAGGATTTCAATCTGGTTTGTGCCCATTCGTTCGAGTGCCAAATCAAGCCCTTGGTCGGGGTGGACGTGCGGAAAAATCAGCGCATCCACCAGTTCACCGACCTTCTTATCCGCGCCTTCCGCCAGCTCTCGCTCCAGCCTCGCAAAGTTGATAACACCAATGACACCTCGTCGATCCATCACCAGCCACGTTCGGAATTCACTCGATCGAGCCTCCTTCAGCGCCTCCCGAACCGTGATCTCGGCCGGCAGCAACTGGCTCGCAATCTGCATGATTCCTACTACCTGACGCTGACCAGATCGTTGGCGCGTCTTCGCCGTCGGCAGGTGTATGCCGTCCTGCACGGCCAGCGCTTCGTAGATCGGCTCCTGCTGCAATCGTGAAGCAATGAAAAGGCTCACCAGATTCGCAATCATCAGCGGGACGATCACCGCATAGTCCTGCGTCATCTCGAAGATCATCACCACCGAGGTCATTGGAGCACGCACGATCCCCGCGAAGACCGCGCCCATCCCGACCAGCGCGTAGGCGCCCGGCGTCGCGGTGTAAGCGGGGAACAAATGATGCGCCACCGTTCCCACCGTACCTCCCAACATGGCGCCGATAAACAAGGTGGGGCCGAAGATACGCCTGCGTTGCCCGAAGCGTAACTGGTGGTAACGGTGAGAAGTTTCAGAACCACCAGCAGCAACATCAGATTGAAAGCCATCTTTCCGTTCAACGCGTCGCCGACAAACCCATAACCGACGCCCAGAACCTGCGGGACAAACCAGCCTATCAGTCCGACCAGCAACCCGCCCGCTACGGGTTGGAACCAGACCGTCTTCTGCGGGAAACGCAGGAAGCGCACCCGCATGCCCAGCAAGAGCCTCGCGAAGGCGGCCGAAACCACACCGCCAGCTACGCCGAGCACCGCATAGACCGCAAACTCCGCCGGATGGACCAGTTCATATTGCGGAACTTTGAAGAGAGGATGATTGCCGAGGAACATGCGTAGAACCACCCACGCAGTCGCCGAGGCCAGCACCACCGCGCCCATCACCGGCGCGTTGAGATCGCCCACGATCTCCTCTAGCGCAAACAGCACTGCTGCCAGAGGCGTGTTAAACGCGGCTGCAATCGCCGCCGCCGCCCCCACTGGGATCAGCTTCTTGACTTGCTCGGTGCGCAGTCCGAGGAAACGTCCGAGCACGGAACCAATGCCCGCGCCCACTTGAACCGAAGGCCCTTCGCGTCCTAGCGGGATCCCGCTGGCAAGCGTTGCCGACGTGCAGAAAAATTTGCCCAGCACGGTGCGCAGTAAGATGCGCCCTTCGCGCGCATACAGCGCAGCCTTCGTCTGCGGCACGCCGCTGCCTCGCGCATTGGGAAAATAGCGATACAGCAAGTACCCAACACCGAGCGAGCCCACGACCGGAAACAGCAGGCGTCGCCACGGAGCACCACCCACCGGGTACAGCCGCATCCCCATTCGTTCTGTGAGCAGGATGAAAGCGACCACCGCCAAGCCTGTCAGGGCGCCTATAATCAGCGCAAGGACTAGAAATATCTGATCTTCACGTTGTTGCAGTTCGCCAACGCGATGCAACAACGGTGTTTTCCACCAATTCCCGCTCGTCCTCTGCACCCTTTCGCTCATCTTTCAGGAATATCCTCGCCAAGAGCCTATCTCACTAAATGTACCTTTGGGCAGCGGAGGGGAGATGCCGACGGCATCAGGTGCGACACTGCGCGAGGAGTCAGTCGATGGGAATCTAGGCGTTTCGTCACCGAGAGGACGGCAAGTCCCCTTTGCTCCAACGTCTCGAACAGAGTTTTTCCGCAAGCTGCTAAGGAAACGCAGCTCTGACTCGCGGCGTTAGGAGGTAGAGCAACAACGCACCAGCGATGATGACGCCTGTCCCACCACGCAGCCAATCACCTCTGACCAGGTTGATCGTGTCTCCAATGACTTGGATGCCGATGATAGCGACGGCGAGCATCCATCCCCAGCGACGGCGCTGAAACCATCCGATTCCGGAGGCGACGAGGACGGCAGCGAGGAGCAGGAAGAGAACGCCGACCTTGCTTCCAAGAGGAGAGAGTTGCTTGTAGGCCGTCGGATTGAGAGTCCAAGCACGGTCGAGTGGTGTTCCGGGCAAGAGCAAAGTCGTCGCTGCAAGACTCGCCATCGTCGCGCCAAAGAATAAGAAAACGCCAATCGCGGCGAATCCAGGCGGTTTAACGTTGCCTTCGATCCGGTCCCCGTATTTCATCCTCTGACTATAAACTGGAGGATCTCACTGCGCTTCGAAAGCGATGAAACCGATCACGGCAACCTCGGCTGTAGAGTTTCTAATCTGGCTGCTCATCGCCGCCTCCGCAATCGCGATGCTGGCCAAGCGCTTGCGGGCTCCCTACACGGTGGCACTAGTTGCGGGTGGGTTGTTGCTGAGCGCCCTGCGTTTGCCTCGCCTCTCACCGCTCGATCCCGGCCAACGTCCCGACTGGCCAGCCCCCGATATCATCCTAATTGTCTTCCTGCCCGCGCTTGTGCTTTAAAGACCTGCGGATGAACAAACGGCTCTCACTCATTGTCGAGGGTGAGAGCCTTCTGAATGATGCAAGTTAAACGTGCGCGACCTGCTGCGGAATTCGGCACCCCTCCTGCTTCTTGCAAATTTGGGTGTTCTGCTCGCCGCTCTGGTTACCGGTTACCTGGTCCATTGGACAACGGGCCTGCCGGTGGAGACTGCGTTGCTTTTTGGAGCGATTATTTCAGCCACTGACCCGATCTCGGTTCTCGCCATGGCGGTGAGAGTGATCTGCACTTCGGGGTCATCAATCGTTCGCGTAAGTCTGCTCGCGGCGTAGCCGAGGGCGGAGCCAAGTACCGCTCCTCCGAGTACCGCGAAGATAAACTGGCCAACCCCCTTCGAAACGCTCAGGTGTCTTGAGATGATACCGGCGAGCACGATCTGAAACAGAGCGACTGCGGTGATCGGGCTTGAGATACACGTCGATGCGCTCCTGCGTTCATGGCGTCCCGTACTCCTAACCGTCGTAGCCGTTCTCGTCGGTCGCGCATTGTCTGTCTATCTGCTGGCTCAGGTAAGCAACACACTAACGGAGAACATTCCTCTACGCTGGCAACACGTGATCGTCTGGGGAGGCCTGCGCGGCGCACTGGCACTTGCGCTGGCACTCAGTCTCGACAGCACGTTTCCGGAGCGCGATCGCATGCTCGACCTGACGTTTGGTGTAGTCGTATTCTCGATTCTTGTTCAGGGTCTCACAATCAAGCCTCTACTGAAAATTCTCAGGCTGGCGAGTGTTACCTAAGTCGACGTACCTCCAGAAGGGGAGCGGTTAGGCTTAGTTTGTCCGACAGCACCGGCCACACACCACAGCACCACAATCAGCAACAGCAGGATTCGTGTCGGCTTGTACGATTCAAAATACAAACACCTTCTCCTCGGCTACCAGAAAGACCGGTGCACCGCCTGACGAAATCGAAACTGCATTTCCAATCGTCTGTTTGCCGCCTTCCGAAGCTGCACACTGTTCGAGGACCTCCATCGAAGGGAAATAAACCTCAGCTATGCGGTGGAAGGGAGGTTCTCCCGCCGGAGAACCGAGTACTCTGGTCGAGACAATCTTGGTTTTGCCGGCAACTTTCGCGACTGCCATGGGCACATGGTCCCCGTTGTAAACTGTTTCGAAGGTTTCGACATCCTTTGGGCGCGGATAAATCACCACTAACTTTACTGCCATCTCGTTCTCCTTAAGAAGTTACTTAGAGCATAACGGAACATTGTGAGGGTCATGTCGTGCTATCAGCTATTAAGGAAGCGGAGCGAGCGGTTGGAGTCCGCCGCCCCGCTGCTTTGAAAGTGGGGTTCCGCCAGTTTCGTTCAGTTAAGCCGAGCGGCCACACCGCACACGATTACGGGGCCGAAACTGCCGTACGGCGCACCATTGGGTCCAGTGATGTATCCGTCTCTCGCCATTTTCAGAATGCGGAACTCCTCGGTCAGGAGACCGCGATACCCCTTTCTGATGGCTTCATCGGTCCACTCGTAGACGTTAGCGTCCCAGACCGGGCTGTAATCAGTCGCAGTCGTGGGAATGCCACCAAACGTGTTGTTTGGCCGATGCCCATCCAGAAGCGCGGCGCCCAGACCCTGACGCTGTGGATTTTTGCAGCCGCCTTCTGACGCGCCGTTCGTCGCGATGAAGATCCGCTCGACAGCGCTACGATCGATGTCGTCGACCCCGGTCTCGATTTTGCGCAAACGGGGAGCGAAAGTGTTCCCCTCGATCGCAGACACAGTGGGATCGCTTGACTCAGTGGAAATGTAGAAGACCGGCTTGCCAAAGCTGTAGCCGTTAATCAGGGATAGCGTGACTGTTCGAGCCGCCGGATCAATGGCGACCACCTGATCATGTACGAGACTGTAGTTCGGGTTTCCGTTTGGGAAGTTGATATATGCATCTTCCACCGCAGCGGCGATGACGGGCGCGTCATAAATGATGCCGCCGACATTTACCAGCGGGCTGTAATCGGCATCGCCGACCGAGCCCGGCTGCGCGATGCTCGGGGGGAACGGTCGTTCCCTAGAGCCCGCCTGGACCTGCCGGTTTGGACTGAAGTCTACGACGCCGGATTCGAAGAGGAACGTCCCGTCGGCGCGAAGCGTCGCGGGCCGTGCGGCATCGCCAGCGTTATGCAGTTTCTTGGAGAAGTTCACGCCAAGGCGCTCCGATTCAGCTTGGTCGCCTGCATCGAGGATGATGTACCACACGGGCTTCAGACCAAAAGGAGTGTTCACCGCACCCTTGAACAGGGGCAGCGTGATCGTTCCTCTGGGGGTGCCGGCGGGCACATTCACCTTCGTCAGCTCTTCGATCGGTATGTCGAACTTACCTGATTTCAGCAGCTGGACAGGCCCTGCCAGATCCGGATTGGTGAGCGAGTCGGCCGGAGGAAACTGTGAAATGTCGACTTTCGTTCCTATTGAGGCCAAGGGCGGAATGATGTTGCATCCGGGACCCGGCCCATTCGCCGCAGGCCCGGGACCATTCCCTGCGCGTAAGAGTCTGCCCTCCTCTTGCGCTGCCGCAAATGTCGCACCCGAAAAGTACATGATTGCAGCTGCCGTTGCGGCGATCAGCACCGGCCTTGCCCGTTTCGACCATCTCTTCGAGCTTACTTTGTTCCCTCCGTTCTTGTGGTTGTTCATTGCAAATCCGCCACCGGTGGAGATATTTCCGCCAGAGCGTCCCTGGAGCTCATCTTTCTGCGTTACCTGCATGGTTCACTTCTCCTTTGATCGTTGTGTGGTCTGAGGCTCTGAGCCTCGTGTTTCGTTTTGATTTGGTTTGTGTTGCGGTAGCGTTGCGCTAAGCGCCATTTGAGCTCAGTGCTGCATCTCGTCTTTCTGCATACTGTCGCCCTGCTTCATCTTGTCGTCGTGCTTCATCTCGTCTTTGCCCATTGTGTCCTTCTTGCTCGACTTCTTGGCCTTGTGGGCCTTCTTCTGTTTCTTGTCTTCTGTCATCTGATCGTGCTTCATGCTGTCGTTCCCCATGGAATCTTGTTTCATTTCGTCTTTCCCCATGGAGTCCTGCTTCGTCTCGTTTTGTTTCGTTTCCTCTTTTTGAGAGCTATCTTGCTTCGCGGCGTCCTGAGCGAAAACGCTGAACGAGCTCGCCAGAACACACGAAGTCAACAACATCATCAGTTTCCTATTCATTCGATCTCTCTTGACGTAGCGATTCGCCCATTTCGGGCGTGACGGAATGATTCAGCACATCGGAAAAAGTTTCCGAGGCACTCGCGCCCCGGGGATCTGTAACTAACTGGCTCGATCAGCATCCTCCAGTTATGCGTGATCTTGTTCGCGAGGTGGGTGGGTGATTCAACGTCTACTAATGTTGATGTTGTGGATGTGCTGTCTTAGCTTTTGCTCAAGAAGAGAAGAGTGGGCTTGGCTTATCGCTCGGCGCAGAATTCGTCCCAAGGGCCGCAACCACTTCTAACCAGAAGCTGAGTTTCGGTAGAAGCGTCGCATATTCTGTTGATTATGCGCACCGTCTATCCAGCGGAAACACCGCCCTGCTCCTGGAGTTTCCGTTCGCTGCAGGGCCAAGTCATAGGGTGGAGAGCGCACAACTCGACGCCATTACCAGTCTCGCAACGTTATTTGTGACGCCTTCGTTGCGAGCCCAGTTTGTGAGCCACGCTCCTGCTTCGCCATGGCTATCCGGCGGCTTCGGATATGGACTTTACGAAGGAAGTCGAGTATTACAAAACGGAGTCGTTAACACGCAGATACATCGGAGCGTGGCGACAGCGCAATTCGGCGGGGGAATCGACGTCCGCACCCGGCTCAAAGTGCTGTTCCCGATCGGCTTCAGAGGCGAGTTTCGGGACTTCTACACCTTAGGGACCCCTAGTTTCAACGTTCCGGTCCAGCGCGCAGAACAGCATAACCTCGTCGTCTCGGGAGGATTGGTTGTCCACTTTTAGCCGGCTGCGGCGTGGACATCCCCTAGTGAATATGGAAGATCGGATGCTCGATCGCTTCGCCGACCACCAGAGCTAGTGTCATGACGGAAGCCAAGAGGGTAACGGCAATGCTGAATGTTTCGCGCCACGTCATTGGCCTCTTTCGCCAGCGAGCGGCAGACCGGTTCCGGGAGCGCCAGGCGTTCCACAAGACCAACAGCGTAATCAATGCGGCGGCAGCCGAAACGAGTAAGACTGGGATGCGCACGATATCGGCGTGCAAGCGCGAAGCCTTTACCGCGCCCGCTACAGCCCCGAGCCCCACGAAGAGCTTGGCTGAGGCACTGGCGACAAGGATCGCACACGCTCCTTCTACGAGGCTGCCGACAAAAGCTGCGCTCGAGAGCAGCAAAGAGGGAGAGGATGATTTCTGAGTCTCTTCGACGGGTGAAATGAGATCAGCATCGGTAACAGGCACACCCACCTCGCATTTGAATCTGATGCCACAGCATTCGATAAGTTTCGATCGTTTCAGAAATCTGCACATCGAGTCGTGCGCGTCGGAAGCCTGAAACTTTCCGGCAGGTCGTGAATCCTACCAGCGGACTCGACTCTGACGTGCCCACCAGCGGTGGGACTGCGCGGCTGTGTGCGAATGCAGAACACCCTGGTAAAGGAATCCGAAAATGATCGCGTCCTCGAGGGGGAGCGAGAGCTCATCGCCGAGATCCTGGCTGGAAATCGTGAACGGTACTACGAGCTCATCGCACCGATCGAGCGCCGTGTGTACTACACAGCATATGGGATCTTGCGGACCGAGGCCGACGCCGAAGAGGTGTCACAAGAGGCGATCCTGAAGGGGTTCAGAGGCTTGCGCACATTTCGTGGGGAGGCGAGATTCTCTAGTTGGTTACTGAGCATCGTGGCCAACGAAGCCCGGATGCGTCTGCGACAAAGGCGCGAGGTGTCTCTTGAGCTTCTAAGGTCCCCCGATAACGAGGATGAATATACTCCGATTGAACTCGCCGAGTGGCGAGAGATCGCCGTAGAAGCCCTCGCACAAAAGGAACTCGCGGCGCATCTTGAGGAGGCATTGGACGCGCTTCCGGAGATTTACCGGGAAGTGCTGATCCTGCGCGACATCGACGGGCTTACCATTGCCGAAACCTCGGCGGCACTGGAAATAAGCGTGCCGGCGGTAAAGACTCGACTGTTGCGCGCCCGACTCATGGTTCGCGATTACTTCATTTCGCGCTCATGGGCCAGGCATCTAGGACTCGGAAAGGCACAGCCATGATCACCCTGAGTTGCGAAGAGGTTCGCCGGGAGATCTCGAATTATCTCGATGACGACATGTCTCCAAGCATGCGGCGCTTGCTTGAGACCCACCTGGAGCAGTGTCGCAAGTGCGCGGTGTTGCTGGACAGCATACACAATGTGCTTGTCTTGCTGGCCGACGACCAAAGATTTGAATTGCCGGCCGGATTCAGCGTCCGCGTCAGGCAAATGCTGGCCAAGGAATTCGAAAAAGGAAAACACTGAATAACCTGCGGCTCATGAGCTGTCGAGTCGACACGCTAGCGAACAAGTTGGCTGCGATGCTGCCGCCCGGCGGCTCCGCGCTTGTCGATGCACGAGACGCGGCCACTAGCATGCTTCGCGCTGCGGAAATCACCCTCGCGGGCGGAAATTGGGGAGGCAGATGCTTTCATCTTGCCTGTAACTTTTCTGCGTTTTGCGACTCAAACCAATAAGAAGGCACCACAGTGTCAGCCCGGCCCGGTTGGGATGGAGCGGCACGGCGGTAAGGTTTCGCATCCAATAGAAAGAAGAGTACTGGGAAGCCGCCCCTTCGACATTTGTTGGGGAGAAGCAAGGTTGATTCGCAAAGCCACCGATTTGACGCACGCGGATGTTACCCCGAAGTCGGTCTACCTAGATCGGCGGAAGTTCCTCCGCGCCATGGGCATCGCTGGCGCCACGGCCATGGCCGGTCGCAGTCTCGTCGAATTGGCTACTCCTGCCCACACCATCCTTGCTGGAACAAAATTCAGCGGCCTTGCCAAGAGCCATTTCAGCACCACCGAGAAACAAAATTCGTACGACGACGTCACGCACTACAACAATTTCTACGAATTCGGTACCGACAAGAGCGACCCCGCGAAAAATTCGAAAAACTTCAACACATCGAACTGGACTGTTTCCGTCGAAGGCGAGGTGGCCAAGCCGCGCAAGTTCACCATGGACGAAATCCTCAAGCTCGCCTCGCTCGAAGAGCGCATCTACCGCCATCGCTGCGTGGAAGCTTGGTCCATTGTGGTTCCCTGGATTGGCTTTTCCTTCAGCAATCTCGTGAAGCTCGCCGAACCCACCCCCAAGGCACAATTCGTTGCTTTCCAGAGCTACTATGATCCCCGCCAGATGCCTCAGGGACGCTGGGCCGGCATCGAATTCCCCTACGTCGAGGGCCTGCGCATGGACGAAGCCATGAATCCGCTCACGTTACTCTGCGTCGGCATGTACGGTGAATCGTTGCCAAACCAAGACGGCGCGCCCATGCGCATGGTTATTCCGTGGAAGTACGGTTTCAAGAGCATCAAGTCACTGGTCAAAATCAAGTTCCAGCAGAAGATGCCGCCAACTACCTGGAACCTTGCCGCGCCCAACGAATACGGCTTCTATTCGAACGTGAATCCAAATGTGGATCACCCGCGCTGGAGTCAAGCCAAAGAGCGCCGCCTGGGTGAAATCTTCAAACGCAGCACACTTATGTTTAACGGCTACGGGGATCAGGTCGCCAGCATGTACAGTGGCATGGACCTGAAGAAGAACTTTTGAGCTGGTATTCCCCCGTGCGTGCTCTCCTTACCAGCAAGTGGACCAAGGTTGTCCTCTTCCTCGTTTGCCTGATTCCGCTTGGCGGGCTCACCTGGCGCGCCCTTGGTCACGGCCTTGGCGCTAATCCTGTCGAGTTCATTCAGCTCACCACCGGCCGGTGGACTCTGCGTTTTCTGGTTTTCACCCTGTCCATCACGCCTTTTCGCAAGCTCCTCAACCTGCCGGATCTCATCCGTTTCCGCCGCATGCTCGGCCTCTTCGCCTTTTTCTACGTCTGCTTGCACTTCCTCACCTATCTTGGCCCCGATCAGTCTTTCGATCTGGGTGCCATGTGGAAAGATGTCGCCAAGCGCCCGTTCATCACAGTAGGATTTCTCGGTTTTCTGCTCTTGGTTCCACTGGCCATTACTTCGACGGCAGGCTGGATTCACCGTCTCGGCGGGAGGCGCTGGCGTATACTGCATCGCGCCATTTATTTTGCGGCGATTGCCGGCGTGATTCATTTCTACTGGAAAGTAAAATCTGACGTGCGCTCGCCGCTCTTTTACGGCGCGCTCGTTGCAATCCTCCTCTTGTGGAGATTGGGTGACTGGTTTTCCAGACGCAGATTCGTGGTAGCCGCAAAGCTTTCGCCGGAGGGGGCTCGCGTCGATACTGCTCGGTGATTTTTGCTAATGTACGTTGTTGGGAGAGGGCGCTCCGAGCTGAATCCCACGCCCCCAAAGGATGGAGTCATAGAAGACGGCTCTGTGAGTATCTCTCTTGAAGATTTTGTGGTCTGGAAAATACAGCCCACACGTTTCACATAAGTTTTTGACCTCGCGTGTCCCATTCTCCCCCGCAGCGGCGGGAGGAACGTTGCAGAAGTTCCTCACCAGGAATTGCTTCGCGAAATTCGCGGCAACCAACGGAGGACTGCTGAAGACTTCTCACGATTAACGGTGTGGGGGGCAGTTTCCCACGGCATGTCGGTCGTCACTGCTTCTCATAAACTTCGCTGCTACTGAACTTGTGCCCGTTCGCATCGATTCCACTCATGGTGACCGTGCGGCTCTTGCCGTCCGCAGACATGACAATGCGACCGCTATTGATGACTTTACGGCCTTTCGTGACGTTAAACCCCAAGATGTGGTCATCGACTACCGTGTACGAACGGAAATCAGAGTTTGGGTCGCCAGCGACCGGGTAGTTGGTGCCATCGAACTTGCCTACCCACGTGTAATGCGTCGTCCTGCCATCGCTGCTCACACTGTCGACCGTGATTTTCACCTTATCACCTTGAACCTCATAGACCACGGTTCTGTTTTTCGGGGCTCCCGGTGAGAATTCCGACTTCCGCTCTGTTAATTTCCACGTGCCCATGAACGCGTCCTGAGCAACACATGCGATTGCTCCAAAAACGCAGAGCACCAACGCAGTTGCGATGGTTGTTGGTTTCATTTGGTCTTTGACGTACCTAGAAGATCAGCAAAAACCGCCACTCCAACTAGCTTGAATAGCGGGTTCCCTTGATGATTCAGTTATTACCCCTTCTGATGTGAGCAGCGCTTGCAGCGTTTCATATTTTTTAACTCGAATGCAGTACGTGGTGGGGATCCCCGCTACCGAGTTTCCGCCCAGCTACCGTCGAGCTACAGTCATGCATGCGACCTGTGCATCCTTGGTCTTCTGTGGTATGTCCACATTGCAAGACCAGGTTCCCGGTCTGTGGTCCGCCACCCGGAGACTGACCATAAACTGGCTATGGAAATCAGGGGGCAGGGAGCGTCGGCCGCCGCGCAACCCCTGCCGACGAAGGAGAATAATGAAGGAGCGGCCCGGCCGGTACCGGCGCAGGTTAGAACGACTGGGAGAAGCGGGCTTCCAGGAATTCTCCAAGTTTTGCTGTTGCCTTGAATTGCGGGATTGGCTCCAGCTCCTTGAATGCCGAGGTAAAGGCATTGGAGAGGCTCCAGATCGTGCGAGACCGGAATTCGTCGTACCTCGGTTCGAAGTACAAATCGTGAACCCTCCGGGCCAGCTGCTTCGGCACTTCAAGTCTGCCCTCGACGAACGCCTCGTAGATGACAACTTTGGCCGGGACAGCGGTGAGTTCGAACCTTTGCCAGGCTTCTACCTGCTTTCGCATGGGCTCGAAATTCCCCTGCATGCGATCCACACCGACCGAAATATAATCGATCAAGGAGAACGATTTCGAGTGCTTGGCGAGAACTGGCGTGAAGTCCCCTGCGAACGCCATGTTCGAGCATACGAAGACGCGATATCCACAGGTCATCGCCAGACGCATGCTCTTGTCATGCGAATTTCGTAATCCGATGGAAAACCGGCATCCTGCCATCTCGGTTGCGAGATCGAGGACGCCGAAGACTTTCATGCCATCCGGCGACACCGCGTACTCGTCATGGACAACGCCGATGTGGCGAAACCCGAGGGTCTCGACCAAAGCTTGCACGATTTCGTGATGCGGGATCGGCCGGTGTGTTTCCGTTGCGGCTGGTGTCGGCACCAGCCTTAGTTCTTCGCGGCCAATGGTCCGGCCGCTATAGCCAATGAGCGTACTTGTTTCTGACATACCACTTTCCTCCTTGTTGTTTTGAATTGCGATTCCTTAAGAGCGGGCCGGTTGGTGATTGAGGCTGGGCCTTCATCCGAACAACGTTGCCTGCTCCGGGATGCTCGGCTTACCGCGCGGCCTTCTACCTGACCGCGATCCCGAGCGCCGACCGAAGATCAGGACCGAACCTTGGTCGATGGCTTCTTCGACAAGACTGGCAGCGTCAGGTTGAGCGCCTTGCACGGCTGCCGGCGTTTCGACCAAGGTGACATCCCCATCGGAACGAGAGGCCGAGGGAAACAGCTTCTGATGTTCTGTGTTGAGGGCCTTCCAAACAGCATCAGCAGTCTCGCCAATTCCGTTCCTCTCCACCAGTTCCCGGGCCATCGCCGACAGCATGTCGTCGTCTTCATCGATGTTCTGCAAGCCTTCACCAGCGAACTTGCCCTCCATGGTCAGTGCGACCAGGAGCTTCTTACCCATGAGACGCAAACAGGCCGTTTGCATGGTGCCCTCATAGCAGAGAAACTTCACCCGCACCGGCCGCCTCTGGCCAATGCGCCAGGAGCGGCGACTGGCCTGCCGCAAGGTGTGCAGCGAGTATCCCGACTCATAGAAGAGGATGGTCGGGAAGTCCAGGAGATCGAGCCCGGTTTCGACCAGCTTGGGATGGGAAATGACGACCTGTACGCCTTCCTTGATTTGTCGCGCGTACCAGGCTTCCCGCTTCGAGGTATCCACGCTCGCCCGTAGAACTGCCGTGCGAACTCCTTCGTTACTCAGAATCCGTTGCAGCCGCGCGTTGACGTCGTGCTTCTGCGTGTACACAGTGAACAGCTGGCAGCGGCGTCCTTCGTAAATTTCTTTCTTGATCTCCTCGATCAGCTTCCGTTCCTTCGTATACAGCTGCTCTTCTGGAAGGTCTCGAGTCTCGGCAATGATGAATGAAACATTGCGCTTTAGTTCCTGGTCGAACTCCTTGCCATACAGCGTCCCTAAGCCATAACGTGTTCAGCATCGTGCTC
>Ga0137418_10004003_pt1 | contig 13502 bp, 8 predicted proteins | sample CZODoug3_1_2_16f_FD_122242 | JGI IMG/M metagenome (GOLD analysis project Ga0137418, IMG submission 122242) | Vadose zone soil fungal communities from Angelo Coast Range Reserve, California, USA - CZODoug3_1_2_16fungal (Hybrid Assembly) | ecosystem: Environmental > Terrestrial > Soil > Vadose...
CCTGCAGCAGCGCCGGAATGTTCGCGCGCTCGCGGAACGCCGGAACGACGACGGAAAGCTCAGGCACGCGCCAGCCCCCTTTGGCGACGCCGGAGGAGGAGGACCGCAGCGACGATCCATGTAGCCCACGCCATGACCGAGACAATGGCGCCGACGTGGAACGCGAGCGGCGCATATTCCAGGCGCAGCCGGTGCTTGCCCCGGCCCAGCGCAACGGCGCGCAGCGCATAGTTCGCCGGCATCAGCTCGTAGCTCTTTTGGCTGCTTCCCTCCAGCGGCGCGGCACGCCAACCACGCGCCCAGGCGTCGGTCACCAGCAGAATCGATGGACTCGCCACCTCCGCATCGACCTCCATGAAATCGGTCCCTTCGCGGACGATTCTCGCCCGGCCCTGGGCATCCGCGGCGACGGGCACTGGATCCGGCTGGTGCTCGAGAATCACCTCTTTTCGGGGATCGAACGACGCTTCGCCCATGGCGCGCAGAATCTCGTCCCGCTGCCGATGAATCCGGTAGGAGCCGATGAGTTCCAGGCGGCGCAGCGGCGGGATCGCGCCGGGAACGATGCTCATCACGCTATTCTCCACCGCCACGACATACTTCACGCGCAACATCGAAAGCAGCGGATGAAAGCGCCGAAACGTCACGTAGTTCGTCGCGCTGTCCGGATTGCCGCCCTCGCTCCAGTCCATAAGCTCGGCATAGCGCAGCGTGACGCCAGGATCGTAGCCCCAGGCGTCGAAGACCCGCATCGACATCGCGGTATTCGGATTCCAGAGGTTGAGGATGCGATACTCGCCGGGGTGCTCGGCGAGAAACTGGCGCAGCTGCGGGATCACGAGCTGCGTGCGGTCGAACGTGGTCCGCTGGATCCTTGCAAAGACGAATACTTCGGCAATGGCAAGCGCTCCCAACAGAAAAACGGCGCGCGGCTCGCGGCGAACCCAGAGCGCCACGCAGGCGGCAGCGGCAAGCGTGAGGCCGCCGACCAGCAACCCCAATGACGCGAAGGCCTGGCTCGCCGCATAGCTTGCCGCTACGACTCGGGGATCGGCATAGGTTTGGCCCGTCGCCAGCACTGCCGTCGTCACCGTGCTCCAATCGACCGTCCTAAGCGCCATGGCGGCGCCGCAGAATACCACCGCGATGCCACCGCTCAGCCAGATCGCACGCAGCGATACGGTGCGCTCGCGCAGAATGCGGTCCAGTCCGTATCCGGCGAAGAGCACGAGAAGCAGCGCGGTGATGAAGATGAATTTGCCCGCGCCGCGAAACCGGCCGAAAAACGGTATCCAGTCCAAAAGGACACTAAAGAGGGGCGTGTCGTTGCCTAAGGCTAGAAGCGCGGTGACTATGGTGGTGGCCAGAAGCGCCCTCCTGCCGGGGATCCCCGCGCTCGCAATGCCGTAGGCCGCCAGAGCGAGGCCAATAACGCCGATGAAACCGCAGGCTTCCCACAAATACCACCGGCCCCAGTAGGAATGGTTCACCACGTCGCCAAAGAAGCCGGGAGCGACGAACGTGATCAGATTTTCCGAAGGGAAGTTAAAGGCGGCGGCGAATTGGAAGGGAAGCGCTCGCGAGCGCACGGTTTCCGCCACGGCCTGCATGCCGACCACGAGTTGTACAGCCGAGAGCAGCGCGCCGCCGGCGTAAAAGCTCAAGAGCCCGGCCGCAGCCGCACCGCGGTCACTGCGGCGCTCCGCCAGCCTGAGCAGCGCGTAGCCTCCGGCGGCGAGCGCCGTGAGATAAACGTATTGCGGATGGCCGGAAAGAATTTGCATCGCAACCGTCAGCATGCCGATCAGGCACCAGGCCAGCCGGCGCGAAGCGAGCCACTCGTCGATGGCGAGAAACAGCAAGGGAATCCACGGAATGGCGCAAAGAATGTTGAGGTGTCCGGCAGGCACGTGGAGAAAGTACGGCGCGCAGAACATCAGTAGCGCAGCGGACACGAAGGCCGCGAAGGGATGAAGCCCCCGCCGCCAAGCCCAGAGATACATGAACGCTCCGAGCAGCCAGACGCTCAGCGCGATGCTCCAGTTAGTTGCCAGCGTCAGGGGCAGCGCGAGGAACAACCAGTTGGGCGGATAGAGCAGCGCGGACTGCAGAGCGCCGAAAAACGGCGCTCCAGAAAAAATGTGCGGATTCCACAGGGCGAGATTGCCCTTCGCCAGCTCGCCGAAGCCGAATTCTCTCCACCACAGAAAATGCAGCGCCAAGTCTTCGTTGGGCCTGCCCACGACGTTCGAGCCTGGCGCGATGAGCGTGTCGAAGAACATCGCTAGCGTAAGCAGCGCGAGGCAGCCCGGCCCGATCCACACTATGCGCACCAGCTTTTCCACATGTTGCGATAAGCGGACTCGAGCTCCCTGGTAAATCCGGGAAAGTCCCGCATCGGCGAGCGCTCCAGCTTCTGCCGCAATGTCCGGCGCAGCTCGGACAGCCTGGGCGCGTCCGACGCGAGGCCGGCCGCGATGCGGATGTATTCATCCTCGTCGGCGGCGATCCATTCGGACAGGCCCATGGCGGCAAGCACGCTGCAGCCCAGTCTGGTGGTAAAGGTCTCGGCTCCGGCTTTCGCCACGACCGGCAGGCCATTCCACAGGCAGTCCATCACGGTAGTCGCGCCGTTATAGGGAAAGGGCGCAAGCGCGATGTCCACGGCGCCCAACAGCTCGTTGTACTGCTGATAAGGGACGACGCCGGGGCTGAAAATGCGCTCGCGCGCGATTCCCGCACGCTCCAGTCTCTCGAGCAGCGCTGCCTGCGTCGAGCCTGGGGGGACGCCCACGATGAGGAGCCGCGAGCGCGGGATGGCCTGGAGGACACGCGCCCAGAGATCCAGCACCTGCGTCGTGATCCGGTAGTACAGGTTGAAGCTGCCGAAGGTCGCGCAGCCGTTCGATTTCATCGGCAGCTCGGACACCGGCAGCCGCAGGGAAGGGTTGTACGTCCAATACGTGTCCTTCAGGCGGTAGAGCTTCTCGGAATAGTATTGCTCGGAAGCCCCGCTTGGATCGCAGTATTCGGTGGTCAGGCGATAGTCGGTCGAGGACATGCCGGTGGTTGCTGAATAGTCCAGGTAATTCACCTGGACCGGGGCCGGTCTGCGCGCAAGCGCCAATATCCTGCCGCCCGGACCGTGGCCGCAGAGGTCGACGAGGATATCGATCTGGTGCGAGCGCACCAGGGCCGCGAGCTCCTCGTCGGAAAGCGCTGCCACGTCGTGCCAGTGATCGACCAGGGACGCGATGCGCTCGGTGACGCTGTCATGGCGGGGGCCGGTAAAGTAACCGTGGATTTCGAATTGCGCGCGATCGTGGTTCTCGAGAATCGGCTGCATGTATTGGCCGACGACATTGGAGCGAAACTCCGGCGAGACGTAACCGAGCCTGAGGCGGCGGCCCGGATCCGGAACGTTACGGAACGCAGGCGGCGCCGAGAGGAGTGGCTGCTCGAAGCGTCGCGCGAACTCGCGGTGCTTCGCGTGAATGTCGGCCGCCGAGAAATCCGCCCCACACATCATGAAAAAGAGCAGGTTTTGAAACGCGAGCACCGGGTTGCGGTCGTGAAGGATGGCGAGCTCGTAGTGCCGCAGGGCGTCGCGGTGGCGCGCCTGGTTGCGAAAGATGTTGGCGAGCAGGCCGTGCGCGCCGGGGGCGTGCGGGTCGCCGGCCAGCACCCGCTCGACGCAGCCGGTGGCCTCGTCAAGCCGGTTGGCAAGGAAATGGATTTCGCCAAGGACCATCAGGGCGGCGCGGTCGTCGGGCTGTGCCTGAAGATATCGATCGAGCGCGGCCTGCGCTGATGCGAGATCGCCCAGCCGGTAGGACGAGAACCCGAGGTTGAACCAGGCCTCGGCCTGCCCGGGCTCGAGGACCAGCGCCTTTCGGAAGCAGGCGACGGCCTGCGCGTGCCTGCCTTGCTGCGCCAGCGCGCTGCCGAGATTGACGTGCGCCGCGGCAAAGTCGGGCGCCACCGCCACTGCGTTCTGGTAGCTGGCAATCGCCTCCTCGAGACGCCCCTGATCCTTGTGAGCGTTTCCCTGATTGAAATGCGCCTCCCCGGCCGGGTCCCGTTGCAGCCCGTTGCCCGCACTCAGGTTCTCTCTGAGATTGCGCAGCGCATCCGGGAATTCCGGCTGCAGCGCCAGGGCGTCGAGCCACGCGCTTACGGCTTCGCGTCTCTTGCCCTGCGCGGCCAGCGCGAGCCCCAGGTTGTTGCAAGCCGGAGGATTGGCGCTGTTGCGGGAAAGCGCCCGGGATATGAGCACGACGGCCTGCGCAGGGTCTCCACGCTGCAGCGCGATGACGCCCAGAAAATGCAGCGCGTCGATGTTCTGCGAATCCTCCGCGAGCGCTTCGCGATAGAGCGCTTCGGCTTCGCCCAGTCGCCCGGCGCCGTGATGCTGCAGGCCGAGCTCAACCCGTCCGTGGGTTCCGGTCATCCGAGCAGCGCGCGGATCTGTGCCCAGTCGTTCGGGAACAGGTTGAGCTTCCCGGGCATGTCGTCCTCGAGGAAGGCGTAGTCGACCGCGAGAAATTCACGGCAGAGCCGGTCATGGTGCTCGCGCAGGAAGCGCGAGTCGGGGTCCAGCCGTCGCACCACCGCCAGCCCGGTGGGTGGCGTGGCGACGATGTGAATGGCCAAGTCCGGGCGGTACTTCTTGAGCAGCAGGATCAGGCGCCAGATATCGCCGCTCCAGAAGTCCCGGCGCCGCTCGCGCTCGGCGGTTTCCCGGTTCAGCGGATAGCAATCGTCGATCAGGATGGTCGAGTCGCGGGTGCAGAAGCGCTCGAGGTTGGCGAAGTCGCGCAGCGCGAATTCGAACTGATGCATGCCGTCGATGAACGCGAGGTCGATCGGCAGGCCGCCCAGCTCGGCGCGCGGATCGCGGGCGGCGAAGAAGGCGTCGCTGGTCTCGGCGAACACTTTCTGGTTCGCGGCGAGCGGGCCCGCCAGCTTCGGCTCGGGGTCGATGCCGATCGCGAGCGTCGGCGCCTGGACGAGGCGCAGCGAAGTGCCGTGCTCGACGCCGATCTCCACGTAGGTGCGCGGCTTCACCGCATCGAGGATGCGCGCCATCACCTGGAGGTAGTGCTCGCCGCCGAAGCGGATCTGAGCCTCGAGCATGTCGGTCACGTCGAGCTCGGGGGCGACGCCACGCAGCCTGCCGCAATACTCGAGCGCCAGCTGTGGCTTGCCGACGAGGTACGCGACCTCCGCGGCCTGCAGCAGGCAGCTGCGATCGTGCGGCTTGAGCTCGGCGGCGCGCGAAAAGTCCGCCAATGCTTCCGTCAGGCGCCCTGCCTTGCGCTTCGCGGTACCGCTCGCAAAAAGCTCGCCGGCGAGGCGGGCGCTATCGGGGCCGCTCCTCAGCGGCATCAACCGCTTTCCTGCAAGCTCAGGATGCTCAGCAGGAACGACGCGAGCATGATCTCCATGCCTCCGACCATCAGGGCCGCCGCCGGAATCGTGTCGCGCATGACGACCCTGGGATCCAATGCGCCGAAGCCGGCTTCGCGCCACTGCCAGAAAGCCGCGCCGCTCCAGAACAGGCCGCAGAGCGCGACCGCGAGGCCGAGCAGCAGGCCTCGCTCGAGCGTAAGAGTCCTGAGCAGCCGGTCGACACTCGGTTGTCTCGGCAGCAGGCCGGCGTTTTGCGCCGAGACGCGGGCGAACAAGGCAAACAGGCACAGCTGCATGCCGAGCAGGGCTCCGGCCGAAGCGTAGAGCATGCTGTGAATATCGAGCCCTGCTCCCAGGAAACGCAGCGGGGCGAAATACAGCGCCGTCGTCAAGGCGATGCCCACAGCCAGCAATGCGAGCCCTGGATAGAGAAACAGCCAGCGCGGGCTGAAGAGCAGCAGAAACCGAAGATGCCGCCAGCCGTCGCGCCAGCTTCGCAGATGCGGCGGCCGCCCGCGGCCGTCGGGATGCAGAGTGGTCGGGACTTCCGCGATTCGCCAGCCAGCCAGCGAGGCCTTCACCACCAGCTCGCTCGCGAACTCCATTCCGGTAGTCCTCAGGTGAAGCGACCTGACCGCTTCACGATCGAAGCCCCGCAACCCGCAGTGAAAGTCGCCCACCTTCGCGCGAAACAGCAGCCGGCCGACGAAGCTCAGCACCGGGTTGCCGAGATATCGGTGCAGCAAAGGCATCGCGCCTTTTTGGATGCCGCCGCGGAAACGATTGCCCATGACCAGCGGATAGCCTTCGCGCAGCTTGGCGACGAAGCCGTCGAGCCGGGCGAAGTCGTAGCTATCGTCGGCGTCGCCCATGATGATGGAGCGGCCGCGCGCGGCAGCGATTCCTCCCGCCAGGGCGGCGCCGTAGCCGCGCTCGGCCACCTCGATGACGCGGGCTCCGGCGCGCTCCGCCAGGTTCCGGGAGCCGTCATCAGAGCCGTTGTCCGCGATCAGCACTTCGCCGTCAATCCCCGCGCGCTGGAGAAAGCCCCGCGCCTTGGCAACGCAGCAGCCGACGGTCGCGGCCTCATTAAGGCAAGGCATGAGAATGGTCAGTTCGGTCATACCTTTTTCCGCCCCCAAGAAAAAAAAAGGTACCCCGAAGGGTACCTTTATTGAAGCTAAGTCTCTATGACTAGCCGCGGCAGGAGCCGGGCAGATACTTCGGGCTGACGTTGGTGCCGTCGCCCGTCGCTCCGCAGCGCCACCCGTAGAGGGTCTGGCTCGAGGCGGGCGCCATCGTGGACGGCGTTGTGGCGTCCGATAGCGGGATCAGCGTCACGACCGACCCGTTCACCACGGTGGCGATGCCCTGCACGGTGGCCAACACTCCGCCGTTCGCGTTGGTGTGGACCGCGGCTACGTACTTCGTCTGTTGCGAGGCGGTGAGAATCTCGCAGCCCCAGTTGTCGGCCCCGGGCGCGGTGGCCGGCCCAGACTGGTACACCTCGGTGATCGACGTGCGGCACGCGCTCATGGCAAGAATCACTTCCGACATCTTGGCGCGGATCGTGTAGTCCTGATACGCCGGCAGCGCGACCGCCGCCAGAATGCCGATGATCGCGACCACGATCATCAGCTCGATCAGGGTGAAGCCCTTCTGCAGCGTTCTCATTCGGTACCTCCCTTTAGGTTGGTGTTATGCCCGCCTACTACGAGCAACGTTCATGCCATCGGCCAGACGCGCAAACGCAAAAAAAAGCAAAAAAAAGGTACCCCGAAGGGTACCTTTTATGAAGCTAAGTCTCTATTGCTAGCCGCGGCACGAGCCGGGCAGATATTTCGGGCTGACGTTGGTGCCGTCGGCTGGCAATCCGCAGCGCCACCCGTAGAGTGTCTGGCTCGAGCCGGACGACATCACGGACGGCGCTACGGCAGTCGATAGCGGGATCAGCGTGACGACCGAGCCGTTCACCACGGTGGCTAAGTTCTGCACGGTGGCCTTCACCGCGCCGTCGATGGAGGTGTGGACGGCGGCGACATACTTCGTCTGTTGCGAGGCCGTGAGAATTTCGCAGCCCCAGTTGTCGGGCCCAGGCACGGTGGTCGGCCCAGACTGGTACACCTCGGTGATCGACGTGCGGCACGCGCTCATGGCAAGAATCACTTCCGACATCTTGGCGCGGATCGTGTAGTCCTGATACGCCGGCAGCGCGACCGCCGCCAGAATGCCGATGATCGCGACCACGATCATCAGTTCGATCAGGGTGAAGCCTTTCTGCAGTGTTCTCACTTGGCGCTCCCTCTATGTTGATGACGAATCGATCGGTTCAATACCCGACCTACCCGGTAGTTGCAACGTTCATGCCACGCGCGGGATGCGCCACACGAGCCATGGCACGTTAAAAATGTCGCACTCATCCAAGGTCCTGCTGCCCATTTATGTCCGGAACTGACAATTTTGGTCACTCTCGGTGCCCGCTCTCAGGAGCGTGCCGATGTGCGCGCGGCCGATGCGATGGCCATGTAGGCGAGGAATTTTTGCGTGACCACTTGCACAAACGGCGCCGGATATCCGGCTTCCTTCAACGCCCACTCGATGCGGTTGCCGAAGCACGCCTTCTGGTAGAGATTCGGCCGGTGTTCGGCAGCGAAAGCGCTGATGCGAGAAAATATTCGATCGAGCGTCTTCATCGCCTTTTCCGCCGACTTTTCGGTCGACAGGTCCGCGCCCGACTGCGGGAAGCGCCGCAACAGCTCGGCGACGATCGAGTCTGCGAATTCGTCGATGCGCTTCGTAGAGAACCAATCCAGCAGCATGCCTGTCTCGCCTATGTGGCGGTGAGATTATACGCGGACGGCCTCGTGCAGAGCGGTTGCGCTTAAAATCCGCGCGTGCTCGGATGGCTGGCAAAGCGGGGAAAAGGCGCGCAATCAGCGGCCACTGACGTCGCCGACAGGCTGATCGATGAGGGCAATCGGGCCGAAAGCGCGGGCGAGCTTCTGCAAGCCTGCGACCTGTATCGACAAGCCGTGGCACGAGCTCCCGGGTACGCAAAAGCGCACGTCAATCTCGGGATCGGCCTGGAGGCCCTTGACGATGTCGACGGAGCGATCGCATGCCATGAAAGAGCGCTCCAGTGCGAACCTGGGGATCCTTATGCCAACTACAACCTCGGCAAGCTGCTGCATGGGCGCGGCGAGCTGCCGCGCGCGCGGCGCCTGCTGACTGTTGCGTTGCAAGGCCGCCCGGACTTTCCGGAGGCGCGAATCGTCCTTGCGCTTGTGCTTGTCTCGCAAGGCAAGCCCGAGGACGCCGCCACCGAGCTGGAAGCGGCATTGCAGCAGCGGCCCGACGACTTCGGCGCGCTTTACCACTACGCAGGCGTCCTGCGGACGCTGAACCGTCTGGACGACGCGCGCGTTGCGCTGCGACGTGCGCTTGCCGTCGACGCGAGTAACGCCGATGCTCGTGCAGCACTGTCCGACGTCCTCTGCGCGCAGGGCGACATTGCTGGTGCTACGGCCGAACTGGAAGCCCTGCTTGCTCAGAGGCCCGATTGGCCGGATGCGCTCTTCAACTATGGCTGCTTGCTCAGAAGGCAGTTGCGCCTCGAGGACGCCGAAGGCGCCTTTCGGCGCGCCATCGTGGCGCAACCGGGGCATGCCGGCGCCTACCGGATGCTCGGAGAAGTGCTTCTCGCGCAATGCCGCACCGACGAGGCGTTCGAGCTTTATGGCGTCGCCCGCCGGAACAGTCCGCACGACTTCGGCCTCGAATCGGCGGAGCTTTTCGGACTCTGCGGCTCCGAGCGCATTTCCGATGCGGAACTTTTTGCGAGGCATGCGGCATTCGGCGAGCGCCTGCAAGCCGCGTACGCGCCGCGAAGATCGCTCTTTTGCAATGCCAAGGACCCCGGACGCCGGCTGCGCATCGGGTACCTTTCCGGCGACTTCCGCTACCACGCCGTAACGCTATTCATGCTCCCGGTGCTCGAGTGGCACGATCGGTCCGCATGCGAGGTGTATTGTTACTCAACCGCAGACACGCCGGACAGCTACACGCGACAGATTTCCGCGCGGACCGACGTGTGGCGTCCTGCGGCCGGGTTGTCGCCTACGCAGATGGCCGAGGCGATTGCCGGGGACGAGATCGACATCCTAGTCGACTTGAGCGGCCATTCGGGCGTTCCGCAACTCGCCGCGATGGCTCAGCGCCCCGCCCCTGTTCAAGTCACCTGGCTCGGATACCTGAATACGACCGGGCTGACCCGCATCCAATACCGGATTTCGGATCGATTCGCCGATCCGCCCGGCGTCACCGAGCGCTACCACACCGAGTCGTTGGTCAGACTTCCGCACAGCCAGTGGAGCTACCGGCCGTTCCTTTCGCTCCCTGTCGCCGCCACGCCTCCTTCGGCGAGAAAAGGCTTCGTCACCTTCGGCGCATTCCACCAGGCCGCGAAGATCTCCCCCACGGCGCGACGGCTGTGGGCGCAGATCCTCGCGGAGGTGCCTGATTCGCGCCTCCTCGTTGTCGGCGTGCCGCGAGGCCGCGCTGAAGATGATTTGTTGCGGGACTTGGCCGTGCCGGGAGTCTCCCGGGGGCGAATTACTTGCGTTCCGTATGCCTCGCTGCAGGAATACCTCCGCTGGTTCGAAGCCGTGGACATCGCGCTCGACAGCATGCCGTACAGCGGTGGCACGACCACCTGCGACGCCCTCTGGATGGGCGTACCCGTCGTCACGGTCCCGGGTTCGCGGTCCGTCTCACGAAGCGCTACCAGCGTGCTGAGCGCCGTCGGCCTGCCCGAGTGGATCGCCTCGAGTGCTGCGGAGTATGTGGGCCGCGCGGTCCGCTTTGCGGGCGAGCGCGATCGCCTGGCAGAGCTGCGCGGCTCGCTGCGCGAGCGAATGCTTGCGTCGCCGCTGATGGATGAGGAGCGGTTCACGCGCGATTTGGAGCAGGCGTATCGGGAAATGTGGCGCAAATGGTGCGATGGCAACTGATTCTGCCGACAGCCTCATCGCCGAAGGCAATCGCGCCGAGGATGCCGGCGATCTCGCGCGCGCCTGCGAGCTCTATCGGCGGGCCGTCAGCCTCGCGCCGCGCCTTGCGAAGGCGCATCTCAACCTCGGCGTCGGGCTCGAGGCGAGCGGCGATGCGGCCGGCGCGCTCGCCGCGTACGAGAAAGCGCTCGCCATCGACCCGGCGAGCCCAGCAGCGAACTACAACCTCGGCAAGCTGCTGTATACGCGAGGCGCGTACGGCGAGGCGGAGCGGCGGCTCAAGCAGGCGCTCGAAAGCCGTCCGCAATTCCCCGAAGCCCACATCGTGCGCGGCTATGCCCTGCATGCGCTGGGCGAGCTGGAACCGGCTGCGAGCGAGCTCGAAACGGGCCTCGCGCAGCGGCCTGAAGATGATGCCGCGCGTGCCGCGCTGTCGCGCGTGCGCGGCGCGATCGCTGTCCGGAGCGCGATCGAGCACCACCGCGCGGGGCGGTGGAGCGAGGCGGAAGCCCGCTACCAGGCCGTGCTGGAGCAGGATCCGGAAAACGTCGATGCGCATTACAACCTCGGGCGTGTGCTGCACGCGCAGGGGAAGTTCGCGCACGCGATCGCGAGTTTCCGTCAGGCGCTCGAGCTTGCGCCCGAGCAATTCGAGACCTTAAAGCCTGACTACGCCGCCGCGCACTGCAGCCGCGGCACGGAGTTACTGGCGCTGGGGCGATTCGAGGAGGCGGCGAACTCCTATAAGGAAGCGCTGAAGCTCGATCCAGCGTCGATCGAGGCCCGTTACAACCTGGGCATCGCCTGCAGGGACCTCGGCGATCGCGACAACGCCATTCAGTGCTTCAGAGAAGTGATCGGGCTGCAGCCCGGACTTGCCGCGGCCCACTATTGCCTGGGTCATCTGCTGCGCGAAGAAGACCGGCTGCAGGAAGCGCTCGAGTGCTTTCGCCAAGCCCTTGTCCTCGACCCCCAGCACGTCGAAGCCCGCTGGTCCGCCGCCATGGCACAGATTCCGAACGTGTACGGAGTCGGCGAGGAGCCGAGCCGCTTCAGGTCGCGCTTTTACTCCGAGCTCGAGCAGCTGGAGCGCTGGTTCGAGGGCGCGCACGCAGCCGCCGGCTTCCAGGCCGTGGGATCGGGTCAGCCATTCGGCCTCGCCTATCAGGAGGAAGACAATCGGAAGGTACTGCAGCGCTACGGGGCGCTATGCGCGCGCTTGATGGGCGAATGGTTCACGCGGCAGTCATTTCGCCCGCCGAGCACAGCGGCGCGTGGCGCAATCGTGCGCGTAGGTGTCGTTTCGGCGCACTTGCGCAGCCATTCAGTCTGGCACGCGATCGTCAAGGGCTGGTTCCGGCACCTGGACCGTGAGCGTTTCGAGCTTCACGCTTATTACCTCGGCGCCGGGCGGGACGAAGAGACGGCGTTCGCCCGGTCCAGGGCAGCGCGCTTCGAGCAGGGAGGAAAGGACCTGCGCCAGTGGGTCGAGGCGATCCTCGCACAGCGTCCCGACGTCCTGATCTACCCCGAAATTGGCATGGACACGATGACCGTGAAGCTAGCAAGCCTGCGGCTTGCGCCGGTTCAGGTCGCGAGCTGGGGCCATCCCGAGACCAGCGGGCTGCCCACCATCGATTACTACCTTTCGGCTGAGGGCCTGGAGCCTGTGGGGGCGCGGGCCTGCTACTCCGAGGAGCTGGTGAGGTTGCCAAACCTGGGATGCTGCTTCGAGCCACGGCGGGCCGAGCCAGAATTTCCCGACCTTGCGAAATGGGGTATAGAACCGGCCGACCCCGTGCTGCTCTGCCCCGGCGTTCCCTTCAAGTACGCGCCGCAGCACGACGCGGTGCTGGTCGAGATCGCGCGCAGACTCGACCGCGGTCGACTGGTGTTCTTCGCCCACTGGCAACGCGGCTTGACCGAGAGGCTGCGGATTCGGCTCGAAGCGGCGTTCGCTCGCGCAGGGGTCGACTTCGAGCGGCACGTGAGCTTCGTTCCGTGGCAAAGCAACGCCGCCTTCTACGGCTGGCTCAAGCGCGCGGACCTGTTCCTCGATACGATCGGCTTCTCGGGATTCAACACGGCGTTACAGGCAGTCGAGTGCGATCTGCCGATCGTGACGCGAGAGGGGCGGTACATGCGGGGCAGGCTGGCAAGCGGAATCCTGAAGCGCATCGACCTGCACGAGCTGGTTGCGCCCTCTGAAGTGGAATACGTCGACCTCGCTATCAGGCTCGTGCAAGACCCCGACTACTCGGAGCTCGTGGCCGAGCGCATGGCAGCGCGTCGCCCGGTTCTCTTCGAGGACATGGCGCCGATCCGGGCGCTGGAGGAGTTCCTGGGCGGGCTGAAGTAAAGTAAAGCGGCGGGCGCGTCAGGGCCTATAGCCCGGAATCTTCGATTCGTCCACCGCGTCGATCTGTTCGGCATCGAGGAACATCTCGGCGTAGCGCCGGTAGACCTTCCTGCTCACGAAGATGTCGAACAGATCCGGGTCGACATGGTTGTTGAGCTTCATCCGGCCCAGGATCTCGAGCGACTCCGACAGCGTCTTGCCTTTCTTGTAGGGCCGGTCCTTGGCGGTAAGCGCCTCGAAGATGTCGGCGATGCCCATGCAGCGCGCCTGGACCGACATCTGCTCGCGCGTCAGCCCTTTCGGATAGCCCTTGCCGTCCATGCGCTCGTGGTGCCCGCCCGCGTACTCGGGCACCTTGGTGAGGTGCTTGGGCCAGGGCAGCGCCTCGAGCATCCGGATCGTGGCGACGATGTGGTGGTTGATCACCTTGCGCTCCTCCTCGGTAAGCGTGCCGGAGCGGATGGTGAGGTTCTTGACCTCGTCCTCGCTGAGAAACTGCGCCTCGTGGCCGGCGAAGTCCCGCCAGCGGTACTGGCCGATGCGCCGCACGCGGTCGACGTCCTCCTCCCGCATGCGCTCGCCGCCGATATTGCAGGCATGCAGGAATTTGCGGTCGTCATCGAGCTGCCGCAGGCGGTCGCGCAAGCGCTTGTCTTCTTCCGCCGCTTCCATGCGCATTTTCTGTTCCAGGAAATTATGCTTTTTCCTGAGTGCCTCAAGCT
>Ga0137418_10004005_pt1 | contig 13499 bp, 11 predicted proteins | sample CZODoug3_1_2_16f_FD_122242 | JGI IMG/M metagenome (GOLD analysis project Ga0137418, IMG submission 122242) | Vadose zone soil fungal communities from Angelo Coast Range Reserve, California, USA - CZODoug3_1_2_16fungal (Hybrid Assembly) | ecosystem: Environmental > Terrestrial > Soil > Vadose...
CAATTATTGATAAAATAAAAATAAATAAATAAACAACGAATCCTGACTTGCGAAATTCCTAGGCACAACTATCAAGAAACAGGAAAACTATTTCAAATCCATTATCCATAAATAAACGATGGATTTGTCTTATGTACTCCTCTTTGGCGTGCATAAAACATTCCAAAGAGGTTAAGTTAACGACAGAACTTTGTTAAGAAAGTCCTTATTATTAATTTCTTTCAGATCACGATGAATGTTCCACCAAATCAAAGAATCATAAGACATAAGCCAAAGTACAACTAAAGTCATCAGAAATGAGCCAAATGAAGCTATGATGTAGGCTGAAGTGATCACAATCGTCAGAGAACATTTTCATGCAAATCCGGGATTCCTTTTTTTGGACAACACTACCAGGGATAGGTGCGAATATTTTTTTAATGTAACAGAAGCGATTCTCTTTTTTTCAAATATTAGACCTCGCCAGTCATTCCACTAAAAAATCAAATAATAAGAAAGTAATTAGAAAAGTAAATCGATTTCCTGATTTCCTCATTATTACTCCGAGAGATTTAGAAACTTCAAGTCGTTTTTTCGACCTCACGCACAACTTCACCTAAACCTGCGGAGTGAAAAAAATTGACTAGAAATTTGAGCTTTTTTTACGCCTGAAAGAATGCAGAACGCCCGCATGTCTCTATATATCACGGTTTAACCTGGAGTCTTGAAACCGTGAAACTATGAAAGAGAACGGTTTTTGGTGATCTTGGTGAAAGGCGCCAAAATCCTAGTTTGTACCGGGCGCTATTTGGCCTAGTTACGCCTCTGACTTTAGGTTTCCGTCAGAATTTATCATAACAGTTGATCAATAACAAGACAAATCTGCATGTCTAAAAAAAATATTTGAACTTTCTGATGAATTTTGTTATCATTACACATACTACAAAGATGGCGCCGATGATCACCGAAACCCAGGCACCCACAAGGTCGGAGAGGTACTCCTGCAGCGTGACCACGAGGTTCGCACCGACCACCGGCCCGAGAAAGGTCCCGCTGCCGCCGAGCAAGGTCATTAGAATCACCTCTCCGGAAGTTCCCTGGCTCACATCCGAGAGCGTGACGAACCCCAGAACCAACGCCTTGAGGGAGCCTGCCAAACCGGCAAGACTCGCCGACAAGACGAAGGCCACGAGCTTGTAGCGGTCGACCTTGTATCCAAGAGAAATGGCGCGCAGTTCGTTCGCGCGAATCGCCTTGAGAATCTGACCGAACGGTGAATGCACGATGCGGCGAATGAGGACGTATACCGCGACGAAGGCCGCCAGCACGAAGTAGTACATCGCCCGGTCACGGCCGAGACCGATGATTCCGAAGATACTGCCCCGCGGAATACCCTGCAGGCCATTCTCGCCGCCGGTGAACTCCGCCTGCAGGCAGACGAAGAACACGAGCTGGGACAAGGCCAGCGTGATCATCGCGAAATAAATACCCTCACGACGTACCGCGATGGCGCCGATCATGAGGCCGAGAGCCATGGCGACGGCGACTCCGGCGGCGATCCCCTCGATGGTGCCCCAACCGTGTGTCGTCACCAGCCATCCCGTGACATAGGCCGACGACCCGAAATACGCGGCGTGGCCGAAGGACAGCATCTTGGTGTAGCCGAGCAGCAGATTGAACGCGCAGGCGAACATGGCAAAGCACAGCAGCTTCATCAGAAATACCGGATACAGGCCGAGGAAGGGCGCGGCCAGGGCCATGATCGAAAGGACTACATACATCCCGGTGTGGGCACGCATCCCCTACTCCCTGCCGAATAACCCGGTGGGCCGCCAAATCAGAACCACCGCCATGATGACGAAGACGACGATATTCGATGCTTCGGGATAGATGACTTTGGTCAGCCCTTCGATCAGCCCGAGCACGAGGCCGCTGACGATGGCGCCGATGATCGACCCCATGCCGCCAATGACCACCACCGCAAAGACCACGATCACGAGCGATGAGCCCATCAAGGGACTCACCTGAATCACGGGCGCGGCGAGCACTCCCGCCAGCGCAGCGAGCGCCACTCCCGCGCCGTACGTACTCATGACCAAGAGCGGTACATTGATGCCAAAGGCCTGCACCAGCCGCGCGTTCTCGGTCGCCGCGCGCAGCATCGCCCCCAAGCGGGTCCGTTCGATGAAAAACCAGGTCAAGCCGCACACGGTCAGGGACGCGAGCACCACCCAGGCTCGATAGACGGGCAGCACCATGAAGCCGAGGTTGAACCCGCCCCGCAATAGATCCGGCACCGGATAAGATCTGCCGGAAGAGCCGAAAAGGCCGCGCATGATCCCCTCTGCGATCAACGCGATGCCGAAGGTCAAGAGCAGTCCGTACAGTGGGTCGAGCTGATACAAGTGGCGCAGAAACAAGCGCTCGATCGCCACCCCCAAGAATCCCACCGCGAGCGGCGCGAGGACGAGCGCGCACCAGTAGTTCACCCCGAGAAATTGCAGGCCGATGTACGCCGCGAACGCCCCGAGCATGTAGAAGGCCCCATGGGCGAAATTGACGACCCCGAGGAGCCCAAAGATCACCGCGAGACCCAGACTCAGAAGCGCGTAGAAGGATCCATTGACCAGTCCCAGCATGAGCTGCCCGAGAATCGCCGGCAGCGGCACACCGAACACGGCAGTCACGGGTCACCTATCATCGGTTCACGGGCCATACAGGGTGGTGCGGATCGACGAGCGTGGACGGCGCGCTATTTCTTGGCCAGAGAGCAGGCCGGGTCAGGTTGCGACCCGTCGGCTTCCTCGCCCGACATGACCTTGATCACCTTGTAGTAATCCCACGGATACTTGGTCTCCGCCGGAGTCTTCACCTGCATGACATACATGGTGTGTACCATCAACCCGTCCACGCGAATGTAGCCATTCTTGGTGAACATATCATTGATCTTGGTCTTTTTCAGCTGCGCCATGATCGAGTCCGGATCGGTCGATCCAACCGCCTTGACCGCATTCAGGTATTGCAGCGTGGCCGAGTAGTAGGCGGCCTGAGTCATGGTCGGCTCCCTGTGCATCTTTGCGACAAAGCGCTTCGCGAATGTGCGGGTCTCCTCGTTCAGGTCCCAGTACCACGCCGTCGTGAGGTACAGACCCTGCGCCGTTTGCAGCGTCAGGCTGTGGATGTCGCTGATGAAGGCCAGCAGCGCCGCCGGTTTCATGGTCTTGGTGATGCCGAATTCGTTCGCGCCCTTGAGCGAGTTGGAGAAGTCGGTGCCGGCGTTCGCCAGGCCCAGCACCTGCGCACCCGAGGCCTGCGCCTGCAGAAGAAAAGACGAGTAATCGGTCGTGCCCAGGGGCGCGCGCACTGCGCCCAGAACCTTGCCGCCGTTGGCGGTTACGACGCGCGCGGCTGCCTCCTGCAGCTGCGTACCGAAGGCGTAATCGGCGGTCACGAAGAACCAGGTCTTGCCGCCTTGTTTGACGATCGCACTCGCCGTGCCGTTGCCGAGCGCGGTGGTGTCATACGCGTAGTGGATCGAATAGGGAGTGCAATCCGCGCCGGTCAGCGAGGCGCCGCCCGCGCCGACGGCAAAAAACGGAACCTTCTTCGCAGCCGCCACCTTGGCCATGGCAATGCTCACGCCGGTGTTGGACCCGCCCAGAAGCATATTCAGGCCATTCTGATCGGCCCATTCGCGAAATTTCGAGGCGCCGATGTCCGGCTTGTTCTGGTGGTCGACGCTCAGCACGATGATTTTCTTGCCGAGGACCGTGCCCCCCATGTCGGCGATAGCCATGATGGCGGCCTCGACGCCGCCCTGACCTTGGACATCCGCATATACGCCGGATAGATCATCGATGTCGCCGATGACGATCTGGTCGCCGGCAGCGACTGCCTGCGAGCACGCACAGAGACCGAGGAGCGCGCCGGTGATTGATTTCCGCATCATGTTGTCTTCCTTCTCGAAATGCCGATTCAAACGCCCAGATATTCGTGAAGCAATCCCATTTGTGAATCGAGCTCGGATCGTTCGAACTGCTTGACAATCCGGCCGCTCTCCATGACATAGAACCGGTCTGCCAGAGGAGCGGCGAACCGGAAGTTCTGCTCGGCCAGCACCACGGTAAATCCCCTTGCCCTGAGGGTGCGGATTACCTCGCCCAGCTTCTGCACGATCAGCGGTGCAAGACCCTCCGAAATCTCATCCAGCAGCAGCAGCCGTGCACCGGTGCGCAAAATGCGCGCCACCGCCAGCATCTGCTGTTCCCCACCCGACAGGCGCGCGCCCGGACTGGCGGCGCGCTCGCGCAGCTGCGGAAAAATAGCGTAAATCTCTTCGAGCTGCACGGCCTGGGCGCCCTTGAGCCGTGGCGGCAGCAGCAAATTCTCCTCCGTCGACAGCGACGAGAAAATACCGCGCTCCTCGGGACAATAACCCACGCCGATGCGGGCGATCCGATGCGGCGCAAGCCGTACCGTCTCCGTCCCGTCGATCCGCACTGACCCGGTGCGGGCGCCGACCAACCCCATGATCGCGCGCAGCGTGGTCGTGCGTCCCGCCCCGTTGCGCCCCAAAAGCGTGACCACTTCGCCTTCATGCACGGTCAGCTCCACACCGTGCAGGATGTGCGACTCTCCGTACCATGCCTCGAGATCGGCAATTTTCAACACCTCTTGCGCCATCAGCCGGTGCCCGTGAGCGCGGTACTCGAGGTCCCCATATAGGCTTCGACAACCTGCGGATTTTTGGAAACCTCCGCATAGGAGCCCGCGGCGATCACCCTGCCCCGCTGCAGCACGGAGATGGTATCGGCGATGGACGAGACCACACTCATGTTGTGCTCGACCATGAGCACGGTACGGTCGACCGAGACTTGCTTGATGAGCTGCGTGACGCGCGACACGTCCTCGTGCCCCATGCCCTGCGTGGGTTCGTCCAGCAGCAACAACTGCGGCTCGAGCGCCAGAGTAGTGGCAAGCTCCAGAGCGCGCTTGCGTCCGTAGGGCAGATCCGCGGCGAGTGTGCGGCCCCACTGTTCAAGGCGGACTTCGGCCAATAGCTGCATCGCCCGATCGTCGAAGCGCGCCAAGCTCTTTTCCGAACGCCAGAAATAGAACGATGTACCGAGGCTGCGCTGCAGCGCCACGCGCACATTCTCGAGCACCGTCAGGTGCGGAAAGACTGCGCAAATCTGGAACGACCGCACGATGCCGCGGCGGGCAATGTCGGCGGGATTCTCCCGCGTGATGTTCCTGCCGTGATAGAAGATCTCGCCTGAAGTCGGTTGCAGGAACTTGGTGAGTAAATTGAAGAAAGTCGTCTTGCCGGCGCCGTTCGGACCGATCAGGGCGTGTACCTCTCCCCGCCGCACACGCAGCGACACGCCGTCGACCGCAACGAATCCCTTGAACGCCTTGACGAGCGCCTGCGTCTCGAGGATCACCTCATGTCCCATCCCCATCGCGCCCCCTGTCATCGATGCGCTTCCGCTCGTTCGTCCTTAGGTTGCACGCGCCACGGTAAACTCTTTCACGCTTCGGTGTCGAGAGAAAAGGGGTCCTTGCCGCACGGACCGTCTCGGTGGACGGCTAGTCGTCCTCGTCGGTGTCCGTGTTTTTTCGGCCGGTCGATCCCGGAGTCTTGAAATCGTCCGGATGTACTCGATATCGAGCCAGAAGCTTGTAGAAATCGGTTCGGGTGCGCTTGGCAAGACGGGCAGCCTGAGTCACGTTGCCCGCAGTGCGTTGTAGGTTGTTGGCGAGGTAATCGCGCGAGAACTTTTCTCGTGCTTCGTCGTAGCTGGGTATTATCGTCGGGTCCCCGCCCAAAGACTTCTCGACAAATTCCTTGGTCATGATGTTGCCGTGGGAGAGGGCAACGTTTTGTTTCACCAGGTCGAAAAGCTGCCGGACGTTCCCCGGCCAGTCCGTGGTCGCCAGCAGTTCGATGGCCTTGGGGGAATATATCTTCTTTTGACCGCCGGCTTCAGTGGCCTCCTCCAGGAAATGCGATACCAGCAAGGGAATATCCTCGCGACGGCGCCCCAGGGGAGGAATCTCGATGGGCAGAATGCCGACCTGGTAGTACAGCTCATGCAGAAACACGCCGGTATCCATGAGCGGCTTGAGGTCACGAGAGGTGGTACAGATCAACCGCACGTCGGAGCGCTTTACATCCATGCTCGTTCGCGAGGAAATATGATTCTTGTCCAGCGATTTGGCGAGCGCAATCTGCAGCGTGATGGATAAATCGCCGATTTCATCGAGCAATAGCGTCCCGCCGTGCGCCCGCTGGAGCGCGCCCTCCCGCGGCTCCCCTGAATCGCCCGCTTCATTCGATTGACCGCCGAAAAGCTCCGACTCCAATGTATGGGCGGCCGTGTTTCGGCAAGAAACAGCGACAAAGGGTTTTTCGCGGCGCGCGCTTGCCGCATGGATCGCGCGCGCAAGAAGTTCCTTGCCGGTGCCGTTTTCGCCCGTTATCAGCACGGGCTCATCGCTGCCTGCGGCGCGATTGGCGATTCCCAGGCGGTCTTCCATGAGTTGACTGCGGGATACGATGTTCGCCCGCCAGTCGCCATCGGTCAGCGTAAAGGTTGAGCCCTCCGTCGCCCTCTGCACTTGTCCTAATAGTTCTTCCTTGCCCACCGGCTTGATCAGATAGCCGAATGCACCGCATTGGGTGGCTTGCACCGCCTCGGAAATGGTCCCGTGCGCGGTCAGGACAATCACGGTCAACTGAGGCCACCGGCTCTTGAGCTCCTTCAGGAAGGCGAGCCCGTCCATGTCTTGCATCCGCAAATCCGTAATCACCAGATTCGGGCGAGACCGCACGCAGGCATCCAATGCCGCCTGTGCACCGTCGGCGGTTTCGACCGCATAGTCCGCCGCGCCCAGACGGGTCACCATGAGGCGACGCAACGCCGGATCGTGGTCCACCACCAGGATCTTGGCTTTACGGACCCCCGCGGACTCGGCTTCGTCCCCCGGGCGCGCGGAATCCTTCGCCCTGCGGGTGATGCCAAATCCGAGAGAGGCCGTCGGCGGCGGTGTATCAGGCTTTTTCAGATTCCCTCCTGACAGGTGTTAGTCCAAAAAAGACAGCCCGGCAATCATCGCCCCACCGGACCGCAGGAAAATACTGGCATATAGACGCGATGGCGTCATGGCAAAGATAAATAAACTGTGATCCTTCGAACATTATCCCCCTGCCCGCCGCCGGGACCAAATTACCCACAAGACGGGGTGGGTCCGCGTGGGCAAATCACTCTCAGCAGAGCGCCGAACCGATGAGCGAGTCGCTGCGCACCGAGGAGCGTGCCCAGGGCCTGCGTGCAGGGGAAGTCTGAACGCCCCGGCGGAACGTCATGAAACTACCAGGAATATGCGAACGCCAGCGCGAGCACGCCTTGCACGGTTTGCTGAGCGATCGGGCTTTCCCTGGCGCTTCCCAGCAGCTGGTCCACGGCGGTATCCAGATTGATCAGCCAGTGATCCGTCATGAACCAGGTCGCACAAAAGCCGAATCCGACGGCGTTCGTGCCCGCGTGAGCATCGTAGGCCGGATACCCGGAGGCCAACGACTGGGCCGCAGTCACTCCGAATTCCTTTTGCAAGTATCGGTGAGCCGCATAACTGATGGAGGGGCCGGCGAACATGATGAATCTTCTCGAGCTTCCGGGAAGCGCCATATACACGCCCACATCAGCCACCATCCCGTCGGCGCCGCCGATGATCTGGCGCACGTCTCCGCGCAAGACCAGGGGAAACTCTTTCGAGATCGCATAGGAGACGAACAGCTTGACGACGGGCGCACGCTCGATGTCCCCGAGACCGCGCAGATGCCCTAAGTCGTCTTCGACGCGCCGACCGAGGTCATAGCCAAGAACGACTCCCGCGCGGTAATTCTCGCCGCGCAGCACATTCACGCCGACACCCTCTCCGACGGAGACGAAAGCGATGTCGTCGTATCGAATGTTTATGACGGGACCGCCTTGCACCCGCGACAACTCCGAGCCGTCATACAAAGGCCTCGCCTCTGCACCGGCGCCCAGCACTACGCGCCACTGCGGCAATTTCGGCTCGAACAATTTTTCCAGCGCGATTCCGCTCGAATACTGCCATTCCTGGAGCGGCGACGGCGTTTGGGACAACGCAGTCGAGGGAGAAGAGGCCCACAGGATGAAGGCGAGACAGGCAATCCGCGGCGAGAGTATCGCTTTTCCAAGGAAATTCGCACCCATCTTGCTATTGTGTGTGGGTGCAGCGCAGATGACGGTTCATGCCGCGACTATACCTTGCCCGGGTAGTCAGATAGCAAGTGATTGACGAACCGGCCGCTCGTCGACTATGGGTAAAAATTACAAATCGTCGGCACGGGCAGATGTTCGCGCACAAGATCGTCGTCGAAAAAAATGAACTTGAGCGCTGTCGACGTTACTCCAGGCCGTGACTGGGCGTCTGCGGCGTGATCGTGCTGGTCACGGCGCCGTGAATCGTGTTCTTGCGGATACGCTCGAAAGTATCCTCCACGATTTCGCGGCCGCCATTGCCTGCATGATACATTCCGGAGAGAAAATAAATCGTGCGCATCGCCGCGTCGGCGAACTCGAAAACCGAGTCGACGAAATGATTGTCCTTGAAGGTCGGCGAAATGTCGCCTCGATATATCAATTTACATTTCTCGAACGTACAGCCGTGAAATCGGTTGCCGCTGAGTTCAATGCTCTCGTTCCTGAAGGTTTGACCTTGGTAGTAGTTCTGTTTCATGCGCTAACTCCTCGCCAGGGCTGAGCAATCGATACGGAGTCCGGACTCGATGACGGTGACCGTACCTGGGTCCGATCGTGACGGGATTATTGGGTGCGGCCGTACTTTTGTATACCGGTATCGAGCAAAAAAACATCACGATCCGGCAAATCGACCCGATCGCAGCGTATTCGGGAATTCGCCATGGACAGGACATCGAGGTGGGGTTACCTTTGTGCAGACAGGCAGATCGATTGCGAGTTGATCAGTGAAAATCTCGGGCAGGCACTACCGTACCATCTGGCCCACCGCCGCCGGTTCAGTCCGCGTCATCGATCAATCCCGCCTCCCGTTTGAATTCTCGACCGTCGACCTCAATACCCTCGATGACGCCGCGCAGGCGATCCGGACCATGGTGGTGCGCGGCGCTCCGTTGATCGGGGCGACTGCCGCCTACGGCATGGCACTCGCTCTGCGGGCGAACGCCTCGGACGCGCACCTCGACGAAGCAGAACGAATTCTGCGGGCCACCCGTCCGACAGCCCATAACTTGGCCTGGGCGTTGGCGAGAATGCGGGGTGCGCTTGCGGGAGTCGCTGCCAAGGAGCGCGCCGATGCGGCGTTTCGAGAAGCGGCGCAGATCTGTGAGGCCGACATCGAACAATGCCGGGCCATCGGCCTTCATGGCGTCGAGATCATCCGCGGGCTCGCGAATGCCTCCGGCCGCGTGGTGAACATTCTGACACACTGCAACGCCGGTTGGCTCGCCTGTGTCGATTGGGGTACCGCCCTTTCGCCGATCTACACCGCTCATGACGCCGGAATTCAAGTTCATGTGTGGGTGGACGAAACCCGGCCGCGGAACCAGGGCGCCGCGCTGACGGCGTTCGAGCTCGCCGCGCACGGGGTGCCTCACACGGTGATCGCCGACAATCTCGGCGGCCATCTGATGCAACGGGGCCGGGTCGATATGGTTATCGTCGGCAGCGATCGGACCACCGCGACGGGGGACGTCTGCAACAAGGTTGGCACGTACCTCAAGGCGCTTGCCGCCCGGGATAACGACGTACCCTTTTACGCGGCGCTGCCGCTCAGCACCATCGACTGGTCCCTCGATCAAGGCCGCGATATCCCAATCGAAGAGCGATCGTCGACGGAACTCACGCATATCACCGGCCTGGGTTCCTCCGGCGCCATGGAGACCGTCAGGGTGGTGCCGGAGGGTAGCCCAGTGCTCAATCTAGGGTTCGACGTGACGCCGGCGAGGTTGGTGACTGCATTGATCACGGAACGCGGCTCCTGTGCGGCAAACCGCGCGGGGTTGCAAGGCCTCTATCCCCATCGGCAAGAGACACGATGAGCGCCGGCGGCGCCGCGATGACGGACAAGGAACTGCGCCAAGCGGTGATTGCCGCCTGCCGCGCGCTCGCGCAGCGCGGCTTGTCCTACGGCACGTCCGGCAACGTCAGCGTGCGCCGGGATGAACGGCGTTTCTTCGTGAGCCCGACCGGAATGCCGTACGACGACCTCGAGCTCGACGATATTTCGCTCATGGATATTGACGGACGCTGGTTCGGCCGCCGCCGCCCGTCGAGCGAATGGCGATTTCATCGCGACGTTTTCGCGTCTCGGAATGATGTCGCCGCCATCGTCCATACACATTCCCCGAAAGCAACGAGCCTCGCCTGCACCGGCCGTGGGATTCCCGCATTTCATTATATGGTCGCGGTTGCGGGGGGCGCCGACATTCGTTGTGCGCCCTATTTCACCTTCGGTACGCAGGAACTTTCCGACGCCGCGGTCGCGGCCTTGGAGGGCCGCAGGGCATGCTTGCTTGGCAATCACGGCGTCATCGCGGTGGGTGCAAACCTCCCTGCCGCCGTCGCGCTCGCCGGTGAGATCGAAAACCTCGCGGCGCAATATTGCGCCGCCTTGGCGATCGGGGAAGTCCGCATTCTCGACGACATGGAGATGCGCCGAGTTGTCGAGAAGTTCCGCACCTATGGCAGACCTGATGCGGCGGACGCCGGTCTCGTGTTTGGCGGCGCGGATCTCCCGAGCGCGCCCGCCCCGGGAAGTTGATCGTGGTGAATGAACAGGTGCCGTCGACCTATCGGATACTCGATCCAAAGAGCCTCCTTTCGCTGGTGGAGGAACTCGAGGAAGTGCGCGCACTGCTCGGCGGCCGGCCGGACGATTGGCAAGTCCGCGAAGTGGGCGATGGGAATCTCAATCTCGTTTTTATCGTCGAGGGACCCGATGGATCCGCCTGCGTCAAGCAAGCCCTGCCCTACGTTCGCGCCGCCGGGCCATCGTGGCCGATGTCGCCTGAACGCGCATTCTTCGAGAATTCCTATTACATCGCCGTAGCTCCGCATGTAGGTGCATTGATACCCAAGATCTACCACTACGACTCCGAACTTTATTGCACGGTCATGGAGCGGCTATCGCCCCATATCATCCTGAGGCAGGGGTTGATCGCAGGGCGCCGCTATGAAAACGTCGCACGCGCCATCGGCGAGTTCATCGCACGTGCCTGTTTCTTCACCTCCGACTTCGCGCGGCCGTTCGAACGCAAGATGGAGGGAATCGCCCTGTTCGCCGCGAACAAGCCTCTGGTGCGCATCAGCGTAGACCTGATTTTCACGGATCCGTACTTCGTCGCTGCGCGCAACCGTCACACCTCTCCGCAACTCGATGACATCGTCTCGGCCCTTCGCTGTGACGGGCAGCTCAAAGTAGCCGCGGCACGCTTCGGGCACAAATTCCTCACGGAAGCCCAAGCGCTCGTCCACGGTGATCTGCATTCCGGCTCGGTGATGGTGACGGAACATGACAGTCGCGTGATCGACCCTGAATTTGCTTTTTACGGCCCAATCGGCTTCGACCTGGGCGCGTTTTTCGGCAATCTTCTGCTGAATTGGTACTCTCAGCCCGGGCACTCAACTCCGGCCGACAATCGTATCGCTCATCAGGAATGGGTTCTCCGGCAGGCGAAGGTCTTCTGGGAGACATTCCGCAGTCGCTTCCACGCCCTGTGGAACGAGGACGCAAAGGGTGATGCATTCCCGACCGCCATGTTTTCCGCTTCGGAGGACATCGCCGCGCTTCAGGCGGCGCGCAGTGCCTTTCTGGACTCGCTGTTTGCCGACATGCTCGGCTTCGGCGCTTGCAAGATGATCCGCCGTATACTTGGTTTCGCCCATGTTATCGACTTCGAATCCATTCAAGATGCCGCTGTGCGCGCCGATTGCGAAGCCGGTGCGCTGGCGATGGCGCATGTTTTGCTTGCGCATCCGGAGCAATTCCGTTCCGTTGATGACGTGATCGACGCCGTGCCGCGCATGGCACGGCGCGCACGTTCCGGCGCGCGCGTTCCTCGCGGAGCCGGTAGAATGGGTCCTCGAGCATGAGAGCTGAAGGCCCATTATGTCACTTATTTCGCGCTTTTTTCGTAAAGCGCCGCTGCCGTCTTCCGCCCCGCAAAAGCAGCCGGAATATGGCGACGCGGTAGACCCCGAACCGATCGTCCCCGATCGCGCATCGGTGGCCGAGGAAGAAGAGGCAGCGCTCCAGGCAGCGATCGCAGCCCACGACACGGAAGCGGTGGCCCGGCTGGTCGTCGAGGGTACGTTCACAAAGGTTCGCCAGCTGGCCGCGCGCGCTATTGAAGATCCCGCAACGCTCCGGCAGCTCATCCGGAACATCCGCGGCGGCAACGACAAGAGCGTCTACAAGATTCTCACGGACAAGCGTGATGCTCTGCTGGCTGTCGCACGTAAGCTCGAGCAACTCCAGGCCGAAATCAGCGCGGTATCGGCGGCGATCGAGCGCCATAGTGTCCGGCACCACGATCCGTTGTTCGGCCCGACTCTGGAGCAGCTCGAGCAACGATGGAAGGCGGTTGCCGCGGATGCGGGTCCGGACGTCCGGCAGAAAACCGAGCAGGCGATCGAGCGTTCACGAGAGGTGATCGCGCAGCATCTGCACCAGGCCGCGGTTAAGGCCTCGCGGGAACTGGCGGCCGCTCATGCGGCGGCCGAGGCGCAGCGACTGCGCGATCTGGAGGAAGAAGCGGCCGCCATCGCCTCCGCCGAGCGCGCCAGGATCGAGGAAGCAGCCAGGCAAGCACAGGCCGCGAAGCAGGAGGCGGAAGCACTGGCTGTTCGCCAAATCGGCGAATTGGTTCGCAAAGCCCACGGCGCCCTGAACGGGGGCGGTACCAGACGGGCGGCTGGATTGCGGCGCATGATCGACGAGCGATTGTCCACCGCGCCTCCGCTCCCGGCGCATCTTTTGAACCAATTGCAGCAGCTCGACGTGAAACTCGACGAACTCAAGGATTGGAAGAGCTTTTCCGTGATGCCGAAGCGCTCCGCGCTGATGGAGCAAATGGAGTCGCTCGTCGGGTCGACTCTCGATCCGATCACGCTGGCCGATCGCATCAAGAGCCTGCAGCAAGAGTGGCGAACTCTCGGCAAAGGCGTCGGCGAGAAACTCGAAGTCGACTGGCAACGCTTTGATGACGCGGCTCAAAAAGCGTATCAGCCGTGCCGCGAACACTTCGAGGCTCAGGCGCTGGCAAGGCAGGAAAATTTTCGACGGCGTAGCGCGTTGCTCGAAAGGCTGGCTGCATTTGAGGCTGAACACAATTGGGAGCAGCCTGACTGGCGGACGGTGATCACGGCACTATCGGAGTCCAAACAGGAATGGCGTCGGTATTCCCCGGTCGACCGCGATGCCGGCAAACCGCTGCAGGAGAAGTTCGCCGC
>Ga0137418_10004006_pt1 | contig 13499 bp, 15 predicted proteins | sample CZODoug3_1_2_16f_FD_122242 | JGI IMG/M metagenome (GOLD analysis project Ga0137418, IMG submission 122242) | Vadose zone soil fungal communities from Angelo Coast Range Reserve, California, USA - CZODoug3_1_2_16fungal (Hybrid Assembly) | ecosystem: Environmental > Terrestrial > Soil > Vadose...
GCCGCCGAGGCGGCGGATGCCCAGGAGGACGAGACTTTCGGCAAAGACAAGCGCGGCGACGAGATGCCGGATTGGGCCGGCGACAAGCAGAAGCGGCTGGCGAAGATCCAGCAGGCAATGGCAGCGCTGGAGGCCGACGCCAGGCTGGCGGCGGAGGAAGAGCGTCGCATCGAGGCCGAAAAGGAACAGCAGCGCCAAGCCGAAGGCCGCAAGAAGCCGGGCAAACCGGCGGCGCCGCCATCGGACCAACCTGATCCCAAGTCGCAACGCAACTTCACCGATCCGGAAAGCCGCATCATGAAGTCGAAGGATGGCTTCGTCCAAGCCTATAATGCACAGGCCGCCGTCGACGCGGGCGCCCAGATCATTGTCGCGCACGAACTGACGCAGTGCGGCAGCGATCAGGGCCAGCTGGTGCCCCTGATCAAGGCCATCGAGAACAATCTCGGCCGCAAGCCGGAGCAGGCCTCAGCGGACTCCGGCTACTGCAGCGAAGCCAATCTCGAGGCGCTCGAAGCACACGGTATCGACGGCTATGTCGCGCCCGGACGCGCCAAGCACCCGACCGCCGCGAACGGAAAAACTGGCGGACCGCTGACCCAACGGATGCGAAAGAAGATCGACGATGGCGGCTTCGAAACGCCCTACCGATTGAGAAAGCAAGTGGTGGAACCGGTGTTCGGACAGATCAAACAGGCGCGCGGCTTCCGCCAGTTCCTGTTGCGGAGCGTCGAGAAAGTGCGTGCCGAGCGGGCCATGATCTGCACCACCCACAACCTCCTCAAGCTGTTCAACCTCGCAAACGCTGCCTGAGACCGCTACTCTGCAACAAATGACGGGGTGCAACGCCTATCTGGACGGGCTCCTAGACGGCCTAGTAGAGCGCACTGGTACCGACGATATGTCGGCCGTGCGCGAGCTTGCCTGCATTCTTTGCCTCCCAACGTGAGGAGCACAAACGTCAATTGGCGAAGCGACAAGATGATACAGATAATCTACATCGAGCGGCAGGCGATCATCCAGACCGCTCTGGAAAGCCTGTCGGAGAGTCCGTCGCACGATAGCGGAAGGCACGCAGTCCTAGCCTCGAATGGCGCGTCTGATCGATTGAGGCGGCTGTCCGTAGATGCGAATGAATGCCCGCCTCATATTTTCCGCGTCACCGAAGCCGACCGCCTCCGCGATGCGTTCGACAGGTTCGGCGGTCGTCTCTATGCGACCTCGGGCCATGTCTGCGCGGAGCCGTTCCACCACACGCGCGGGTGTGGTGCCGGTCTGCGCTCGGAATGCCCGGCTGAACTGGCGCCGGCTCATGCCGGCCGCCTCCGCCAGATGCTCGAGTGTCAGTGCTTCGGCGATGTGATCGCGGGCATAGCCAAGGGCGGTGGAAATACGATTGTTCTTCGGTGCCAGATCGACGGAGGCAGCGAATTGCGATTGGCCGCCATGGCGACGATGGTAGACGACGAGGTGCTGTGCGACGCCCTTAGCGATAGCGAAACCCTGGTCCTCCTCGATCAAGGCCAGCGCGAGATCAATTCCGGCCGTGATGCCCGCCGAAGTCCATACGTTGCCGTCCCGACAGTAGATGCGATCCGCCTCGACCCGGATGGATGGATAGTCTTGCTGAAGGCGAGCTGCAAATCGCCAGTGCGTCGTCGCTCGACGCCCGTCCAACAGCCCAGCCGCCGCGAGCGTGAATGCACCCGTGCAGACGCTGGCCACGCGCCGGCATCGGTTCGAAGCATCCACGATGCGGCTTTGCGCGCAGGCGGATAGGAGTGGATCGATCCGTCCGCCGATAACGACCAGCGTATCGAGCACGGCATCATCGAGAGACGCAGCGGCAGTAGCCGTGCCAAGGCTGTTCGTTACGGCACCCGCATCGGCCGCGAGGATTTGGATCCGATAGGCCGGACTTCCCAACTCGCCATTTGCCGCTTCGAACGCGCCGGCTGGACCTGCGAGGTCAAGCATCTGAAACCCAGGGGAAACGTAAAAGCCGATCGTGCGCATGGCCGGATCATAGGGAAGTTTGACCTTCCGGTCATATAGCCCGGGCTGTAGAGCTTGTCCACCAGGAGGATACAGCGATGACCGAGCCAATCAGCGTGGTGATACCCGTCTACGACGGCGTCACCCAACTCGACTTCACCGGTCCGCACCAGTTTCTCTCGCGCACGCCCGATCTGAACGTTCGAGTGGCTTCTTTGGGTGGCGAAGCGGTCACGGCGGACCGTCTTACCTTCTCAAACCTAGAAGACCTGACGGTCATCAAATCGTGTGACGTGCTCTTGGTGCCTGGCGGCGGCGGCTGCATCAATGCCATCGAGAATGATCGATTCATCAAAGAGATTGCCCGGCTTGGGGCTACCTCGCGTTACCTGACTTCGGTCTGCACCGGATCGCTCATTTTGGGCGCTGCCGGACTTGTTACCGGGCGCCGTGCGGCCTGCCACTGGGCATGGCGCGAATTTCTTCCGATCTTCGGCGCCATCGTCGACGAGGGCCGCATCGTGAGGGATGGCAATATCTTGTCCGGCGGGGGCGTCACGGCCGGCATCGATTTCGTGTTGGCACTTATCGCGGAGTTGCGTGGATCACGCGTGGCCGAGATGGTTCAACTCGGCTTGGAATATGCGCCTCAACCGCCCTTCGACTCCGGGCGCCCGGACACAGCACCGGCAGAAGTGCTGCAAGCGGTTAACGCGCGCACGGCGGCGGCCTTCGCCGAACGACGTGCGCGTATCGACGCCTGGGCCGCGGCCCATCGCGTGGGCCAGCATGCATGAGGTCTCCCAAAGCACGAGCGCCCGTCGGGCCTTTCATACTTCCGTAGACGCGTTTCGCTGCATGGTTGGTCTCCGGCTTCTGCCATGCAGACACCATTCCGCGAAGGCGGACAAATCAAGCCTGTCCTGTGACCAATGGAGCGAGATGTGAGCCAAAGCGAAAAGCCTGATTTCAGCAAAGCGCTGGCGGTCGGCCGAGAGTTGGATTTGAAGCTATCCGACAGTCGGACGGTTCGGGATGCCTATGCAGAGGCAGAAACAGTATCGCAGCCTTGGCTTTTCAACCACGTGGCGCGCTCGTGGCTCTATGGAGCCAAGCTGACCCAACATCGTGGACTTGCTCCGGATGCCGAACTGGTTGCTGTATCGGTACTCCTGCATGATCTTGGCCTTGCGCGCGGTGGCGCTCCCGATCGTCGCTTTGAAGTTCTGGGAGCGGACCTCGGCCGCGCGTTTGCTCTCTCGCACGATATGGGGGAGCGCCGTGCAGAGACAGTCTGGGACTCGATCGCGCTCCATACCATCCCGTCAATCGCGCAGCATAAGGGCCCCGACGTAGCCTGCTGCCAGATCGGCATCGCTTGTGACTACGGCGGACTCGGTTACAGCGAGCTGAGCGACGACAACAAGAAGGCTATCTTGTCGACTTTTCCCCGTCTTAGCATGAAGAACGAACTGACGACGTGCCTTTGCGGCATCGCCAAGAATCACCCGAATACGACGATGGACAATTTCATCGCAGACTTCGGCTTGAAGTACGTCCCAGGATATATGCGGGCTTCTTCGGTTGACTTTCTACATAAGTCACCTTTCGCCGAGTAGCATTCATGCCCGCCACCGAAGAATGATCTCGTTCAACGCTACGAGGTGACATCATGCAGCAGATTTTCATCGAGCTAGGGCCTGGGGCAAATGCTCTGAAAACGAGTGGACCGATTTCGTCAAGAAGGTTATCGAGGCAGCCGTGAAGATGAAGGGCACCAAGGCGAAAGAAATAGTGACTTCAAAGCATCGGCAGTGGAGATCTTCCCTATGAGGTCGGCCACGCCAACTCCATCAAGGCCGTTCGCACGCACCTTATATTCAGTCTGCGAAGTGCCCAAGCTTTCTCTTTGGCTGCGCAATGCTGGCTCGGCTACCGAATTTGGGCATCGATTAGCACTTTCGCCGTATCGACAAGATCGCGTTTCAAGCCGTCGGGTCCGAGCGTTACGGCGAGACCATAAGCGCCGTCAATCAACAGAGCGAGTTGATTTGCCAGTCGAACGGGATCGCGCGCGCCAAGAGCGTGCGCAAGCGCACGCAATCGCTCGCGCATTTCTCGCTTGTTGGCGCAAGCAATGGCGGTGCCTGGGTGCTTACGATCCGGAAACTCAGTGGCAAGATTGATGAATGGGCAGCCTCGAAACTGCGGGCTTGCGATCTGACCGCCGATGCCTTCGAGCAGCGAGGTGATCTGCTGCGACGGTGCGCCGCGGTGGCGTTCGACAATTTCGTCCCACCACTGCCAAAACCTCCGGTTTTCCTCCCCTGCGAAGGCCGCGATTAGGTCGTCCTTCGAGGCGAAAGTCCGATAGAGCGACGATTTGGATACCCCTGAGCGCGCGACCACCGTGTCGATGCCGATGGCACGGATTCCTTCCTGATAGAAAAGCTCGGTCGCTGTTTCGACCAGACGGGCATGCGCGGAAGGTTCATCCCTTCGCGGCGCGCCTCGCCGTCTTTTCTTCGTGCTCATTGCTTGCGCTGTCTCCGCCAATCACTTGACAATAGAACAGTTCGGTACCTATAAAAGTACAGTTCTGTACCTATAAGCAAAGCTGTACCTTTTCTGGACGAGGGCCGGCAACCCGCCGCCCCGAGCGGAGCACTATGGCATGACGACGTCAAACTCAACCGAAGCCAACAAGGCGCTGGTCCTCGCGGGGATCAAGGGTGTCTTTATCGACCGCGATCCGAGCGCCGTCGATCGCCTCTTCAGTGCAGACTATCGCCAGCACAATCCGCAGATCCCGAACGGCCCTGCGGCGATCAAGGCTCTGCTTGGGAACTTATCGCGCGACTTCAAATACGAGCCGGGCCTTGTGATGGCAGACGGCGATTACGTCAGTATTCACGGCCGCTATACCGGGTGGGGAGCCAAATCCATGATTGCGGTCGACATCTTTCGGGTCGCCAACGGCAAAATCGCAGAGCACTGGGACGTGATGCAGGAAGAGGTTCCTGCCGCCCAGAGCGCCAACGGAAACAGCATGTTCATCGAAACGCAGACTTGAGGTGCGGTTTGCCGACATGACGAGGTGGGCAGCGCACGGGCAGCATCGCCTAGTTTACGCGTTGCGCCGAAGCCGAGACGCCGTTAAGAGCGCGAGGCGCGGTTCTGCGAACTTCCAGATACCCGTTTCCCCAGGTCCACAGCGAACGGATGACGGGCTCAAGCGAGCGTCCGAGCGCCGTCAGCGAGTACTCGACGCGTGGCGGCACCTCCGCATAGACCTCGCGATGAATGAGGCCGGCGGCTTCGAGCTCGCGAAGCTGCCGCGTCAGCATGCGCTGTGTAATCCGCGATAGCCGCCGCCCGAGCTCATTGAAGCGGATGGTGTCTCCGAGGAGATGATAGAGGATAACGGCTTTCCACTTGCCGTCGATCAAATCGAGCGTCGCTTCGACGGGACAGCCGGCCGCGCAATCATAACTCTTTGTATCAAGCCTCTTCATAGTTCACTCCATGATACTACCGGACATCTCTGTGCGTAATTGTCAGCGCCGAAGTTAGCGCGCAACGTTGCTCCTGCAAAGCCGAACCTCGCAAAAGTTGCCGCACCCGGTGACAGCTGGTCCGGCTGGAAATTCCTCGGTCGCTGCCGACGCAGATCGGGACGACTTGAAGGATGGATGCAACAACACATGGAGGAGACCACGTGAAAAGCAAGATTCTGCCAATTGCCGCAATGGCCGCGGGAATGTTGGTGTCGGTGGCGTCCGCGCAGGAGGCGCCTGTCCGGGCCGAGATTGTCGCCCGCTTGCCGCAGTCGGTCGGCAACATTGCGATCACGCCGGACAACCAGATCATCTTCAGCCACCACCCCTTCTTCAGTCCCGACGTTCGGGTAGCGAAGCTCACGTCGTCAACGACGTTCCAGCCATTCCCGAATGCCGATTGGAACACGCCGCGGAAAGGGACCGACCACTACCTCGACAATGTCCTCGGCCTTCGATCGGACGAAAATGGCATCGTCTGGATCATCGACATGGGATTCCGCACCAAGATCACACCCAAGCTGGTCGGATGGAATACGCGCACCGACAAGCTCGAGCGCATCTACTACATGCCGGAACCAATCACGCGAGGTGGATCGCAACCGCAGGATATCGTCATCGACCAGAAGGACCGGAAGTTCTATATCGCCGACGAGGACATCGGCCCGGGTGGCGATGGCTCCCATGCCGCGATCATCGTCATCGACATGGATACGGGACGCGCCCGGCGTGTTCTTGACGGGGATAAGTCGACCATTCCGGAAAACGTGCCGATCACGGTGGATGGCAACGATCTCACGGTTTCCGGGAAGGATGGCAAGCCAACGATCATCAAGGTCGGCTGCGATGGCATCACCATGGACGTCAGATCCGAATGGCTCTACTTCGCACCGCTTAGCGGCCGTTCGCTCTATCGCGTCCGCGTTGCTGATCTGAATGACGAGAAACTCACCCCGACGGAACTGAGCGCCAAGGTTGAACGATATTCGGACAAGCCCAACAATGGAGGACTCTCGATCGACTATGCCGACAACCTGTATCTGACCGCGGTCGAGACCAAATCCATTGGCGTCGTCGGCGCCGATCGCAAGTACCGCACTTACTTGAGCGATCCGGAGATGGTTTGGCCTGATGGCATCACGGCTTCTCCCGACGGATATATGTATGTGTCCGCCTCGCAAATCTCTGCAGCGGCCATGTTCCATGGCGGCAAGGCCGAGAACAAGACGCCGTACCTGATCTACCGGTTCAAACCACTCGCGGCGGGCTACGTCTCTCGCTGAGATGCCCGCATGACCCGCTGCCTTCGGGCAGCGGGCTTTTTTCTCGCGCGACTGACGCCGCCTTGCGACTTCGAAGCGACAGTCGCTCGCCTTAGCGCGCGAGGGGGTTGGCCGTATATGCGCAGGAAGGCGCGCCGCATGCGGTCCTTGTCCCCGAAGCCGACCTTGCGGGCAACGATGTCGATCGGCTCCGTTCCCTCCTGAATGCGCGGCAGCGCTGCTTCCGCGCGCAGCCGCTCGACGACGCGGGCGGGCGTATCTCCGGTCTCCTTTAGAAAAAGACGGGCAAATTGCCGTGCGCTGATCCGGGCAGCCGCGGCCATGCGGTCGACGGGAAGCGGTTCGTGCAGATGTTCTCGCGCAAAATTCAATGCATCCCTGACGCGATCCGATGAGGGCTCCAGTTCGAGCAATGTCGAAAACTGCGATTGTCCTCCTGATCTGCGATGATAGACCACCATGTCCCTCGCAACGCCCTTCGATACCTCGATTCCGAAATCGTCCTCGATCAACGCGAGCGTCAAATCGATGCCTGACGTGATCCCTGCCGATGTCCAGACGTTGCCATCCCTCACGAATATCTTGTCCGCATCGACGCGCACTCGCGGAAAGCGCCTTTGCAACACGGCGGCATATCTCCAATGGGTCGTCGCCGATCGCCCGTGGAGCAGACCGGCGGTGGCCAGCAGGAAGGCTCCCGTGCACACGCTCGCCACGCGCCTTGCCCGCGGAGCCAACTTCCTGATCAGAGCGACGGTGTCGGCATCACCGTCGACGGCACTGTCGGGGGGCCCTCCCACGACCAAGAGGGTATCAACGGGCTTGCCCCGCGAAGCCCTGGAAGTGTGGATGGGCAAGCCCCAGCCGCTCGCGACTGTGCCGCCATGAGCGGAGATCACATCGACCAGATAGGGAGCCTGATGTGCCTCCGACGCCAGATTGAAGGCGCATAGAGGGCCGCTCAGATCGAGCAATTCGAAGCCCGGAAACACCACGATCCGAATACGTCGGCGAACATTCGAGGACATGAACTTCCTTCCCTTTCGCCGGTACTGGAAAACTAGTCGAAACCCAGTGTCATCCGGAATGGCAGAATTTGCCGCTTATATGTCATTTCTGACATGGGCATTTTCGGATAGTTTGCGGCGAATTTCAACGCGAATTCACAAAATTCAGGCGAACGAGGTAGCTATGAAGGTACTTGCGCTTGCTTTTCCTGGCTTCACATTCATCGACCTGGCCGGTCCGATGCAGGCTTTCATGATGCTTCCGGGATTCTCCTCGCAAATTGTGTGGCACAGCAAGGGTATTGTTGATTCCGATGCCGGTGTCAGCGTGCAGGCGACGGAAGATTTTGGAAGTTGTTGGAAGGATCCAGACATCCTGTTCGTTCCTGGCAATAGCATCCATCTGTTCAAGCAATTGCAGGACGATCGGACCATCGACTTCATCGCCGATGTCGGTAGCCGCGCCAAGTGGATCACCAGCGTGTGCAACGGTTCTCTCCTGTTGGGCGCAGCGGGGCTGTTAAAAGGATACAAGGCGGCTTCCTACTGGTACACGCGGGAGCATCTCAGTTTGTTCGGCGCCATTCCGACCGACGCCAGGTACGTGATCGACCGGAACCGTGCGACTGGCGGAGGCATGACTGCGGGGATTGATTTCGGTCTTGCCATGGTCGGTCAACTAGCGGGAGAGCCCGTCGGCCGTGTGGCCGAGCTAGCCTTTGAGTACGCGCCACAGCCTCCTTTCGGAACCGGTCGACCGGAGCTGGCCGACCCCGCGACATTGGCCAAGACGACAGAAATCGTGAAGCAGATAATGCCGGTTCAGGAGCTGGAGGGTGTGAGAGCCCGCCGCTCGACTATGGGAAAGCTCTAGGGACCGGCCCAGCTCTTGCCAGCGATGCGGTGACGCGTCGCTGGTCCTGGTTTCGATGATGCGGCGCGTCTACTTGATATCTGCTGACGCGATCGCACCGCTTGCAACCGGAGGAGCATCGGTTCGCGCAAGCGAAGAATATTCTCGTTCAGCATCCAGCAAGGTCACGTCATGCAACAGGTCTTTATCGAGCTTTATAACTACCGTCCCGCCTGGGCCAAATGCCCGGAAAGCGAGAGAACCGATTTCGCGAAGAAAATAGTCGAAGCGGTCAAAGGTCTGAAATCCGCCGGTGTCGATGTCGTTGCCTATGGCATGAACTCTCCCGAGACCGATCGCCGTGCTCCCTACGATTTCTTTTGCGTCTATCGTGTGCCGAACGTCGAATTTCAGCGCGAATTTGAGCGGCAGATCGCCGCGTCGGGTTGGTACGATTACTTCGAGCAGGTGAATGTCAGCGGTGATGCGAAAGACTTTGAAGCCGAGCTGCTCGGTAATGCCAGGATGGCTCGACCGGCTTCGTCCTGACGCTTTAGGCGACTCCGCCGCTTGGATCCCAGTACAGCGTCGACGAGGCTCAACTCGAAAACAAGAAAGCACAGTCGTGTCAGACAACACAAAGATGATACGCGTCCAGGGGCTGGACCTCCAGGTGCGCGATGTCGGAGACCAGCATCCTGCGCTGGTCTTTCTGCACTACTGGGGCGGCACCGGACGGACGTGGGGCCTCGTCATCCGAGAACTGGCGGACCGCCACCGCTGCGTTGCGCCCGATCTTCGCGGCTGGGGCGGGTCGGACAAGAAAGCGGGTGACTTCGATCTGCACACCCAGGCTGACGACGTCGCCACGATCGTCGCCTCGTTGGGGCTGTCGCAGTACATCCTCGTCGGGCAGTCGATGGGCGGGAAGATCGCCCAGATATTGGGAGCCCGCCGGCCGAACGGGCTGAAGGGACTCGTGCTAGTCGCGGCCGCACCTCCCGTGCCGATCGCCGCGCCCAAGGAGCAGCGCGAGGCCATGCTCGAAAGCTATCAGAGCCCCGCCGGTGTCGAGCTCGCTCTCTCGATCCTGACGTCGAGACAGCTTTCTCCAGAACTGCGGCAGCAGGTGATCGACGATACGCTGGGTGGGTCTGCGGCGGCCAAGGCAGCATGGACGCAGGCCGGCATGACGCTCGATATCAGCGACATCGTCGGGAATATCGATGTCCCCACCACCGTCATCGTCGGGGATGCCGACAAGGTCGAGACCGAGCCACTCCTGAGACGGGAGCTGGCCCCTCGCATTAGCGCAACAGAATTCATCGTGCTTCCCGGAGTGGGCCATCTGTCCCCGTTGGAGGCTCCGCGCGAACTGGCTGCGGCCATCACGACGGCAATATCGAAAATTCGTTAAGCCAACGAACGAGTGCCGGACGCATCGAACTCGCGTCCTAGTCTTCGACGCCTGCGCGCAGCATGAGGAGGATCTGCTTCGCGATCGCGGCGGGAGTGTCGCGCTCCTTCTTGAACCAGAAGAGCGACCAGGAAAGCGCTCCGATGACGGTCAGACGCAAATAGCGGCGATCGACTCCCTTGCGCAGGGGAAGATCGTCGATCAGACCAATGAAGATTTTCTCGTACTCATCGCGCAGTGCGATGACTCTTGCCCTGATGCTCTCCGGGTAATGCCACGGCGGCATAATGAAAAGCGCCTGGTTTGCCCGTCGCCAGTCGAGCAAGCCGGTGGTATGCGCGACGCAGGCGGTTTCCATACGTTGCCAAGGGTCCGTCTTGTTGGCGATTGCAGCGACGACACGATGGAGGAGTTCGAGGCCGCCTTTCTCCCAAACCGCCCAGAGGAGTTCTTCCTTCGACTCGAAATAATAGTAGACCGAGGCCGCCTGCATCTCGGCCGCGGCCGCGATGTCACGCATCGAGGCGCCGTCGAAGCCCTGCTTGTTGAAAAGCGCCTCGGCCGCGGAAATGACCCGAGCCTTGGCCTGCTCGCCCTTGCTCGGAGCGGTTTTTTCCCCGGACATCCTTTTGTTATTTCGCGACTTTTTGTCCTTGGTCGACGTCCCGGCTGTCATTTTCATCAATTCCACACGGGGGCTTGATTTTCTAACGTTCGTTAGATAAAAATCTAACGAACGTTCAATAAACTATATTGGGAAACGTCGCATGCCTGTTCCTAGCAGACTGGATAGATTCGTCGAAACGGAGAAGCAAAGGCATTTCTCCCGGGATTTCATGATCGGGTGGGAGGCGTACGAGACCTGGGACGAAGCCACCGTCGGCCAGAGCGGCTTGGCCCAGCGCACGTTCGTGATCACCGAAGAAGACATACTGGACTATAACCGGGCGTGCGGTGAGACCGACCCTTTGATGATCGATCCGGCGTTTGCCCGGCAGCACCCTCCGACGGGCGAACTTCTCCAGCACCCTATATTCGTGACCACGATAGCCTTCTACAGCCTGGGCGAGAAGGGTATCGGCACCTGGATACGGACACCCGGCGCGCGCAATCCCCAGCAGCGCATCGAGATATCAGAACCGTTCCGCTACGGCGAAATCATCTCCACGACCATCACGACGGCCGACAAGTTTACGCAGCGCGGAAAACCCTATCTCCAGATGCTGCTCGATTTTCGGAACGAGAGGAGTGTCCTCAAGGCGCGCTGGTGGTGTTCGCTGATCCTGCCGGCGACACGCGCGGATGTCTCTCGCTTTGCCAATGCCTGACAGAGGAGTTCGATAGATGTCTATCTCATTCGGGGAGATACAAACCGGTCACTCGTTGCCGCCGGTCGTACAATCCTACACTCAGCCAGCCATTGACCACTATGCACTGGCCTCGCTCGACATGAATCCCGTTCATACCAATGAAGAATGGGCAGCTCGTGCCAAGGTGTTCGGCATCCCCGAGACGGTGGGTCATGGAATGATGACGATGTCGACACTCGCGTCGGTCGTAACCCGCGCGTGGGGAGTAGTCGGAAAGGACGGCGGATCCATTCGGTTCGTCGACGCGAAATTCACCAAGCCGGTCAAGGTCGGAGAAACGGTGACTGCCACGGGCAAGGTCAAACGAAAGCACCACTATGGCCCCGGAAAGAACTGGGTTCAGGTTGCCATCGAGGCGAGGGACTCCACTGGCGACGTGATCGGGCTCGCCGAGGTCGGATACAACCTTCCGGATTGAACTGAGAGGGCGTTCATGCCGAGCCGAATTGGCGATGCCTTGCATTGGTACGCCACCTATACGCCGAACAAGATCGCGATCATCTCTTCCTCAGGCACGCAGACCTACGCGCAGCTATGGTCTCGCGTCTGCCGTCTAGGCAGCGTCCTGGCCGAACTGGGCCTGGCACCCGGCGATCGTATCGCGCTGCTCATGCAGAACAGCAGCCGCTACCTGGAAGTCTACCAGGCCGCAGCCCTGATGGGGGCAGCGGTCGTCCCTCTGAACTTCCGGTTCACCGCGAGTGAGGTCGAATATGTCGTCAACCATTCCGGCGCGCGGGCGTTGTTGTTCGACGATTGCTTCGTCGATACCGTGCGGTCGTTGCGAACGAGGCTGTCCTCTGTCGCTGGTCGCTATGTGGTTACCGATGGGTCGGCGGATCACGCGACACATTCGTATGAAACCATGATCGCCGCGGGACGAGAGGCGCCACACTCCACGCCGGCCGATCTCTCCGCTTGCTACTTCCAGGGCTATACATCGGGCACGACCGGCTTTCCGAAGGGGTGCGTCAATCCACACAGAGAATTTGCCGACTGCCTGCGCAGGATCGCAACGATCTACGGCATAACAGAGGACGATCGGGAGCTGGTTGCCGCGCCCCTGTTCCACGAAGCGCCGGCGTTATTCGCCCTGTTGCAGATTTTCCGGGGTGGCACCGTCATCGTGACGAGCGACAGTTCGCCGGCCAACGTTTTCGAGATGATCGATCAAACCCAGGCGACCTGGACTTTCATGGTGCCGACCATGTGGGCCTCCATGGTCAGCAGCGAAGAAATAGATCGCTTCGACCTGGGATCCCTGCGGCTACTGTTGAGCGGCGGATCGCCCCTGCTGACAAACACAAAGGACGCGGTCCTCCGGAGATTTCCGAAGGCTGGCCTCAACGAATTCTATGGCGCCACTGAAGTCGGCCTGGTGACGAATCTCTCTCCCGAGGACCAGCGGCGCAAGGTTCGATCTGTCGGCCGGCCGGTGATCGGAATGTTCGTCGAACTGCGCGATGAACAGGGAAACGTGGTCCCGCAAGGGGAGGTCGGGGAAATTCACATCGGCGGCGCAACGATTATCCGGGAATATTTCAACAATCCCGAAGCGACGGCCGACGCAAGACGAGGCGGCTTCTTCACGCTGGGGGACATGGGCCGACTAGACGAGGAAGGCTACCTCTACATCGTCGATCGCAAGAAGGACATGATCATCAGCGGCGGCGAGAACATATTTCCCAACGACATCGAGGAGATTCTTTACAGGCATCCCGCCGTCGAAATGGCCGCCGTGGTCGGCGCTCCCGATCCGAAGTGGGGCGAAATCGTCGTCGCGGCCGTCAAATTGAAGCTTGGCAGTTCCGTTGAAGAAGCCGAACTCATCGCGCACTGCAAGACATTCCTGTCCAGCTTCAAGGTTCCGAAGAAGATCGACTTTCGCGACCAGATGCCGATGTCTTCCTTCGGTAAGATACTTCGGCGCGAGGTCAGGAAATCCTATTGGGAACATTTGGAAGTGAAGGTCTGACGTCATTGATCAATGATCAAGCCGGGAATTTATCGCCTTCCT
>Ga0137418_10004007_pt1 | contig 13497 bp, 16 predicted proteins | sample CZODoug3_1_2_16f_FD_122242 | JGI IMG/M metagenome (GOLD analysis project Ga0137418, IMG submission 122242) | Vadose zone soil fungal communities from Angelo Coast Range Reserve, California, USA - CZODoug3_1_2_16fungal (Hybrid Assembly) | ecosystem: Environmental > Terrestrial > Soil > Vadose...
GGTCGTGATCACCGGAGTCGGCGCGGTCACGCCCATCGGCACGCGCGCCGCTGGGCTTTGGAACGGCCTTGCCGCCCGCACCTCAGCCGTGCGGACGATCACCCGCTTCGATCCCACACCGTTCCGCAGCCACATGGCCGCGGAGATTCCCGATTTTCGCCCGCAGGATCATCTCGACGCCAGGCGCGCGAAGCGGCTGGATCGCTTTTCGCAGCTCGCAGTGACGAGCGCGCGTCTGGCGCTCGCCGACGCCCAGATCGAGCCGCGCAAAGAAGACGGCGACCGCGTCGGGACGATGATGGGATCGGCGCTCGGGGGCGTAGCGTTCGCCGAGCAGCAGGTGCCGCAGTACCTGGCGCACGGCCCGCGGGGGCTCGATGCCTCGCTCGCGCTTGCCGTCTTCTGCGGCGCCGCGAGCTGTAACATCGCCATCGAGTTCGGATGCACCGGGCCCAACGCCACGAACGCGATGAGCTGCGCGTCGGGGACGATCGCGGTGGGCGAGGCGTTCCACGTGGTGCGCGACGGGCGGGCCGATGTGATGTTCGCGGGGGGAGCCGAGGCGCCGCTCGCGCCGCTGACGTTCGCGGCGTTCAGCAACATCCGCGCGATGAGCACGCGCAACGCCGATCCGGCGCACGCCTCGCGTCCCTTCGACATGGGGCGCGATGGATTCGTGATGGGCGAAGGCGCTGCCGTCCTCGTCCTGGAAGAGCGGAGCCGCGCGGTCGCGCGGGGCGCCAGGATCTACGCCGAGGTCGTGGGGCACGCGTACACGAACGACGCGTACCATATGACGGCGCCGCGACCCGATGGGCGCCAGGCCGCCCGCGCGATACAGCTCGCGCTCGCCGACGGCGACGTCACACCGACGGAAGTCGGCTACATCAACGCGCACGGCTCCTCGACGCCGCTCAACGACTCGACGGAGACAACGGCGATCAAGCAGGTGTTCGGCGACCACGCCTACCGGCTGACCGTGAGCGGCACGAAGGCCTACTACGGACACGCCCTGGGGGCGAGTGGCGCGATCGAGGCGGCGATTTGCGCGCTCGCCTTGGCCCGAGGGTGGCTCCCCCCGACGCTCAATCTGGAACACCCCGACCCCGCCTGCGATCTCGACTGCCTTCCGGGGGCCGGCCTCCCGGCCCGGCCCGCCGCGGTGGTCTCGAACTCGTTCGGGTTCGGCGGCATCAATGCAGCGCTGGTGTTGCGGCCTGACGCCGGCGACCCGTAGATTGCCCCCGCCAATCACTCTTCGGAGCAAACTCGTGAACGTCAAAGCCATGCGGCCGCTCGTCGCCGAATTCGTCGGCACGGCGCTCTTCGTCTTCTTCGGCGTGTCCAGCATCGTGGTCAACGCCGCCTCCAACAACGGCATCGGCGTAGTCGGCATCGCGCTCGCGCACGGCGTTGCAATGGCGGTGATCGTCACGATGACGATGTCCGTCTCGGGAGGCCACATCAACCCGGCGGTCAGCGTCGCGTTGTGGCTGACGCAGAAGATCGACGGCCGCACGCTGGGCCAATATGTCGGAGCGCAGCTCCTCGGTGGCGTCGTCGGAGCGCTGCTGGTCAAGTGGCTGCTGCCGACGATGGCTGGGCGCGTGACTTCGCTCGGCGCGCCGCAGCTGGCGGGCACGCTCGGTCTGTTCGAGGGCATCGGTCTCGAAGCGATGCTGACCTTCTTCCTGGTCTGCGCGGTGTTCGGTACCGTCGTCTCCACGCAGGCGCCGAAGGTCGGCGGCTTCGGCATCGGCCTCGCGATCACCGTGTGCGGCCTCGCGGCGGGACCCCTCACCGGCGCCGCGATGAATCCGGCCCGGGCGTTCGGTCCCGCGCTCGTCGCGTGGGAGTGGCACGGCCAGGCCGTCTACTGGTTGGGTCCGTTGCTGGGCGCGACGGCAGCGGGAGCGCTGTGGAAGTTCTTCCTGCTCCCGAAGGACGCCGCGGACATCGGGTAACGGTAGGGGCGCAGCATGCTGCGCCCCTACAATTGTTCGGCGGCGGCCGGCGCGAAGTACGTCAGGATGATGTCCGCGCCGGCCCGCCGAATGGCCGTCAAGGATTCCCACATCGCCCGCGTTTCGTCCAGCATGCCCCGCTCCGCCGCCGCCTTGATCATCGCGTACTCGCCGCTCACCTGATACGCGGCGAGCGGCGAGCCGAACTCCTCGCGCGCGCGCCGGATCAGGTCGAGGCAGGGCCCCGCCGGCTTCACCATCACGATGTCCGCGCCCTCATCCAGGTCGAGACGGATCTCCCGCATCGCTTCGTCGCCGTTCGCCACTGCCATTTGATAGCTCTGGCGGTCGCCGAACTGCGGCGTCGAGCCGGCCGCTTCGCGGAACGGACCGTAGAACGCCGATGCGAGCTTCGCGGCGTACGACATGATCGGCAGATGCGAGAATCCCGCCGCGTCGAGCGCCTTGCGGATTCCCGCGACCCGGCCGTCCATCATGTCACTGGGTGCCACGAGATCTACGCCCGCTCGCGCTTGCGTCACGGCGACTTTGCCGAGCAAGTAAACGGAAGCATCGTTGTCCACCTCGCCGTCCCGCAGCACGCCGCAGTGGCCGTGATCGGTGTACTCGCACAGACACACGTCCCCGATGACGAGCAGGTCTGGGACCGCGCGCTTCACGGCGCGGATCGCCTGCTGCACGATGCCCTGCTCGTCGTGCGCCTCGGAGCCCGTTCCGTCCTTCGCCGCGGGGATTCCGAACAACACGATGCCCCCGAGACCGAGGCGCGCGGCGCGCTCTGCGTCCTTCACGAGTTCGTCGACGGAGACCTGCGCGACGCCGGGCATCGCCGCCACGGGGCTGCGCACGCCCTCGCCGTGCGTCACGAACAAGGGCCACACGAGCTGCGAGGGAACGAGGTGCGTCTCCTGGACCAGACGGCGCAGGGCAGGCGTGCGCCGCAGGCGCCGCATGCGGCGGATCGGGAATTGAGCGGGGCTCATCGCGCGAGTAAGCTGGCCGCGCCTGCGGCCTCGAGCAAGCGTGCCACGGCCTCCCCGGCTTTTTGGGGCCGCGCGCCATCGATGTCGGCCGATGCGGTGAGTTGCGCGGCGCCATCGGACGCGGTGACGCGACCGAAGAGTCGACGCCCATCGACCCAGGCCGCGACGGGAGCCTGACACCCGCCGCCGAGCGCCGCGAGGAGCCCGCGCTCGGCCTGCACGGCCCGCTCGCTCGCGGCATCGCCAAGGGGCTTGAGGGTGTCGCGCGTCTTCCGGTCGTCGGCCCGAATCTCGAGACCCAGCGCGCCCTGCCCCGGAGCCGGCATCACCTCGAGCGGGTCCACGGGCGTCGCGCGCTCCCCGAGCGACAATCGCTCGAGGCCCGCGAGCGCGAGCAGTGCGGCGTCGCACCCGTCGTGGGATTCGACTTTACGCACGCGCGTCGGCACGTTGCCACGCAGCGACACGACCTCGAGATCGGGGCGGAGGTACCGGACCTGCGTGACCCGCCGCAGGCTCGATGTGCCGACGCGCGCCCCCGGCGGCAGATCGCCGAGACGCGCGCCGCCGACGAGCGCTTCGCGCGGATCGTGCCGCGCCGGCACCGCGGCGAGCGCGAGTCCCGTCGGGAGCTCGGTCGGCAGGTCCTTGAGCGAATGCACCGCGACATCGATGTGACGCGCGAGCAGCGCGTCCTCGATCTCCTTGGTGAAAAACCCCTTCCCCTCGAGCTCGTGGAGCGGGCGGTCCACCTCGGCGTCGCCGCGCGTCTTGATGATCACGATCTCGGCCTTGACGCCGAGCGCGGCGAGGCGCCCGCGCACCCACTCGGCCTGCCATTGCGCCAGCTGGCTGCCGCGCGTGCCGAGCTTCATGTCAGCCGCCGCACGAGCGCGTCGACCAGCCCGGCCACGGTGTGCGGCTCCGCCTCGATCACATCGGCGAGACCAAGCTCCCGCGCCGTCCCGCCGGTTACGGGTCCGATGACGACGGCCGCGAACCGCCCCGACGTCGCGGCGTGGCGGCCCACGAGGTCGACGAATGCGCGCACCGTGGACGATGCCGTGAAGGTGACCGCGTCGACCTCACCGCTCGTCAACTCGGCGGCGAGCCCGGTCAGGTCGGTGTTGGCGCGCACGGTGCGATAGACCGGCACGACGTCAACGACGGCGCCGTGCTTCTCGAGCCCCGTGGCAAGCGCGTCGCGCGCATCTTCGGCGCTGGGAATGAGCACCCGGCTCCCCGCCAACCCGCCGCGCGCGCCGAGCGCCTCGGCCAGTGCTTCTCCCACGAACTCGTCCGGGACGAGCGCGGGCACCACGCCGCGCTGGGCGAGCGCCTCGCCGGTGGCGGTGCCAATGGCGGCGACGGCCGTGCTCCCAAAGGCGCGCGGACCGAGACCCCAGGCGAGGAGGCGGTCGAAGACGATCTGGACGGCATTCTGACTCGTGAAGACGACCCAGCGGTAGGCGGAGAGACCCGCGAGCGCGGCGCGCAGTGGCCCGAGCTGCGGCAGGGGCTCGATGCGAATGACGGGCGCGAGCACTACGGCGGCGCCGTGCGCTTCGAGGGCCCGCGCGAGATCGCCGGCCTGCTCGCGCGTTCGCGTGATGACGATGCGGCGCCCTTCCAAGATCCGTGGCATGCGCCGTTGCAATCTCACCGCGGCCCCATTCATTATCAAGCAATGCTCCGGTCCTTGCGCGCTGCGCTGGCGCGTTTCTGCGTACGTCGCGCCGCCGCCTGCCAACGGCATGCGCCGAAGCGCGCCGTGGCCTGGCTGCGGCTCGGCTGCAGCCTCACGCCCACGTTCGGCGAAGCGTTCGTGGCCTTCGTGCACCTGTCGCGCGCCCGCGAGGATCGGTGGGGGGCGGTCGAGGCGGCGCGCGAGGCCAGCGTGCGCTTCCCGGACAATCCGGATGCGTGGATGCTGCTCGGCGAGGGGTTGCTGATGGTGTTCAGGCAGTCGGAAGCGCTGGGGGCCTACGAGCAGGCCCTCGCGCTGGAGGAGCGCGCCGACGCCGCGCTCGCGGCCGGCGATCTCTATCGGCGCTCCGGCGACTTTGTCGACGCCGCGGCGCGTTTCGCCCGCGCGTATGCGGCGGGCGGCGGTGCCGACGCGCTGTGGCGCAACGCGCAGGCGCTGTTTCAGGCGGGAGACCACGGAGCGGCGGAAGAAGCGTTGAATCTGTGGGCGACCCAGGTCCCCAACGGCCACGAGCGCTTGCCCGAGGCGCGCGCCCAACTGCGAACTAAGGCTTGAGCGTGCGCCGGTAGAGGAGGATCGCGTAGCCGACAAGGACGGCCGCGACGACGATGTACGCGGCGATCATGTACGAGCTGTTCTCAGGCATGCGGCTCAGCCTCGTCTCGGAGCAGCGACAGTCCGTAGCGTTGGATCACGAAGCCCACGCCCAGCACCGTGAAAACCAGAAACGAAAACCCGAGCGTCGCGAGCATCTCACCGGGCAAGGACGGCGCGCTCGGCTTTATGACGATGGGCTGCGGGTGCAGGGTGCGGAACATGTACACGCTCAAGTGCACGAACGGCACGAGACACATGCCGCAGATGCCGAGGACAGCCGCGTAGCGCGCCCGCAGACCCGGATCGGTCACCGCCCCACGCAGCAACAGGTACCCGACGTACATAAGGAAGAGCAGCAGCGTGAGCGTGAGGCGCGCGTCCCACGTCCACCACGTCCCCCAGATCGGCTTCCCCCAGATCGGACCCGTCGTCAGCACGAGCATGCCGAACACCAGCCCCACTTCGGCTGTCGCTTCGGCAAAACGATCGATGCGCTGGTCTTTCAGGAACAAGAAGAAGATCGACGCGACCCCGACGAGGATCATTGCGCCTTCGGTCCAGATCGCCGCGGGCAGGTGCAGGTAGAAGATCTTTTGCGCCATACCCTGCGTGCGCTCGACCGGGGTGAAGGCGAGGGCGCGAACGTACACCGCGGCGAGGAGGGCAAAGCCGACGAGCGTGATCCAGCGACCCGACTTCAGGAGCTTCATTCGCTGACCGTCGCCGGAAAGAGGACGAACGCGAGCGTCACGAACACGATATCGAAGGCCGCCAGCAACCTAAGCCAGCCCGTCGCCTCACTCAAGGGACGGCCGGCGAGCAACGCCGCGGTGGCTAGCACCGCCCAGATCAGGGGCGGGAGCATGAACGGAAGCAGCAACACCGGCAGGAGCAGCTCCGCGAAGCGCGTCCGCCCCGTCATCGCGCTGAACAACGTACCGACCGCGACGAAGCCAATCGTCGCCAGAGCGATGACGACCACGAGCGGACCCAACACCGGTGTGATCCTGACGTTGAAGAACAGCGCGAACAGCGGCAATCCGACGGCCTCGACGGTCCCGACAAACACAAGGTTCGCGATCAACTTGCCGAGGTAAATGCTCGAACGGCTCACGGGCGCGAGCAGGAGTCCGTCGAGCGCCTGGTTCTCGAGCTCCAGCTGGAAGGCGCGGTTCAGCGCCAGCATCGCCGCGAAGGTGAACGTGACCCACAGGATGCTGGGCGCGAGGTCGACGGCCGCGACGGCGGTCGGGTCGCGCCCGAAGTTGAAGACCATCAACACGAGCACCGTGAACACCACGGCGGAGAGGATCGCCGTGCGCGAACGGAATTCGATCAGCAGGTCCTTGCGCGCGAGGCGCCAGGCGTGGCGCCACACGTCAGCCACCGGTCACCGCGCGGCGGTAGGCGTCCGCGATCGCCGCGGCGCCGCGTCCCGCCCGAGGTGCGAGCTCCACGAACCGGCCGGCCCGCATGAACGCCACGTCGGTGGCGAGCTCCGTTCCCTCTTCGACGTTGTGCGTCACGAGCACGGTGACGCGGCCCCCCCTGTCGGCCGTCTGCCCGGCGAGCAGGCGTCGGAACTCTTCGGCCGCGGTGCGGTCGAGTCCCGTGAAGGGCTCATCGAGGAGCAGCACGCGCGGATCGTGGATCAGGGCGCGCGCGATCGCCACGCGCTGTACCAACCCGCGCGACAGGGCGCGCACCGGGCGCTCCGCGTGCGCATGCAGATCGAGCCGCGACAGCAGGTCGGTCTCGCGCCGCGACTGCTCGGCCGCCGGCACGTCGTAGAGCGAGCCCCAGAAGCGGAGGTTCTCGCGCACGGTCAGGTGGCCGTACAGCTGCGGTTGGTGGCCGATCCACCCGACCGCGCCGCGACCGCCTTCGATGTGGGCGCGGCCGGCGCGAGGCTGAATCAGGCCCGCGAGGACCTTGAGGAGTGTGGTCTTGCCCGCGCCGTTGGGACCGAACACCGCGAGGGTTTGTCCGGCGTGGAGTGCGAAGGAGATGTCGTCGAGCGCCCGCACGGCACCGAACGCGTGCCGCAATCCCTCAGCCAGCAGCATCGATGGCGGCGCCCAGCTCGTTCAGATCGTACGGCTTGACCAGGTACCGGCTGTGCCCCAGGTCGAGAACGTTCATCAGGGGCTCCATGCTCACATACGCGGTCGTGACCACGACGGGGAGGGCCGGCTGCGTTTCCCGGATGCGTTGCAGCAGCGCGATACCGTCCGTATCGGGGAGGCGCATGTCGAGGACGAGGACGTCGGGCTGGAACGCGGCGAGCTGGCGCATGGCCTCGGCGCCGTTGGGCGCGTACGCCATGGTGTAGCGACCTTCGAAGAAGCGCTGGTAGGAGTTCCGCAGGGCGGATTCGTCTTCGACGAACAAGACCTTGCGCGGCGTCGGGACGGCCATGATGGGTCCCAATATACGCCCCGCGCGCGGTCAGGGCACGCCGGTCTCCAGCTCGAACAGGTCGTCCAGCTTGGTGAGCACGAGCAGGAACCGCAGCTCTTCGTTGGCGCCACGCAAGCACACCGTCTGACGGCGCTCTGCGGCCTTGCGCTGGATCAGCATCAGGGCACCGAGCCCCGCGCTGTCGACGCCCCGCGTGCCCGACAGGTCGATCACGAGGCGGCCGGCGCCCTCTTCGAGAGCGTCCAGCAACTCCCCCGCGGTGCGGCGGAACGCCGTGCGCGAGTCGAGATCGAGCCGCTCGGGAGCGGCAAGCGTTTTTTCCATCTGGCGCGTCGACATCACATTGGTCTCCACAGGCATCGGTGACATAGGTTTCCTCGGGGTCCTGCATATGCCACTCCGATGCCACCCTCCTAACGTGCGTAGCCGCAAGCGGTTGTCAAAATCAGGGTGACCGCGCTCACCCGGCGCGGTGCCGCAGAGCGAACGGCGCAGCGCAACTTGCCAGACTTCCCTCTTTCCTTATATCTCACGGCCATGGCTACCAGCGACCGCATTGAAACGCTCCTCGACGAGCAGCGCAGCTTCGCGCCGCCCCCCGCCTTCCAGGCTGCCGCCCACGTGCGGGACGAAACTCCGTACGAGCAGGCGCGCCGGGACCGGGAAGGCTACTGGGCCGGCTGGGCGAAGCAGCTCGAATGGATCCGGCCCTGGGACCGCGTGCTCGAATGGAAGCCGCCACATGCCAAATGGTTCCTGGGCGGCAAACTCAACGCCTCGGCCAACTGCCTCGACCGGCACGTGAAGGCCGGCCGCGGCAACCGCGCGGCCCTCATCTGGGAAGGCGAGCCGGGCGAGACCCGCCGGCTCACCTACGCAGACCTCCTCGCCGAGGTTCAGAAGTTTGCGAACGTGCTGAAGAGCCTGGGCGTGAAGAAGGGCGATCGCGTCGCGATCTACCTGCCCATGGTGCCGGAAGTCGCGGTCGCGATGCTCGCCTGTGCGCGCATCGGCGCCGTGCACACGGTGGTGTTCGGCGGGTTCTCGGCCGAATCGCTGCGGGACCGGATCAACGACGCCGCGGCCAAGGTCCTGATCACGGCCGACGGCGGCTATCGCCGCGGATCGGTCGTTCCCCTCAAGCAGAACGCCGACGACGCGATCTCCGCGACGCCGAGCATCGCCCACGTCGTCGTGCTGAAGCGCACGGGGCAGAGTGTCCCGATGAAGGCGGGACGCGACGAGTCGTGGACGGATTTGATGGCCAAGGCCAAGCCCGAGTGCCCGCCCGAAGCGATGGACGCCGAAGATCCCCTGTACATCCTGTACACGTCGGGCACGACGGGAAAACCGAAAGGCATCCTGCACACGACGGGCGGCTACCTGACGCACGTTTACGCCACGACCAAGTGGGTGTTCGATCTCAAAGACTCGGATGTCTTCTGGTGCACGGCCGACGTGGGCTGGGTGACGGGTCATTCGTACGTCGTGTACGGCCCCCTCGCGCTTGGCGTCACCGAGGTGATGTACGAGGGAGCGCCCGACCATCCTGCCAAGGACCGGTTCTGGGCGATCTGCGCGAAGCACGGCGTGACGGTGTTCTACACGGCGCCGACGGCGATCCGCGCGTTCATGAAGTGGGGCGTCGACCTTCCGGCGAAACACGACCTCTCGAAGCTCCGTCTCCTCGGGACGGTGGGCGAGCCGATCAACCCCGAAGCGTGGATGTGGTATCAGGAGCACATCGGCGGCGGCCGCTGCCCCATCGTCGACACGTGGTGGCAGACGGAGACGGGTGGGATCATGATCACGCCGCTCCCCGGCGTCACGAAGACCCGCCCCGGATCGGCCACGATCCCGTTCCCGGGCATCGATGCGATACTGCTCGACGGCCAGGGCAAGGAAGTGAAGGTGGGCGGTGGCTACCTCGCCATCACGAGCCCGTGGCCCGGGATGCTACGCACGATCTGGGGCGACGATGAGCGCTATCGCTCCGTGTACTGGAGCCGGTGGCCTGATACCTACTTCCCGGGCGATGGCGCCAAGCGCGGCGATGACGGCTACTACTGGATCCTGGGCCGCGTCGACGACGTCCTGAACGTCGCCGGGCATCGCATCGGCACCATGGAGGTGGAGAGCGCCCTGGTCGATCATCCCGCCGTCGCCGAAGCGGCGGTCGTGGGCAAGGCACACGAGATGAAGGGTCAGGCGCTCGCCGCGTTCGTCACGCTGAAGGAAGGCCAGCAGGCCACCGACGCGTTGCGCGACGAGCTGAAGCAACACGTGGCGAAGAAGATCGGCGCGCTGGCGAGGCCCGACGACATCCTGTTCTCAGCCGACCTGCCGAAGACGCGCAGCGGAAAAATCATGCGCCGCTTGCTGAAGGACATCGCCGAGGGGAGAACGCTGGGAGATACGACGACGCTCGCCGATCCGGCGGTCGTCGCGCGACTCAAGGATCAGTACGAGTCGCAGGAGTCCTGAGGGCGTGGAGTGAGACGAGCCAGATCGCGGTCATGATCACCGCGCTGGTGACGCACCAGCGGCAGATGGCGTCAATGACGAACAGCTCGAGGTAGGTGAGCCAGGCGCTGAAGAGGACACCGCCGGTCGCGAGCGCGGCGACGAGGAGCGACGGGCCGCGGCGCGCCAGCCACGCGGGCTGCAGGCCGACGAGTGTCACCGCGAGGATCGCGGTGTATCCCACCACGCCGTAGAAGGCGACCGGAACTCCGAACAGCACCGCCCACCGGCTCGTCTGCACCGTCTCGCAGCCACCGGTACCGCATTTCAGCTCCCCACCGATGCCGAGCGCGTGGAGCCCCAGGTACAACGCGACGAACCACCCGACCAGCGCGAGGATCGCGATGGATTGGCGGTGCCGCATTACTTCCGGCGGACAGGTATGGCGTCGACCAGCTTCTTGAAGTCGTCTGAGGTCGGCAGCCGCGACGAACGAACCTCCGTCCCGTTCACGAAGAAGGTCGGCGTGCCGTTGACGTTGCGCTGGAGCCCTTCCTGGCGGCTGAACTCGATGCGCGCGGCGAAGCGGCCGCTCTTCATACAGGCGTCGTAGCGCGCCACGTCGACCCCCGCGGTCTTGGCGAATTCACGGAACAGGCCAGTCGGGTTCTGCCCGGTCTGCGCCCAGCGGTGGTTGCCGAAGAGCTGGTCGTGCATCTCCGGGAACTTCCCTTGCTCGCCGGCACACTGGGCCGCATGCGCCGCGAAGAACGAATACTTGTGGATGTTCAAGGGAAAATCGCGGTAGCGCCACTTGACCCTGCCGGTGGCGATCAGTTGCTCCTTGATCGTCGGTAGCTGCACGACGGCGAAGCTCGCACACACCGGGCATTCAAAGTCCACGTACTCCACCACCTCGACGGGCGCACTGTCGCGGCCGATGGTGTAGCCGCGGAAGCCGTCGTCGACGACGGTGGCCGGAGCCTCTGTGGCGGCGCGTGGCGCGGATGGATTGGTCTGCAGCAGGTACACGAGCATCGCGCCGAGGGCGAGCGTCAGCACCCCCAGCATCACGTAGAACCGATTCATTCCGGCGAGCCCCTCCTCCAAGGTTCGTCGTCGTCAGACTCGTCGAAGTTCGATTCGTCGAGCCGCTGCTGCGCTTCGTCTACGATGCGCCGGCTTTCGGCCACCTCGGGCGTATCGTAGGTGCTGCGCACTTCGTAATGAAACAGCTCACTGCGCGCATTCCCCAGCAGTTTCTGCAGCTCGGGCGCCGCATCCAGCAGGCGGCGCCCGCCGGCTCGGTCCAGCTCCTGGATCCGCTCGGCCAGCGCCCGCAGCAGCGCCACCAGGCGCTGCGCGCGATCGGGACCGTAGACTTCGTCGCTCATCTGCACCTCCAGGGGGCGCTTCGGGAACCCGCTCCCCCGCCGTGGCATTATACCACACAACCCATTATCTTGCGGCGCCGTCACACCAAACGCCCATCCGCCCGAGAGGAGCACCGCCCGCATGGCCAAGAAGCGTAGCGAACCCCGGAAGCTCACGACCCCCACGACATTCGAGCAGGCCCGCGACGAGTTGTTCTCGCACATCCTTCGGTGCGCGGTGCTCGAGGCGACGGGCGAGCATCAAAAAGAGTGGTTCGACGATACCATGGGATACCTCGCCGACCGCTTCGAAGACCTGAGCGACGCCGAGCTGGGCGAGCTGCGCGTGTTGGGCGAGCGCTACTGCCGCCCCGTCGTGGCCCGGACCGCTCCCGTCGGCGCGGACGCTTAAGGCTGAAACCAGCGGCTGCGCCATCCCGCGGCGACTCGCGCGCCGCCAGCCAGCCCCAGTTCCGCATACCATCCGCCGCGCCGGCCCGGCGCGGCTTCCAGTCCCAGTAACAGCGCCAGATACCCGCGCCCCGCCGTCCGCCGGCGGCCGGCGACTGCGACACCGATTCCTCCATATACCCCTGTGCGCCGCGCGGCCGGCGGCATCACGGCCGCATCATGCCTACTAGCGCTTATGGTGGTACCCATGCACCCGTCGCATGCTGCCGCGCCAACCGCCGAGGCTGTCTACAATTCGGGTACCGCGGCGTACCGTGCCGGACAATTTCCGCAGGCTGCGCAGGCATTCCGACAGGCCATCAACCAGGCGCCGTCGAGCGATGCGAAGCGCTTGGCCGACCAACAGGACGCTTACTACAATCTCGGCAATGCGCTGTATCGCACGGGACAAAAGAGCGAGCAAACCTCGCCGCAGGAAACACTGCAGAAATGGACCGAGGCCGTAAAGGCCTACGAGACCGCCCTACAATTGCGGGCGGATGATGCCGACAGCAAGTACAACCGCGATCTGGTGAAACGCAAGATCGATGCGCTCAAACAGCAGCAAAATCAGAACCAGAATCAGAAGCAAAACCCGCAGCAAAAGCAGGGTCAATCGCCGCCCCAAGGCCAGCCGCCCGCGCCGGGTCAACCGCCCCCGCCCGGTCAACCGCCACCCCAGGGTCAGCCGCCGCAAGGCCAGCAGCAACCACCGCCGGGTCAACCACCCGGTGAGGGACAGCCTCCAGCGCAAGGTCAACCACCGGCGCAAAAACCACCCGGTGAGGGACAACCTCCACCGCAGGATCAGCGGCCGCCGCAGGGCAAACCACCCGGCCAGGGGCAACCTGCGGCCAGTCCACCGCGCAATGCGCAGTCCGGCGGCAGCCCGGACAACCAATCGGGCGACGAAGCGGGGGCCGCCGACAATCAGCACCCGCCCGGACAGATGAGCCGCGAGGAAGCACGCGAGCTGCTCGATTCGGTCAAGGGTGATGAGCGGCGCCCGCCCGGCACCCCACTGGCGCGCCGCGGTCCCGTCGATCCGCCGCCGGATGAACCGCTGAAGAATTGGTAATGAGTACGCGCTTCATCCACCGAGGCACGCTGCTCGCGCTCATTGCGGCATCTTTGGTTGCGGCAGCACCCGCGTTTGCCGCTGTACCGCCGGTGAACGCGACTCTCGAACCGTCGCAGATTGCACTCGGCGAGTCGGCGCAACTTACCGTCACGAGTTCGGACAGAGGCATGGACCCACCCCAGCTGCCCCACGTCCCCGGATTGGAACTCCGCATCGTCGGCCAATCGCAGCGGATCCAAATCATCAACGGCCGAACACTCGCCTCGTCATCGTTCATCGTCCGCGTCACTCCACAGACCGCCGGCATTTTCACTATCCCGGACGTAGCGCCGAACGGAGAGCCACTGGTGCTTCGCGTAACTCCTCCCGGCGGTTCCGCGCAATCCGGTAAGTCCTCGGGATCGGGCGCGCCGGGCGTGGACGGTTCGGGCGCCAC
>Ga0137418_10004008_pt1 | contig 13497 bp, 13 predicted proteins | sample CZODoug3_1_2_16f_FD_122242 | JGI IMG/M metagenome (GOLD analysis project Ga0137418, IMG submission 122242) | Vadose zone soil fungal communities from Angelo Coast Range Reserve, California, USA - CZODoug3_1_2_16fungal (Hybrid Assembly) | ecosystem: Environmental > Terrestrial > Soil > Vadose...
TCGGCAACAAGTTCCTGAAGATGCCGGATCAGCATGCGCTCTGTGATCCCCGGAATGGAACGCTTGAGTTCGCTGGTACGTCGCGGCCCATCCTGCAGACGCCACAGAATCGTACCTTTCCAACGGCCGTCCATGACTCGCATCATCGCGTCGACGGGACACTCGCCCACTTCCTTTTTCGAGACTGGCATTTCTTTCTCCTACACTGACAAATATGACAGTACCTTGAAATATGTCAGTACACATCTTACCCTTTGAGTCATGGAGGATTCAATGAGCAACAAACATCTCCCACGGCTCTTCGCGCAAGCGCTAAACGACAAACGTGTTGAACTCTTCGATGAGTTCATCCATCCGGAGTACAACAACCACAACGCATACGTAGAGCCAGGTCCGGCGGGTGTTAAGGCATTCTTTCGGCACTACCTCGACGCATTTCCCGACACGAAAGTTGTGATGGAGGACGTGATCGAATCGGGCGATCGCATCAGCGCTCGCTTCACCTATAACGGAACCTTTAGCAAGCCATTCATGGGCTATCAACCCAACAGTGCAGCAATCGAAATGCGGAGTATCGACATCTGGCGCGTCAAGGACGGGACGTTCATAGAACACTGGGACGAACTCAATCTGCTGGAAGTATTCCAGCAGATCGGCGCAGCGACGGTGAGAAAGCCGGAGGAACAATGAACTATCTGATATGGACGGTGTCGCTGATTGGCATCTTAAGCACGGCAGTGGTTTGTGGCACGGACATGTTCTTCTTGACTGTCGGCCGCCCCGCTCTCAGGTTGGCTTCGCCGTCAGTCGGAACCGAAGTCATGGGATTTATCCATCTCTTCGGTGACGCGCGGATGCCGGTCTGGGGCATCTCGGCGATTTTGTCGAACTTCGTGCTTGCCCTGTTCAGCGGGAGTGGACATCGCGGGTTCTATTTCGCCTCTCTCTCTATGCTGATCCTGTTCGTCGTTATCTACAATCGTTTGTCAAAGCCAATCAATCGGCTTCAAACCGAAGCGGCAAAAACGGGAGGAAGGCTCGACAATGCTCGAGAGCTGCAGGCGTCGTGGGATCGATCGGTGATGATCCGTACTCCCCTGCTCGTTGCGTCCCTGCTCGCCCAGTGCGTAGCACTGCTAGCCACTTCGGCGTAAACGCGCCCGTATGCTCACGTTTCAAGAGCAAGGAGAGGCGCACGCTGACAATTTGCGGCTTCATGGCTTGCAGGCCGACATGCGGACTTTTCCCGACTCTCGGACTATTCCCGGATCACGTTAGCGCTTTTTCGGAGGCGCGCCCTGGTGAGCTGAGTGGAGCTGCAGAAGATTGGGGGCGCGCGTTCGAAAAAGCGCTAACGTGATCCGCAACGTAGAGATTTCCCTCAGCGTCGACCGCAATGCTATGCGGAGTATCGAACTGCCCGGTTTATTGTACCCAGGTCTTGGGTGCGAGCGATGACTCAACTTAATCTTGCACCCTGCCGTCTGCTGCAGCTTATCCGACGCTTTAGGGTCAGCTTGCTCGGTTTAGAGGTCCCTATTGCCGAATGGATTATGAGGAACGTGGGAGCGTCCCGCATTCACAATGTTCCCATACAAGCGACACGCAGGGTCCACCAACTGGCTGCGATTCTCCTTCGTCGGTGCCAAGCGGAAGAAATCGCGAAAACTCCGCTCCCCTGCGCGTCCCGCATCCGGACCGAATATTAAGGCCCAAATGAATCGGACAAAAACATCCTTCGCAATTGACTCAGTAATATTGACTCAGTAATAAAGAATGCGATCTGCCGAGGCCCAAAGATTCAGGCTGCCTTGCGACCGTGCTGAACCGAGTTGAGAAATTTCAGGAGGTCAGCGTTGACTTGATCTCCATGCGTCGCGGTCAGGCCGTGCGGTAAGCCTGGATAAAAAATCTCCTTGGCTCCCTGAATGAGCTTGGCCGATTTCCTTCCGGAAATATTGATTGGCACGATTTGGTCGTCCTCGCCGTGCATGACCAGCGTCGGCACGTCGAACTTTTTGAGGTCTTCGTGGAAGTCGGTCTCGGAAAATGCTTTGATGCTGTCGTAGAGATTCTTGAGTCCGCCCTGCATGCTCCACAGCCAGAACTGGTCCAACATTCCCTGCGACACTTTCGCGCCTGGCCGATTGGCGCCGTAGAACATGATGGCGAAGTCCTTCCAGAACTGCGAACGGTCGTTGGCGAGGCTGTTGCGCAAACCGTCAAATACTTCGATCGGGATGCCTTCCGGGTTGGAAGCCGACTTCACCAGGATCGGCGGCACAGCGCCGATCAGAATGGCTGCGGCAACCCGCTTCGTGCCGTGCCGTCCGATGTAGCGCGTAACTTCGCCGCCGCCCGTAGAGTGCCCGACCAAAGTGACATCCTTGAGATCAAGCGCCTCAATCACCGCTGCCAAGTCGTCGGCATACCCATTCATGTCGTTCCCGGACCAAGCTTGACTCGATCGGCCATGGCCACGCCGGTCGTGTGCAACCACGCGGAAACCGTTCTGGGAGAGGAACAGCATTTGTCCGTCCCAGGCATCGGAACTCAGCGGCCATCCGTGCGAAAACGTGACGACCGGACCTTTGCCCCAGTCTTTGTAGTAGATTGCCGTGCCATCTTTTACCGTAATTGTGCTCATATGAATTTTCTCCTTGAAGTTTGTGCGAGCAAAACCACTCGCAGTTTCATGTTTTAGTTGGCGGGTACCACCACCGGAGCGCCCTTGTCCTTCACCAAAAACACGATGAATTTCGCCGGTTTGGTCTTGCTCGCGTTCCGCCCAACAATGTGGACATCATCGGGACCTTCGTAAAAGGTCTCACCAGGCGTCAGGGTCGTTTCTTTTCCGCCTCTTACCTGCATCACGATCGAGCCTTCCAGCATATAAACAAAAGCATGGGCATTGTGACGATGTATGGGGTCCGAACTGCCCGGCGGATACTCCACGGCGATCATCAGACCTTCTTTGCCAGAAAGGTTTGTTAGGTCTTTCGACAGGAGCTCCGTTACCTTAGCTTCCTGTGCTACCAGCGTGCTCGAGATGAGACACGCCAGCGCCAAAATCAGTTTTGGGAATGTCATAAATCAACCTTTCGTTTGATCGACGCCATTTCAATGCGTCGTGTGTATTGGTCGAACTTCGCCCTTACGTGAAGTGCCGCACGAGTTCCTGTTCGGCGCTCAGCCAATCTTCGATGTGGTGGCCGTCCTGTCGCCCATGTGACTCGTACAAACTGAATGCGACCTGTGCAATCTCCTCGTGTGTAGGCGACGTTTGACCCCCGGTGTACTTTCCCATACTCCACTCACCGGTGATGTCCGCTGCGACGAGATCAGCTCGCTTTTTCATGGATCTCTTTCTCCTTGGTCGCTACTGCGCCGCCTGTGGCCTGAGGATGCGCACTCGGAATTTGTGCCGCGGGCTGAGTCAGCCAGGTTTCGAAACGGGTCTCGCCAAGTCGTGCCTTATTGTCCGGAACCAGCGTTTTCTCGCTGAGTTTCGCTCCAGAGTAACGCGCGTTTGGATCCGCGACGACTTCGCGCGGATCTTTCAGTGAGACCAAGCGGCGCCGGACTAGTTCATCCACGCGAAACTGTTCCGGGCCTCCAATTTCGACGATGTCGTTTACTGGCTGATCTACCGCGATCCTGCCCACTCCACTCGCGACATCGTCGGCGGCCATTGGCTGGAAAAGCACAGGTGGCAAATGCACCTTATCCCCGACCATGGAAATGTCGGCAAGGCCCTTGAGAAACTCGAAGAACTGGGTCGCATGCACGATGGTGTAGGGGATAGAAGATTCTTTGATCAATTTCTCCTGCGCAATCTTGGCGCGGAAGTAGCCGCTTTCAGACAGTTGGTCGGTTCCCACCACTGACAACGCAACATGATGTCCCACGCCTGCCGCTGCTTCATAGGTGAGGAGGTTGCGAGTTGATGTTTCAAAGAACGTCAGAACGGCTGCGTCCTCCCAGGAGGGAGAGTTTGATACGTCAACGACCACCGAGGCGCCTTTTAGCACTTCAGCTAATCCTTGACCCGTGAGGGTGTTGACCCCTGTGTTGGGTGCTGCCGCTACTGCTTCGTGACCGTGTTCACGAAGTGTTTTGACGAGTTTTGATCCGATGAGTCCAGTACCGCCGATGACTACCATTTTCATGGTGCTCTCCTTCAATGTTTACCGATGCCTTCGAAGCCATGGGTTCTCTTGTATTCGCTAAGACAGAACGGCGGATCGATTTGTGACACGATGCGTGGATTTCATCCGACTAGACAGGGTCGTGTTGCAGGACGCGCTTGATGCGCCGATCTGGGATCAGCCATATCAATGCCACTAAAACGAAAATGCCGTGCGCAAGTGACGTATAACGCAACGTCGCACCGATCGCCACCAGATAAAGCACCAGCGATAGCTTTCCCTTCCAATCGCGACCAATCGCTCTCTTCAATCTTGAGGCCTGCCCTTGCGCGCGAACGATCGTCTGTTGGAGGGTGTAATACGCAATGGCGGCCATCAGCAGCACCAGGCCGTAGAGTGCTGTGGGTGCAGCGGTGAAATGGTTTTCGCCCATCCAACCGGTGGCGAAGGGGAACAGAGATAGCCAGAACAGCAGGTGCAAGTTTGCCCACAGCATCGCGCCTGTCACCGCTGTACATGCGTGCAACATGTGATGATGGTTGTTCCAGTAGATGGCGACGTAAACGAAACTCAAGACGTAGCTTAGGAACGTCAGTGCTAAGGGCAGCAATTCTTTCCAATACTCGCCGTGTGAGACCTTCATCTCCAACACCATAATCGTGATAATGATCGCGATCACTCCGTCGCTGAACGCCTCCAACCTTCCTTTGCTCATTGTCGCTTCCTATGACAGAGCAATTCCACGAAATGTGACAAAAGGTACTCGCAAAAACAATCAGACCAAGGTTGTCACAGGTCGCGTCGTTGATTGGTCTTTGCTTCGAGGCTCGAAGGTATCAGCTGCAGTGGATCGGTGTGAGAGAGGAATAGCAATGTCAATCAATATGAATAACGACCAGAACTTTCCGACTGAGACAGAGGCTTACTACGAGACGGTTGCTAGTCAAGAGGAGGTATACCTAGAGGAGACAGAGGAAGAACTACGCATGATTCTAACCTTCGACGATCCACCTCCATCACAAGACAACAGCGGAATGCTATGGGAGAATCGCGGAAAACCAGAACTTCCTTGGAAAGAGAGGTCGACTACCCATGCAGACGACAATTTTCATCAAGGCGAGAGTCTCGAAGAACAGCTAAAGCACGCAGCCGAGGAACTGATCACTGGCGATTCTGATGATCCTCCCCTCGGTGAAAAGGCCATCGGGGAGATCTGACAGTGTCGCGTTTGCACGTGCACTCGCAGTGACCGTCCACTCCTGCATACGTTGAAACCTACATGCAAACCCTTCCGCTGTTTATTCCTGTGGAATGTGACTCTACAATTCTCTCTAAACAGCATCATCGATGTCCGTCCGTTGTGCTCGGTGCAGACCGATCCAAGACCAGAAAACACTTTGAGAGCAAGAAGGGCGTCACATTCGTCCTTTAATCCTATTGAGCAGCCCTCGGCGGACTCTTTCGAGGACTATGGAGATGGCGCGCTTCATAAGGCGCCGCAGTCAAAGTTGAGGAAGGGGTGTTCGACAGCGTCAACCAACCCAACCGTGCCCTTCTCCTGTTACGATGAGTACCGATCTCACCTATGATCCCTGCGATGTCGCTGATCTGGTGGTCTCGTATCTGCAACCTGCGACGCAGTTGCTGGGAGCGCCGAGGCATTGCTCCGCGTAAGGGCGACCGTGGTATCTCATAAACGTAATCTTTGGATCCTGCTGATCCTGCTTCGTTGTATTCAAGTGCACGCGATCGACCGTGATCAGAAACTCGCCGATCTCTACCATACTGCCTGGACTTTCAAAGATGGAGCCCCGGCGGAAATATACGCCTTGGCCCAGACAACAGACGGCTTCCTGTGGATAGGGACTGCAACCGGTTTGTTTCGTTTCGATGGAATACGATTTGAAGCCTACAAACCGGAATCCGGACAGACGTTTCCGCAACGCAGTGTGGCCTCTCTGTTCGCCGTACCAGATGGAGGATTGTGGGTGGGCTATTGGTACGGAGGCGTTAGCTTCATTAAGAATGGGACGGTGACCGACTACGGCAGGGCGGAGGGGCTTCCTTTTCGTGCAGTATTGGAATTCGCACGTGACAGGCAGGGTGCGATTTGGATAGCAGCAGGGGAGGATGGGCTAGCTCGACTGCAAGGTTCCCGCTGGCAAAAGGTCGGAACAGATTGGGGATTCGCAGACCAAGCAGATACCATTTTTGTGGATCACGCCGGCACAGTTTGGGTAGGGACGCCGACCGCTGTCGCATATCTCGCGGAGGGACGACACCAGTTTCTGATAGCAGCACAGAACCTCCGACCCATCGTGCAAAAGTTTGCCGAACCGCCCCACGGCAGCTTGTGGATGGCAGAAGGGGGCTACGGAGTCCGGCCTGTTCCCTTGCCAGGGAAAAGCAACGGGAGGTCAGGGCCGGCAGTCCTTGTAGGAGCTCCGGCAATCACATTTGACGATCAAGGAAGTCTTTGGATTACCACTGCTGGCAATGGAATTCGTCGAGTGCCGTATCCGGAGCGCCTTCATCCACCGAAGCTTAAAGGACCGTCGGCATGGCAGTTCCACAATTCCGAGGTGGAGGCATTCACCCAAGAGAATGGTCTGACAAGCGATTACGTACATTGCGTGCTGCAGGACCGCGAGGGCAATGTATGGTTCGGCACGACCGGCGGACTGGATCGGTTCCGACAGAGTCCTGTCGTTTCGGTGCCGCTTCAGCCAATTTCGTATCGCGGTGCTCTGCCGATCCCATCATTGCACTCTTTTACAACAAGCGCGCTTGTGGCGGGTGACCAAGGGGCGGTTTGGGCTGCCGGTCTCGGGCCCCAGGTTCTGCTGAAGATTCAGAATGACAAAATCGTGACACAACTGCGTGACCGGCCCATTGATTGCGCGTATCGTGATCCGAATGGCGTTGTCTGGTTCGCGACTCCGTCGTCCATCTTCCGCATAGCCAACGAACGTTTGGACGCGATTGGTTCGAAGCTAGGACCGGTAATCTACAACTATCACGGCGCTGTGCCTGCGGGACAGGGACTGACACTGCGGCAACTCCATCTGCCCACGAAAGGTGGGATTGCCGTGAGTCCGCAATCGCGCGTTAAAGTCATTACTCAGGACCAATTCGGCAGATTGTGGATACCGGTGGAATCAGGAACTTTTCGACTAGAGAGATCCGGTTGGACCAGTCTCGAGAGTTTGGGTGGTCCGGGGGGCACTGCAACTGTGGAATTTACAGATTCACAGGGACGTATATGGTTTGGATTCGGGAATACGGTCGCGATGCTGGATGGACACAGAGTCAAGACGTTTTCTGGCAATGACGGCGTTCAGGTAGGGACCGTCATGTCTATCCAGGGCAAAGCCACTAAGATCTGGATTGGTGGCGAGTTTGGTCTGGAAGTTTTTGATGGCAATCGTTTTCAGCGAGTAAATCCACGGGACGGCAGTGCCTTTGGCGGTGTTTCCGGGATCGTTTCCGATCGTGAAGACGGGCTATGGTTTTCCGATAATCGAGGAATCATTCACATTAGCGAAGCTCAGCTTCGACAATTGAGCTCTGGCAAAGTGGATTTCGAGAGCTTCGGTTTGCTCGATGGGTTGATCGCAGAACTTAGGGGGCCCCTGGCCTCACGGTCGGCCGTGCAAACAACTGATGGCCGCATTTGGTTTGCCACAACAACAGGGGTAGCTTGGATCAATCCCAAACGTATCGTGCGGAACACCATTTCACCGCCAGTGTTGATTGGGTCTGTGATTGCTAACGGCAGGAAATACAACACTTCGACATTTTTGACGTTGCCGCCCCGAACTGCAAATTTGCAAATAGCGTATACGGCCACAAGTCTCACAGTTCCCGAACGGGTTCGCTTTCGGTATAAGCTTGAAGGACAAGACAAGGACTGGCAGGAGCCCGGCGCGCGCCGCGAGGCTGTTTATACAAACCTGAGTACCGGATCATATAAGTTCCACGTAATCGCCTCCAACAATGATGGTGTCTGGAACGAAGCGGGCGCATTCTTGGAATTTTCTATCGCGCCGGCATACTATCAAACGAACTGGTTCCGTGCTCTGTGCGCGAGCGCATTGCTGGTCCTGCTCTGGATGGCATATCAGGTTCGTCTCCGCCATTTACGACAACAATTCGCCACGACTCTGGACGCCCGCGTCGGTGAGCGGACGCGTATCGCGCGCGAACTGCACGACACTCTGCTGCAGAGCTTGCACGGGCTAATGTTTCAATTTCAGGCAGCGCGTAACATGCTTCCTGCACGGCCCGGGGATGCGATTCGAACTCTTGATGGCGCAATTGGCAAGACCGAACAGGCAATCGCAGAAAGCAGGAGCGCCATTCAGGGGCTGCGTCACGAGTCAGCAGTTCAAACTGATCTTGCACACTATCTCGCGACGATGGCTCAAGAGTTCAGGCCAAAGGGCGAGAGTGGCGATTCGCCCGCGTTCCGTGTAATCGTAGAGGGCGAGCGACAAACCTTGTCTCCCCTCGTGCAGGAAGAAGTCAGTCAGATAGCTCGCGAACTGTTACGCAATGCTTTTCAACATGCGCTGGCGCGTGAGATTGAAGCCGAGGTTCACTATGATGACCGATTGTTGCGCGTGCGCATACGCGACGACGGAAAAGGCATAGACCAGACGGTGACGGATCAAGGCGGACGCGCAGGACACTGGGGATTAACTGGAGTCCGTGAACGCGCGCAACGAATTGGAGCGCAATTGGATTTGTGGAGTGAAGCCGGAGCGGGAACAGAAGTCCAGTTAACCGTTCCAGGCGCCATTGCTTACATGAGGACACGCGAAGGCGCTGGGTCCAGGCTGTTCCGCAAGGCGAGTCATGAGCGTTGAGCCTATGCTGATCCGCGTCTTTATCGTTGACGATCATCCTCTTCTCCGCGATGGAATTGCGGCACTCGTTAATGCTGAATCCGACATGAAACTGGTCGCAGAAGCGTCGAACGGCAAGGAGGCTGTAGAGAAGTTTCGATTGCACCATCCGGATGTAACGTTGATGGACATTCAAATGCCTGGTGTAAACGGCATCGAGGCGATCAGCCAGATCCAGAGCGAATGCGCTGACGCTCGCATCATCGTCCTAACGACATATACGGGCGATGTACAAGTCGTGCGTGCGCTTCGAGCCGGTGCTCGAGCCTACATATTAAAAGGGCACGTACATCGAGAACTGCTGGACACCATTCGCAATGTGCATGCTGGAAAGAAATGCATTCCTCCGGAAATTGCTGCGGAGCTAGCCCAACACGCTGCAGACGACGACTTAACCACGCGCGAAGTCGAAGTGCTGCGGCTGATAGCCGCCGGGAACGCGAATAAGCAGATTGCTGATCAGCTCTCGATTGGAGAAGCAACCGTTAAGAGCCACGTGACAAACATACTTTCCAAGCTCGGTGCCAGCGACCGTACGCACGCCGTTACGATCGGTCTCAAGCGCGGAATTATCCAGCTGTAGTCCCCCAAAAGTAGGATATCCGCCTCCGACCTTCGCCTGTTTCGTCCTACCAGTAACTCCCTTTAGGCTGTGTGAGGGGTACTTTTGCAACGCTTATTCTCGACATTTGCCAACGGTTGGCCCGGTAAAGGTCTCCTGATCCAGCGACTGCTTACGGGCGCTGCCCTCTTTTTTTCAGCAATCGCCCTCTTAGAGAAAGGCTCTCCCCTCGTGTCGACTGCGCCGCAAATAATCGCTGCTGCCGCGGGAATTTTTCTGGCGCTGGGATTGTGGACACCAGTAATGGGAACGCTGGTCGCAATCGCCGAGCTCTGGGTTGCGTTCGCTCGCCTGGATAATCCTTGGGTTCCAATCCTCTTAGCCACATTTGGCGCAACTCTGGCAATGATCGGACCAGGAGCCTGGTCGGTTGATGCCAAACTCTTCGGCAGAAAACATATCGAAACTCCGCATGATTAGTCCAGGGAAGACCTCTCTCCCCTGAAAGTAGGAGCATCGCGTCTATCGATTTGCGTAGTGCGGGATCCGACGATTTACGGTTTCGCGCACACGTCTTTTCATTCCACAATCGCGCTGTGGTGAATTCAGGGAACATTCACGAACTGTGTCGCGGTTCAGCTAAGAGGTATTGCTTCCAATAGCGAGCGGTCTCTGAATATCTAACAGATCAAGCTGAGGATGCGGACACACACGGGTAATTCAGAATGGAGATGTATTATGGCAACTGTAGGACAACCTCTACCGCAAACCGCTTCGTCCTTTCGCTTTGACATAGAGACCGGCGAACACGACGACGGCCTTTCAGCTTTTGCCTTCGTGCGTCCACGTCTGTTCGGCATCGCTTACCGCATGCTCGGAAGTGCGACGGAAGCCGAGGATATCGTGCAAGAGGTTTGGTTGCGGTGGCAATCGACGAATCGGAGCGCGGTTGAGAATCCGCCCGCCTTCCTGGCTAAGACAACCACACGACTGTGTATCAATCTAGCCCAGTCCGCCCACAAGCGCCGCGAAACCTACATCGAGACTTGGCTTTCCGAACCGGTGGACATCAGCAGCGATCCCGGATTAGGTGCGGAACGCGGAGAGGCATTGAAGCTCGCAGTCCTAGTGCTCCTTGAGAAACTCTCGCCCACAGAACGTGCCGCGTATGTTCTGCGTGAAGCGTTCGATTACCCCTACCGCCAGATCGCGGATATCCTGCAAATGGAGGAAGCAAACGTCCGCCAACTCGCCTCCCGTGCCCGTAAACACATCGCAGATGGCCGGAGCATGTCCGTCAGTTCGGACGAACAGCGGAGCCTTCTGGAGGCCTTTATCGCTGCCGCGCAGACGGGAGACATGGTCGTTCTGGAAGGTCTCTTCGCTAAGGGTCTTGCCTCTTGCTGAGATGGGGGTGGAATTGTGTGCGCGGTGCTCTTTTTCTGAATGCCGATCACACACATTCGCTCGAAAAGGCTTTCCTGGGTTCACGGATGGGATTTGACAGCCACGCTGTCAGCCAGGATCGCATGGCCGCAGCCGTAGAAATGTTAAGCGCAATTCTCGGCCACGAAAGCGGACTGAGAGCGGACTGAAGAACAATCGCGCCGCTCTAACTTATTCACCACCATGGAACTAGGGAAACCGCCCAAAGGCGTTTTGCGCAAGCGGACTAAGCGCGGACTGGCACTCGGCAATGAGGTCTGAGTAAGTTCTTTGGAATGATGGTGGCCAGGGACGGAGTTGAACCGCCGACGCCAGCCTTTTCAGATCAACGGGCCTAACTACCCCTTCAATCAACAACTTAACTCGTCAAGATGGCCGATTTATTGTGACCATTCTGTGACCAGCGCCGATGTTCGCCTAAGCGTCGGCAATACACATCGAGAGACTGTTGCCACAATCTTCGACGCGCTTGGATTTTAAAAAGAAAATCGTGTCATCGCCGTGAAAGGGCGCGGATCTATTGGATCACGTAGTAATTACAAGGCAGCGGTCGCATCGCAATGCCCTGTAAGGAACCACTGAGAACACGATGGAACGGGTTTTGGTTGTACCGTCCTTGTACCGCGAGTTTTGAACCAAAGGGTCTGAAACCTGGGGGATTTAGGTTAAACGCTACAATTTCGCTTCCACCCCTTACGCTTTTTTCAGTCCTCGGGCGCATACACCAGAATTGCCGCCTGTTCCTTATCAGTCGCTTGTGCGGCGACATAATAGCGTTGTAGCTCGGGTGACCAGAAAGAGGTGCCGGCGCCTTCGCGCGTGGGGATTTTGCCGATGGTCTCGTAGTGGTCCGCGTCCTTTTGCTGATAAACGTATGCAAAACCAACCTGCAAATCTCGCCCGCCCGAAACGTATATCCGCTTTCGTGTCGCGTCAAAGTAAACACCATCCATACTTTCTGCAGTCGGCAGGTGAGCGATCTCCTTGCCCGACTTCGAGTCCATGACAACCATTTCAGCAGGTGTGCGGGTCCCGATGAACAGCCGCGAGGTGGACTCATCGAAGGCGGCATCGCCGGGATGCTGACTTGTTACCGGCCAAGTGGATAGAACCTCTCGCTTGTTGGTGTCAATTACCTGAAGTCTGCTGGCGATGGAAACGAAAACGAATAATGTCTTCCCAGCTTTGTCTAGCAACAGCTCAGACGGATGAGCCACAACCTTTATGTCCCCGACGACCTTGTCGTTCTGGACATCGATGATTCCGATTTCTCCGTAATCTTTTCCAGCATCTTTACCGCCATATCCGACGTAAACAAGTTTCGACTTCGGTTCATAGACCAGGCGGTTCGGTCCTGGTTCGAGATGGATCGAATCGAGGAGTTCCAGCGTGTCCCCTCGAAATACGCGGAGCATCCCGTCATCGCCGCTTGCCAAAAACAGTTTATTCAATTCCGGAACGAACAACGCTCCCTGGGATTTCTTGAATCCGGGGATGCTGCGCACCCACTTGCCAGCTTGCAGGTCCACCACTTCAAAAGTGCCATTTTCCAACCCGGCAACAAACAGGTGTTTACCTTTGACATCCACATCCATGTGGTCAAGACGGCCTTTGACATTCGGCAAGGGGATCGTCTGTACGAGCCGAAGAGGCTGCTTTCCACCCTCTTGCGAAACGGCAACCCCGCTGTTAGCAATGAGGAAGCCGGCAGCAACTAAACAGAGGCTAGAAATCCTGCTCATACTCTGTCCTAATCTTCGGCTGCGTAGACCCATAAGGCGGCTCTTTCTTTCGAACTTGCAGGCACAGCCAAATAGAACCGGTCTCGTTTCTCGTACCACAAGCCGGTACGCGCTCCGATTGTTGTTGGAATCTTCGCGAGGGACTGATAGTGATCTGCATCCGTTTGCTGGATAACTGTGATGAAGCCCTCTCCCCCAGGAACATAGATACGCTTTCGTCCAGTGTCATAGTAGACATCGTCCGCGTCATTGACGCACGGGACACTCGCAACCGTCGCACCCGTGTCTGTGTCAATTACTACAAGTTGTGCGGGCCGTCGCGTCACTACGAAGATTCGGTGATCAGCTTCATCGAGCGCCATCGGGTAGTTGGATTTCCCGTTTTTCAATGGCCAATCTGTGACCTTATGTGTATTCCGATCAATCAGCGCAACTTTCGCTTTGGTAGCTATGTTCGCGTAGATCACGGGCTTCGAAGTAGAAATCTGAAACGATTCGGGGTGGGCGTCGAGCTTAGCGACGTCCTCCAAGCGCTTTCCACTCGCGGCATCCAGCACGGCGATACCGCCACCTTCGTCTCCGCCGAAGGCTACATAGACTTTCTTTTCGGCTGGATCGTATCGCACGTTGTCGGCGTCCTCTCCGATGTCCACGGTATTCAGGAGTTTGAAAGAATCTCCATCGTAGATTCT
>Ga0137418_10004009_pt1 | contig 13494 bp, 22 predicted proteins | sample CZODoug3_1_2_16f_FD_122242 | JGI IMG/M metagenome (GOLD analysis project Ga0137418, IMG submission 122242) | Vadose zone soil fungal communities from Angelo Coast Range Reserve, California, USA - CZODoug3_1_2_16fungal (Hybrid Assembly) | ecosystem: Environmental > Terrestrial > Soil > Vadose...
TCGACTGATGAGCCTGATTTTATTGTGGTCAAAGCTGGATTTGAGTATGGGGGAGACTTGGCGTTGGCTGTCGTTGAAGTTAAGAAGCACGAGAAGATTACGAGGGTGGATTGGGATCAGGCTCTGCGATACTTGCGCAACATTTCGCACAAGAACCCTGCATCTGATCTGACGGTGTATCTTGTGACAGGGGCAACCACATACTCGGTGCAATTGCCTATGGGTGAGGAGGTTATGGTACCTATTAGATACCAATTTCCCACTTTGACCGGGCTGCAGTCAAGTCTCGAGGGCATTTCCAAACGTCATTGGGCTGTTTGATAAAGGCTTACATGGACATTTGTATGTACATTAGTTGAAGCCTGAATGTCCAACTCGCACAAGCCACATTTGGCAGTTCCAACCGAAAGAGGAAGTATCCACCGCATTTGGCAGTTGAATGGACGCGTCAAGTGGCAGTGCAGCCGCTCAAAACATCAATATTTTGTTTGCCTCGTCGTTCATTCAATTTACCAACGAATTGTCTTAAACTTGTGATTTGGCAGGTCAAGGGGGTATTCTAAATTGTGAGAATTTTTTCGAAATTTAAAAGTTGATTCTTTGTTAGAGTATTCTACTCTGGGATGGGCCCATAAATATGCAAGTAGCCGAATAGAAGGTCAAACTTCCCTTATTTGAGGTGGTAAAGTCCATTTTCTGACCTTGATTTCCACTGAAATCATTTCAGGTTTGGTGGCATTCGAACCAGTCTGGACGGGTTCACAGAAAACAGGAGCCCGCCGAACCTCGGACTGGACTATGGGTCCAGTTCCTTCCAGCCGTCGAACTTGTGACTGGACTTCGGTCAAGTTCACATAGGTTCAGGTTCGAACCTGAGTTTGGGACCGGACGGCGGCAGCACTACCATATTCGACTATATCACATGCCAGTCGCAAAATGCATCTTTTGCCTGCAGCAATGATAAGAAGGATGTTTTGTGAATTCTGTCCACAAGGACCTTTATATATTTGTCCAAGCTACCTGCCTATATTTTTTAAATGATTCAATTTTCAAAATAGAAAGTGTTAAAAGGTTTTTCCCCATCTAGATACAATCTTCAGTATTATATTGCGAAAAAGCGAATAACTATCTCAATATCAAAGGGAAAAATTTGGATATTTATTTTTGAATAGCTTTGATAGTTATCCAGAGATCTATGCGAACAGAATTTGCACACACATTCTTCTTATCGTTGCTGCAAGCGAAAGGTGCATTTTTGCGACCGGCACGTGATGTAGTCAAATATGGATGCAGTGCTGGGAGATGGGTCGTGATTGCAAGCCTGTCAAATCATTTCTGTTCAATTAACAACTTTCACAAACATGACAAGAAATGCATTTATTCCAAACCACAACACGAGACAAGAACAATAGCAATGCGACAGAAGTTCACGTTCCACCCTGACATCTCATCCTTATGACAACCCCAACATGCCTGACAAGTCAAACCCAAATAACTACAGTTTGAGCATAAGCAAGGTTATTCAATAAATGATAAATGTTGACTCACTTAGCAGCCATGTCAAGCTCGAAGTACTGGTGACTTGAAGACGGAGGATGACGCCCGCCTTAAAAAGTGCGCAGGGGGTACGGATAATCCGGTACCAACGTCCAATCTGTTGTGGTAGTGGGCCTGATTACATGTGCACTGAAGAAGGCGCTCCTTGACCTCGTTAAACTGAGCACCTGCCGCCTTCCTTTCCCTCTCTGCCTCTTGAAGATCCTTTTCAACCTTTTCAACCTTTTCCTGCATATCAATAATGTTACGAAGAAGCATATCGGAGACCATTGCTGGCCCATCCGCCGACTCATCGCTCGTTTTATCAGGCAGTCCAAACTTCTCGAATAGAATCCGCCGAGCGTCATCGAAGGGGATTCTCATTGTCAGAGTCACGAATGCGGGTGGCTTTGGCGGCGAGAAATGAGTAAACGAAATGGACAGCAACATGAAAGACATTAACACGTACTTTGTCTGCAGTTTCTCGATCTTTTTGCATTGCGTTGTAAGGCTCACTGGTTACAATAAGTTTGATGGTTGGGCATTTAGCGCCCATTGTCAGCACCAATGTGGCTACAAAGTATCTCACGCCACTGTGAATCTAGATAGTAAGTATGAACCTACAGAATTTCACGCGAAAACAATCTGCAAATGCGATTGAAAATAATTTTAGGAGCCCCCCACGCCCTTTCGTTACCTCAATGACAGTGGCAGGTTTTCGATGCATAAAAAGGATATGTTTCAACAGTGTTATGTCTACTTATCAGCGTTCATGTTCACTCAGATTCTGTTGGTTTTCGCGCCTTTGCGCAAATAGCGGTGATATCGGATTGTAAGATGACATTTGGGTAGGTTTACTCAGATTCATATTCACCCTACTTATGGTTTATAGATATCGAGACGTAATTTTAGGTTTTCGAGCTTATCGAGCCTCTCGCTGCGAAATCAGCTGTTCATCCTTCAGTTTTAAAGATTGCTTGTCGCGCACATCAATGTTTGTCAAAAAGTTTACACTTGCGGGCGCCAGAATCACGTCTTGGTTTGACAATGTTTCTTCTGCCCTCCCTTGGTTTGCCTCTCCCGACAGAATTTGGCTCTCGAGGATCAACCACCCACACTATGTCTTGATATTCCTGATCGCCCCAAATCAAAAATCTAACAGCTTTGCAACGCTCTATAATCCAGTTCAGTTAGCAAACTTGTTCATGGTGTTATGTTTGCTCCCTTGCAGACGAGTGGAAGACACCATTGCAAAGAACGAAACAATATACTGAATATCCCTTGGGTATAGCATTCATATTTTTCTTCGATTTCTATCCTTCGTCTTCTTGGAGCCATGCTGCCCTGTCCGCCATCCGCCATTGGACAATTGATTCCACTCCCGACTGTTTTGATTTTCAATTCCCACTCCTAGATGTTTCATACCTCGAGTCAATCCCTTGACTCGGAGAATGAGAGTGATAGGTGGATATACATGTTCAGATATTTGATGTTCTGACAACAGTGTAAAATTCCATTTGAACTGAAATATTATATTTTGAAAGTGATTCATTACCCATATAACACTAAACAAGTCATGGTGTATCAAATCGGAGTCTAAAGTTATAGTTATTATAATAATTGTAGGTGGTTCGAGATCCATCCGCGCACCATAACATATCGATCCGCAGGTAGTTAGCATCCACGGACATCGGTGACAACCAGGGTTACACCACAATAATGTAGCCCAAACCCAGAGTGAACCGTAACCTGAATAAGAAATCCGCTGTACAATTATGAAGTACAGCTGTAAGATCAGGTAACAAGTGCAGAACTGGCAGCAAGACGGAACTACAACCTGTTGACCATCTGCAGGTCATGATCTGGTAGGATCGGCATGTAATCCTCCACCCCTTTCGGCCAAGTGATCTCCTTCGAGAGATGAAGTGGATACCTAACTTCACCCACGCTCCCGGACCAGTCGAAGTCCAGAAGTTTCACACGCCTGTCCTCCTCACCGTCGCCGTCCTCTATGATGATGTTTGGGCATCGAACGTCACCATGAACGAACTGCTTTTTATGAAGGAACTTGACAGCCTCATGCACCGTCTTGCGCACCGACTCCGGCACCTGGCCCGACCGATACTTTTTGTCAATCGTCTCCCCACGGACATATTTCATCACTACCATCTTGTGAAGACCGCACCCTCGCCGTTGGGGGGTGCCAGGCCAGACATCTCCGCAGTACAGCAATTCTGGAGCACGATGCATGGCCATTAATTCCTTGTGGACAAGCTCGCCGTAGCGTTCGACAAACTTGACTACCAGATGTTGATGCTCATCCTCACAGTTGACGGCGAGAAATGTTACGCACGAGGGATCGGGCCCCTTGAGTGGACGTATGTAACGCCAGGTGATAGTCTTCGTCTCGCCGTTCTCGTTAACTGTGCACGATGTCGCCAGAGGATAGAACCTAGCCGCATCATCCACGGGACGGGAGAGACTGGCGTAGAAGTCGGTCAGAGACCTAATGGCTTGCCGAAGTCCGTTAAGAATACGGGCAATCTTCAACGTGCGCGCGTCGTCGATGGCACGACCTCCACCTAGCCAAATGTAGTCGGTGAGGCGGTGGACGATGACACGGGAAGTGATTATGGCGCCGAGGACAACGAGCCACGGGCCTGCAACCGAGACGATGAACGATGGACAGAAGCATGCCTGCGTCAAGTCCTGTTACAAGTCAGAAACCAGGCTCGAGCTGCAATTGAATGACGCACTCGCTGATCATTCCAGTGCTGAATGAATGAGAACGAGCCTTGCACGGAACCCTCTCCACTCGTGCCCAACTCGGGCTTTTCCTCAATGATTGCTAGTGCCGCTGTACCCAAAACCTCCCCCCTGCAACTGTATGGCATCATATGATCCGCCGACGACTTGTTCAGCTGGACGGCCTGAATGGCCGGGTACTCTAGAAGCTTGCTGAGCATCCCTCGCGTCGTCATCTGGCGTGGACTCTCGGTGACCACGATCTGCGAGGTGCTATGGATGAAGTCGGCTGTGAGCCGTACAACATCATCTGGAGGTTGGAAAGTGTCATCGCGAGCAAGGGCAAGAAAATGGGCAAAGGCGGGATGAAAGACTTCTACAGGAACAGCGGCTGACGTAGGGAGTGTGTCGTATCGACCGTCGAGAATGGGTACATCACCACCCTGGTGTTTCTTGTAATTGCGCGGCTGGCTGCTGACTGAAGGCGTAGACGTTTCGGTGTGCTTGAACACCTTCTCAAAACCTGAATCCAAACTTGAATTGCCAGGGTGAGCAGAAAGCAAGTTGACGCACCTTTGCGGAGTTCAGCGACGACATCAATCTCCTCGTTGCCCTTCAATTCTGAATGTTGGATCAGCTTAACTGGAAGTGCCTTGGGGATTTCGATAATGAGAGCCGTGTTCTTTGCCTCGCGCTTCAGAGTGGGGCTAGGAGTCAGCGTAAAGACACTGGCGATTGGATCTAATGACCGCTCCACGTCTGATAGCTCTTCGCAAATCTGGTGGAGGTTACCGTTGGCGCTCTCCAGACGGTCGCGCAAATCCTCATGTCCTTTCGTGTGCAGATGCCACTTTGGCTGCTACTAAATTACTAGGCGGAACATGAAGGGATTTAACCGATTTACCTTCCAAAGTAGTACACCACCAGGTAGCTGTAACTTGGCGCAGATAGCATCAACGACCTCGTGTATCAGTGCTGTATCCGCGGCCACGACGAGATTGCTACCAGGTTGCACGGATTCGTCTTTGTAAGTGAGATATGCGACGTGCATGGTGGTCTGAAAGAGCGCGATATTTAACCTTGTTTATGGTCGAATGACGATCTCTTCTAACCTCGGGCTCGATACTCATTAGGGTGTTACGAGTCCTTATTTAAAAAAAACAGAGAATGAGAGGATGGATATGTACTTGTACTTCTCGCGTTAAAAATGCAAGACAGACAAACAGAAATGTTAACGTAAAAATGCGAGAACAACAATTACGAAAAGAAAAGTGAATCATAATCCAAGTCCAGGAATAACCAAAAAAAGTCTCCCGCCAGTCCATATCAACCCCCATCCCCACGCCCAAAAGCCTATCACTCCCCACCACTATTATCCTCGCCCTCCTTCTCCACATCGGCCTTCTGGTCCTTAGCCTTCACAGTTAACTTTTGTCCAGACGTAGGCGGCAACATCCTCCACACCCGTGCCCTCCCCCACTCCCACCTTCCGCACCTCCTTCCCTGCATTTCCAGTCTCCAATCCACCATCCATATCTGAAGAATCAACCCTAGGCTGCTTATTCGACTTCGTCTTCGGGGAAGCAACCCCAACTCCAACCCCAACTCCAACTCCAGCCCCACTTGCGTTCGACGACGAAGACGGCCTGGATGACACCGATATCGACGGTCCCACCATAGTCGTTCCGTTCCCTATAGGCGTCCCGGTCCCGGTCCCCCAGACGGCCGATCTCGCTCCCAAGATACAACCTCCACGCCAACGCCAACCCCAAAGCTGGCTAATAGCGGAGAATATATCTGCATTGACGTATTTGGCGGCGGCAGCGGGGGAGGGTTAGTCGGTGCATCATTCGGACCTAGCCACGTCACCAATCGAAAAAAAAAATCAGCAAACAAGAACTGACAAATGATAGAGGAAGAAAGAAAACGCACCCGTTTCTGGTCTTCCACTGCCTTGGATCTCCGCAGCGAACAGATCTGCAGGATGCTGCGACGGCTGCTACCCCTGCTGCTGCTGCTGTTGCGCAAGAGCATGAAGAGGAGGTGGTGGATACATCATAGGCGGGTACCCATGCTGCTGTTGGTGGTGGTGATGGTGCCACATGTAATGTTGCGGATCTGGGTATGGTAGTATCGAACAAGTTGGAGGGTATTTCATAGATCGGTAGTGTCCTCGAGGACGATGGTAATCGAATGGATTTCCAGGGAGGAATGGTTGAGGGGGTGATAGGACAGGGTAGTATGGTGGGTAATGCGAGCTACGATATGGTAGGGGTATCGAAGATGGGTGGTAGCTGTATGCACCAACAACGCCGCTTGGTCCCGGAGGATTCATATCCTCCTGCGATAAATGGCTAACATCCATACCGTGTACGATGTGCGATTTGTTGCCAGGCCTGCCGTTGTTATGTTGTATGAGAGTGGGAAGTTGGCGGGTGTGGAGGACATGTGCATAGGGGGGTTCAGTATCGTCATCGGGCGATGAGGTCCATCTATATTGATATTTCAATTTTAGGAGGGAGTATTGAGTGATAAGGAGGAAGACTTACGTCGGATATACTTTTATCCGTGGATGGTTTCGCCTTGGACCTAGACTTGATCTTCGGTTTAGCATCTCCGCCGCCGCCGCCCTTCTTCATACCCCCGCAGTACCCCTTGCAAGAACTGGCTCTAGCTCGTCCTCATCTGCATCATCATCGTCGCCCTCGTCGAGTTTAGCATTGGGGTTCTTGGTGAAGCCGTTCGAGGTACCGCTATCCTTCTCCCCATCATGCTCTGCAACAACGGCCAATACTAAGCAACCCCACCAAAGCGAATGATAACACGAGTCATTACTCACCCTGGAATATCTTTGTACTATCTTGTCAACGTTTCCTGAGGGATACTGGGACGTTCCTCTGTGAGATATAAATATGGTGATATGTGGCTCCCGCTCCTCCCTTCACGATGATTTCCCATACTCCTCTTCATCACTATCAGCAGCTGTCCCACCCTCGAAATCCACAATGCCAACCGGCGCATACTCGGGAACGACTACCAGCAGCTCGTTCGCACCATCAACCCCAAACTCCTCTCGATTAACTCCCAACGAACTCGCACTGATCGATCTGTGTACCACCCGGGGAGCACTCAGCCTCAAGTCCAAACTCAACATGCAGATAACGCCGTTGCGTGCTTTTAGAAGATAATGAGGGGTGCCGGAGGAAGGACTGCGAATATGACTGCGCAGGATATCGGGTATTGATGAAGGTTGCAATGCCCACTCCCTTCTGCTGCTGCTGCTCCTAGTGGTGCTAGCGTTTCGTCATCGACGGCTAATGGTGGTGCAGTCCCACTCCAACTTCCGGAATATGTCTTCCCATGTTCACCGAACGTAGAACCAACATCTCCAGCACTACTCACCGAACTCATTGTCGGTGCACAATATAGAGTATACGGCGACTTAGATGCAGCCAGGTTCGATGAACGGGGGGTAATGTAGCCGTGGCTGCCGGAGAGGAAGAAGGAAGAGGGGGACAAAGGAGCAAGCCCGAGCGCAGGGGAAGGTGGCGTAGAAGGGAGAGTTGAGAAAGATGATAAGGAATGTACGTGTGGCAATGATTCCGGGGCGTTGTTCCCCGCTTTCCTGAATAAATTCAATAACAAATATTTGGAACCGAGTTTATGAGGCGTGGATGAGATGGAGGAAGAGGGTTCGGTTGCGGTTCTGCTGGCGGGTGAGTCTGCAGAGTGGGGTTTTCTGGTTCTTGTTGTTGTGGAAGGGGGCGGAGGGAGAAGGAGGGGAGCTCATTGTAGATATGGGGTAATGAACGCCTACGAGATGACAATAATGAATCATCTCCATGTTTGGAGCCTTATTCGTCCGTTGGGAACTGGTGTGTAGACTGTATCCTCCCCAACGGAGAAGCTGGTTGGTATCGCCAGGAGTAAGTATATGCGTGTTGGTGGCCAAATGAGAGTGCGACTTGAACGAATTAAGCGCGTGGTCGATGTATTGTTTGACGTGCAACTGATTCCAAATGGAACTCTCAAGACCTGCAATACCCTCCAACACAGCCATCCTAAAAGGTTTCTTATCATTCCAACTCCCACCCCCAATCCTCCCCCTCAATTTCCTAACCCTATCAACTACCCACTCACTCAATATATCCCGCACCAACACCATGCTTATCCGCCATATCCGCATGACCCCCGTAGGAAAGCAGGGCATGGACAACGTTGGTGTGTCCGTTTGCTGCTGAAAAGTGGAGCAGGGTCGAGCCGGAAGAACCGATGATGGGAGCTGAGGTATCATGGTATTGGTCGAGGTAGTGACGGGGCAGTCTGTAAAGCGCAGCGGCTGAGTGGGAGTCCGAGGGGCACTGCATCGAATAGCATTAGTTAAGAGTGAGAGACAAAAATAGGAAGTCAGAGGGGACGCACAATCTGTAGCGATGTTATGCTTGTCCGCGTCGTGTGCGAAGACAGCGATATCGCTGTGTCATCCGTTTTCACAGCTATGCATTCATAGAATCGTTAACAAGCGTCGATATGAGGATCCACAACAGTTGCAACTCACCACTGCTATGCACTTAAACATTAGGGTAGAGACGTACGATGCAATCAGTTTTTGGACCCTAGTCGGTGTGCGAATATATGGACAGTCTACAGCGACTCCTGTCAAATGATAAGATGGGGATATAAAATTGGTAACTTACAATACTGGCTTTGAGTATGAGCGCGGATTGTGCAGGTGTCTGGGTTCGTCGCACGTCGGGAATGGCAAAATATAAAGACCCTTTATAGGTAGTGTTGTCGCGGCTAACGCCATGTTCGGAAGCATCCGAGCGCCCAATTTCAACACGGCTACTCTACAAAGTTACTACAAAGTTACTATACCGCAATGCCAATTCCTTCCACAGGGCTACTTGCACCACTCGTTCTTGCCTCCATCTCGTTTGGAGTTATCTACACATTCATTACACCATTCCATAGCATACCAGACCAGAATCGCCGCCGTCCCATAGGCAACGTTGCCCATTTGCACCAAATTGTGCAGATCACGGAGAGGAATACATCGACGGGTAAATATCAGATGTCGCTCAAAATTTTACCTCATTCACTCTTTGTTACAGCCCATCCAGCGGGACATATTGTCACAAAATTTTCACAGCTTGTCCTCGACGATGGATCTGTAATTGAGGTCAGGGTAACGACTGAAGTTAGGGGTGTTCGACAATGGGGTGATGCTCGTGCACAGCGCAACCATTATGAGGACATCGCGGTCGCTGCCGCAACTGCTGCAGTTGGTGAGGCAATCGCACAGGTTTGGTATGTATCCTATCCGTTTCTTTTATTGCATAACCTTAACCTTATTTGTTTTAACATTGTAGATGCTGTCGAGCCAGATGTTGTTGGAATGGTTATACAATAAGACGAGACGAACATGAGAGAAGGTATATAAACCTGGCTAAATTAAACAATTTTGGAACTGCAAATTGTAGGAAAGCAAATGTAAGTGCATATTCGGACGAGTAAGTACAGACACGCTTCAGACCGCCAGTCCTGCACCTTAAGCGCAGTATCTTTGTGCTCGGTGGTATGATCGACTCATCCTGCGGGATGTCAGTGTCTAGAATGGAGTTCCGTTTATTGTGCACGACCTTGAACCGTGAGTGCCTCACGCTGGAGGTTTGCCGATGATTTGTCTTCTTGGTAAACATTGGGAATGGTGGGGCAGTAATCAGTGATAGCTTTGGTTGAATGAAAACCGTCTGTAACTCTTGCAACACTTTGATGCGACTCTCACCTTCGGTAGCTTTAGCGCTGGTTGTACGATCCCTTACACCGACAACCTGCCCATCGACATATGCCATACTGGTGGTTATCGAGCCCTTAATGGCTTTCTGAATCTGCTTCTCGAAGAGCCCAGTTGCAAGTGGCTTGAGGGTTTTGTACTACAAGTCGTGTTTCGAGTCGCGAATGGAGAACTTGAGGGTGTCGACCTTGAAGACCGAGGACCTATCTTTATCGGCAGAAACGAGATGCAGTGACCTACAGCACTCAGGTAAGTACTGTTTCATATGAGGAACAGAAAGTAGAAACTTGCAGTTAGACCCTCCCCACCAACGGCAACATCAGCCAGCCCAGAATCAGTCATCTTAATCCCAGTCTTCTTTCTGATGTAAAATGTGACATCTCGCATGTCGGCCTGCATCTGCCCCCCGAAGGTAAGAGTGAACTCATGGTGGTGCTCGTCGGTAATGGCAGGCCGCAGAATAGGGTGAAAATCTGATGAATTGTGCACCTCAATGGACACGACGTCGGGGAAGATATTGCGTCTGGATAAAGTAAGATTCTCGACGACGAGATCAATTGCGTTGTCGGTATACTCGACACGGAGGGTGTGAATGTGACCGACCTGGAGATGTTTGATGTCAGTAAGTTGATATGTAAACACAACGTGCAAAAAGAAATGCAGTGCAGACCTTATCAACAAGCGTGAGTACTATAACCTTCCGAATATCATTCCATAATTCGGGCTTGAACTTCGAGCTGCCTTCACTATCAAACAACAAGTCTTTGGAGAGCCTGGCACAATCCTCCCCGAAGCGTTTATTAGTCGGATTTTCGCCCATGGCTTTGAACCAATCTCCGACTGACGAGAACATATTATCAAGTATTTTTTGTACTTTCCGTCGTAGAACTGACGACCGGAGTCGCGAATTTGGTTGCCACGGTTGTTGCAGTCGGGCTCAAGGACATAGCCTGCTTGAAGAAGAGCCCGCAAGAGAGTACGTAAATAGATGCAAAACAGAAAGAGAACGAGTAGACAAACCTTGCGAATGTATGAGTCGAGGCTCTTAAACCGTTCCCTAAGCTCTTTGTCCTTGTTCGCACCGTCGATCAACGTGTCAACGGCGTTGAAGATAATATACCTGCTCTGCCCGTCGGCGAAACATTAGAGGAAGGTTAGGAGGTCGGGGGTCGCAGTTTTCAGACCACCATCCTGCGTGACGAGAAGATACGAGTAAGAACTTCGGATAATGAACATATAAGCTTACAGAAGTGAGAGAGGCATGACCTGCGTACTTCTCAGTGTAAAACAAAAGCTATTTAATAGACTCTTGATAATCGTCGTGCTTCTGACACTCAATAATGACCTAGGGACTCGGAAGAAGAATTACCGACGAAGAAGCGTCAAAAATGAACCATAATACCTTTTTGCCTCGGTAGATACATTGGTCTTGACGCTTCTCAGGGAAATATTCCTCGGTTAGGAACTGTTTGCCACGGTTGAGGTGATCGTGGGCCGTATCTTTATGCTGTTGCGGGCTGCGATCAGACAGACCGTCGCGCACGCCTCTAACTTTGTCCATCAGGTTCTTCCGAACCTTGGAATCGTCGCCATTGACCTTCATGTAACCATTGTTAGCAGCCAGAGATTGAAGGAGAGATTGAAGCCATACTGTTAAATATCATCAATCTGCTCTTGCGCAGCTCCTACTCCATTTTCCTTCATCCCTTGAAGTTGACTCCGCCCCTCCTCGCATATCTACCAGCCACTCATCATTTCCCCATTTGCCGTCTCAACCGCAGCTCCTGCACCCAAATCTTCCTTGGGATGCTGAGCTACGGTGTGTCCTATCCCGGACACCTTCGCTTTAGGCACGGGAGCCTCAGTAAGTCTGACCTTACGTCTACCTTCTGTTACGAATTGGTCTCGAGAGTCGAGGAGCAGTTTCGTCGACATGAGCTAGAGCCTCTGGATCTGAATGGAGGCTATCAGCGGCATTGGACGCGCCACGGGCGAGGAGGTCATGGCCAATAGGGGAGAAGTCTGAGAGAAGTTTATGGACTTCCGAGTTGGTGAGGACAAGGGATGGTGCGTAGGTCTCCAACCGCTGAAGAAACGACATGAGCATGCACTGCCTACACATCTCCAAGTCGTAATAGCCCATCCCACTGGACAGCATTTAACAATTGCTGCAATAGGTAGGCATTGAATGTACATAGGACTGTGTATATTCCGCGTTTGCTGTGGTATAAGGATCTATTAAATGTGTCTGGCTAGAGGTGCAGGGGCTGAGAAACGAATTCATCGTGGAGAAGTCAATGTAGGAATGACACATCTACGCTGCAGTATCTCCTCAAAAATTTCGTTTTCAATTGTAACCAATCTAATCAGCCGCCGCCGGTCAAGACAGAACTTGCCCTAACTTTAATCAACAAACAGAGTCAAGAATTTGATCGCATCATATACATTTATGTCCTACGTCGCGCCCGGGATACGGTAATCCTGCAGGCAAGAAGAAAAGCGCATATAAGTGTATTAAATCGCCTCGCGAACGATAAACAGGATTACACACCAAATTATGGCCAATACGAACAAGACGACCTCACCAGAACATAAGCATTCTGGAGGTTTCAATCAGAGGAAACTCAAACAACGAAAGGATAGACCCACCATAAAGCGAATGTCATCCGTTTAACCTCCTCAACAATTCGCACGAATTTATCATAACCCTCTGGCTCCATAATATTTGTATTCCATCTCTCCACAGGTGCTGTATCCATGACGATTGCGGAGGAGTCAGGTAACGCATCAGGGACGATCCTGCCGCTGGCCTTGTTGTACTCGTAATATGATAGTTGTCTTCCTATGGCACTGATGCCATATAACTTCGGTATTTTAACCAGATGGGAAATCTCTCCAAACCTACGTCGCACTTGATTTTCGGCTTCTTTACGGGCCGATATGACAGGAAGGTGGATAGGGGGTTTAACTTCAATGAAGAGTACGGGACTGTCGATATCGAGCGCCTCAATAACGTAGGTGATGGCAAAATCGATGGCACCGACGCCTCCTGTTTGAGCCATGGGTGTGGCATACTGAGGCGAGATGGAAAAGGTGGTGCGAGGGAAACATTCATTAAGAATATCGTCGTATAGTGGATAGAACTTGTTCTCAATTGTCTCTGTATCCAACAGACGAGAAGACTTCTGGACAATATGCGCAGGCCAGCGCATGGAGGACATCCCTGAAACGGAATGCGCGGCAAGTTGCGCGGCAGAAGTGGCGCGTCGGCGGCAAAATGGGCGGCTCGATTTTGGTGCCTGTGGGTAGATAGCAGCTGCTATCCTAATCGGGATAGCAGCTATCTCAATCGGGATATCTCAAAATGGCATGTGTGTCCAAATTGAGATAGCAGCTGCTTGTGCCACAGCAGGTTG
>Ga0137418_10004010_pt1 | contig 13491 bp, 11 predicted proteins | sample CZODoug3_1_2_16f_FD_122242 | JGI IMG/M metagenome (GOLD analysis project Ga0137418, IMG submission 122242) | Vadose zone soil fungal communities from Angelo Coast Range Reserve, California, USA - CZODoug3_1_2_16fungal (Hybrid Assembly) | ecosystem: Environmental > Terrestrial > Soil > Vadose...
GCCTTTACCGCAAATCGCAGAAAAGAGGAACGAAGTACCATGCGCACGGTGGAATACGTTCGTGCCACTAGTCGACGCGATCTAATCGAGATCGAATTTTCCGCCGACGGATTTCTCTACAAGATGGTGCGAATGATGGTGGGCGAGATGGTGCGGTGTGCCCTTGGAAAAGAGAGTTTGGAATCAATAGAATTGCGCTTGGAGCGGCCTTCGCGGACATCGGCTCGTTTTGTTGCTCCGGCAGCAGGGCTCTACCTGGTTCGGGTTCGCTACTAAGCCTCTGTAAATCAGGGATAAACGCCTTCCTGAGGCGTTTCCGATTGGCAGACTAAATGCTTCGTAGTTCACGATGCCCTCGTCTGTTAGGGACTCGTCTGTCGAAAACGTGCCGGTGCTGGCTCCGGGCATTCCGGGCATTCTGCGCCGAAGCCTGGCCAAACTACTAAGCTCGGCGCATTTGGTTCTTTCCGGCACGACGGCCTCGATTCTGGTCATCATTTTCCTCGGGAGCTTGTTTGTATTTGTCGCGCTCGATAATCACCATCGGGATGAGATTCGCGCGCGCACGGTCCAGCTGACACGTCTGAGCAGCTTGATCGAAAACGACATCGCGGAGTTGGAAAATTATCATCGCGGATTTTTGCTGACTCATCGCAGCCAGTATTTCGCGCTATTCCAAGAGCGACGAAATGCGATGAAGAAGCGCCTGGAAGAACTTAACGGTCGTTTGTTGGATAACCCTGTTCAGCGCAAACGCGTCATCAAAGCTCAGGACATAGTACTGCGATGGGCGGACCAGGTGGCCCAACCTGCCTTCCTGGGCCAGAGCGCGCCGAGTACGGCTTCCGAGACATCTGCTGCGCTGACATTGAGCAACGCTTCGCTCGATCAAGCGCGTTGGATTTTGCAGTCGTTGAAAGACGAAGAACAAATCCTCTTAAGTCAGCGCGCGGGCGAACAGGAGATGGCAACGCAATCGACTCAAATCCTTGATTCCCTGCCAAAGCTCGAGCGTGCCGTCATCGAAATGAACAAGGAAAAGCGCGGGTTCCTCCTCACCAATGACAACGGCTTTCTCGAAACCTATCGCCGGTCGGTTGAAAATTTCTACCGCTACCATGCTTATCTCACCATTCTGGCAGGAGACGCGCCGCGGCGGACGCAGCTCCTGAGCGACATTCGATCCAATCTTGAGCGCTGGATAAGCTCCTCCGCACAACCGGAAATCAACGCCAAGCAGCAGGGCCGCGATATCAGCGCGATGATTGGCAACGACCAGAGCGAACAGTTGATCAATCAAATCCAACGCACGATTGCCGAATTTCAAAGGAACGAGCTTGCCAGTTACGACGCCGGTTCGAGCGCGGCGGTACGACATCGGATCTGGAGCACGATTGGTCTCCTGACGCTGGTGCTGGTGGTGGCGCTGCTGATTTCATCGAACACCTACAGCCTCGCCCTCGTTCGCCGGAACTTGTCGAAGCTGGGTGCGGCCGAGATTCGGATTCGCGCCATCATCGAAAACATTCTCGACGGAATGATCATTGTCGATCCTGCCGGAACGATTACGCTGATGAATCCAGCGGCAGAAAGATTGTTCGGTTGCGGCAAGCACGAGATGCTCAACCAAGCCTTCCTCGCTCTGGTACCGCAAGCTTACAACACCGAGGCTGATTTGCAGCTGGTCGACTGGGAAGAGTTCACGAAACGGACCGGTAGCACCGTGCTCGCCGTAGGGCGCACCCGCAGGCATGTCACCTTCCCGATCGAAATCTCGTTAGCTAAAATGACGGTCGATCAGTCCACCCTTTATGTGGCAATGATCCGTGATGTCACCGAGCGCAAACGTTTTGAGCGTGAGATTGCAGCGGAAAAGGAAAATCTTGCGGTCACGCTGCGCTCCATCGGTGATGGCGTCATCACCACAGATGTACAAGGCAAGATTATCATGATCAACCAGGCCGCCGAGGCGCTGACCGGCTGGACCGCCGAGGAAGCCAAGGGTCACCCGCTGAAATCCGTCTTTAAAATTTCGATTGATCTGGCGGCGCAGACGCGCGGGCAACGCAGTACTTATCGCAATGAAGCCTATTCTCTGCTGCTCAAATTACCCAGCAACGCCACGCTTGTCTCCCGAGATGGAACCGAGCACTTGATCGAGCAGGTCGTCTCCCCCATTCGCGATCGCAGAAACGAAGTGGCCGGCGTGGTCCTTGTTTTTCGCGATATCATCGAGCGCGAACACAAGCAGCTTGGATTACTCGCCGGCGGCATCGCCCACGATTTCAACAATCTCCTAACCGCAATCATGGGAAACATCTCTCTCGCATCGCTCCTCATCCCGGCAACAGACGAGATGACGACGCGATTAGCGGACGCGAAAAATGCTTCCATGCGGGCACGGGATCTTGCCCAGCAGTTGCTTACTTTTGCGCGCGGCGGCGCGCCGATCAAAAAGACGGCCTCGCTCACCCGGCTGGTCCAGGACACGGTTAGTTTCTGCCTGCGCGGATCGCAAAGCCGTAGCGAATGCGACTTGGAAGATAATCTTTGGCCGTCGGAAATTGATTCCGGTCAAATCAGTCAGGTCATCGCCAATCTGGTCGTTAACGCAGAGCAGGCAATGCCGACTGGCGGAACACTTCACGTCACCTGCGAAAATTTCCGCCATGGCTCTGGGAAGAACGCAACGGTTCCGGATTTGCCATCCGGCGAATTTGTTAAGATCACGATCAGAGACGAAGGCGTCGGCATTCCCGAGCAAAATCTGAAGCGAATTTTCGATCCTTATTTTACAACCAAACCAAAAGGAAATGGCCTTGGTCTAGCGACCGCTTATTCCATCGTCAAACATCACAAGGGTCTTATCACCGTCGAATCCGAGGTGAATAAGGGTTCCACCTTCACCCTTTACCTGCCTGCCGCAGCTCACGTCGCTGTACCAGAGGAAACAGAGTATGCCGGGGTGAAAGAACTCTCTGGAACGGGCCGTGTCCTAATCGTCGATGACGAAGAAGCCATTCGCACGCTGGTGGAATTCACCCTCACTCATCTTGGCTATAAAGTTTGCTCGGCCGCAACCGCGCTGGAGGGTGTTGAGCTTTATCGACAAAAACTTCAGGCCGGTGAGCGATTTGATTGTGTCATCCTCGATCTCACTCTTCCCGGCGGGATAGGCGGAAGAGATGCGCTTAAACTTTTACTCGAAATCGATCCTTCAGTGAACGCAATTGTTTCCAGCGGTTACGCGATGGATGCCACCATGAGCCAGTATCAGGATTTTGGATTTCGTGGCGTGATTACCAAACCGTACGAAGCAGCCGATCTTGGTCGCACCGTCCGCGAAGTTATCGAATCAGGACGGATAAAAGTCGTGCCTGACTTGGACTTGCAGGCCGTAGGTTAAGCGAAGGCGGATTCAGCCGACCAACTCTTCAGTTCGCTGCCAGTTAACATTCGAGTGTCGCATATGCGACATCCAAATGTTAACTCCGTCTTCGTCGCTTACCTTTTTTAGGGTTTGTTACCGAGCTGGTTCTCCAAGATCTTGCCGAGCAAGAGAAGAGCGACACCACAAAACATTCCCTTGGCGAAAAAGTAAGTCGGTATTCCACCGGCGACGATGTTGTGGGGAACGATCGGTTTATCTTTGTCCTCTTTCATGGCCGCGAACGAGCAGAGGATGAATATAAGGAGGGCAATTAACGGATTAAAAATCCTCAGCTAGGTGCGCATGAGACGACAAGATGCCGATATACTCGGCAAAACGCGAGCAAAAGCCCGAGCCGGACTGGCGGTTGTTCTATTTCAACCGCGGCAGTAGTCGCTCCAGAATACTAGCAACTGATTCGTCCACGCTTTGCTGATTTGTTTGCACCACAATTTCGGGATCGACGGGTGATTCATAAGGTGCATCGATGCCGGTGAACTCTCGAATCTCCCCTGCCCGCGCTTTCTTATAAAGATTTTTCGGATCGCGTTCTTCACAAACCTCCAGTGGTGCATCCACAAATACCTCGATAAATTCCGCGTTCCCTTCCATCGCAATGGCGCGGGCCCGCTGCCGATCAGCCCGATAAGGCGAAATGAAGGCGGTGATGACGACATTGCCGGCGTCCGCCATCAACTTTGCGACCTCGCTCACGCGCCGAATGTTTTCAACGCGGTCTTCTGGCGCAAATCCGAGGTTGGAATTCAAGCCATGCCGGATGTTGTCACCGTCGAGCACATAGGGATGCATTGCCCGGATGAAAAGTTCTCGCTCGAGCGCTTGCGCGATGGTGGATTTGCCAGAGCCGGAAAGTCCGGTTAGCCAGACGACAGCTCCGCGATGTCCATGTTGTGCAGAGCGCGCTTGTGCCGTGATTTTTCCTTCGCTCCAGAAAATATTCTTGCTCTTGATCGCGCCGCGATCGGTGTAAACGCCGTCGTAAACGATCCCGCCGCCGCAAATCATCCCGTCATCCACCAGAACAAAGCGACCGAGTGGCGGAAGACGATCGTGGTTATCGAGCACGATCGGCGCACGCGTTTGAATGGTTAAACGGCCAACCTCATTGCGCGCGAGCTGATCGGCCTTGGTCGGGTTGCGTTCAAGCGAGGAGGAATCCATCACCTCATCGAGGGACACGATCTGGCATTTCACTTCCTGGGTTGCGAGGCGCACAGTATAAAGATGCGATAGACGCGCCGGCTGACGCGCGATCCAGAAAAGGTCGGCATGAAAACGGTTCGTTTCGATGGGCGCATCTTTTGAGTGCGAGGCGACGTACCCGCGTTCGACAAAAATTTGTTCGTGCAACGTAATTCCAATCGAGTCGCCGGCGATCGCTATTCCGTTGTTCGCGCGAGGCGACGTTGCGGCCGCGGTAACGGGCGGCCAATGTTCGATCGACTGGACAATCGACGTTTTGTTAGCGGGTGAAAAAACTAATTCGTCGCCAACTTGAAGCATTCCCGTTTCGATGCGGCCGGCGATAATTCTGCGATCGTCGAACTTGTAAACATCCTGCACGCAAAAGCGCAGCGGCAGATCGGTTGGTGGGGCCATTGGCGTCATCGCATCGAGCGCTTCGGCCAAAGTTGGCCCATGATGCCACTTCATTTTCGTACTGCGGGCAGTGATGTTCTCGCCAAATCGGGCCGAGGCTGGAATAAAAACGTCGGTTTCCAAATTCAGCGTCTTCAGAAATACGCGATACTTCTTTTCGATCTCGAGGAAGCGGGCCTCGGAATAATCCGCCAGGTCCATTTTATTGACGACGACGCAGAATTGCCGCACTCCGAGCAAGCTCAGCAAATAGGCGTGCCGTTTCGATTGCTCCTGCACGCCTTCATTGGCGGCGATCACAAGCACGGCCGCGTCCGCGCTCGAAGCACCGGTGATCATGTTTTTTAAAAACTCCTTGTGACCGGGTGCATCGATGATCATGTAATTCCGCTTCGCCGTTTTGAACGGAATCTGTGTCGTGTCGATGGTGATGTTTTGCTCTTGTTCTTCGAGCAAGGCATCGAGAAGGAAAGCGAACTCGAACTCCATGTTTTCCGCGGCACAGGCGCGTTGCACCTGTTCAAGTTTCCCTTCCGGCAGCGAATTAGTGTCGCTCAGGATGCGACCGATGAGGGTGGACTTGCCATGGTCGACGTGACCAACGAAGACGACACGCAGCGTGGCTTCGCGACTGGATGCTGGATGCTTGACGCTGGAGGTGCTATGCACGGTGCTCGATTGTCGTTTGCTCATTTTTCTGATTCGTGCGCCCGCGGCCTCGGCAATTAGAGGAACCCCTTCGCCCGCAGCTTCTGCATCGCGTTGCGCTCATGGTGGTCCTGGGCGCGGCCGGCGCGCTCACTCGTGCGGGTGGTTTCTAATTCAGCGATGATGGCCTCAATGGTATCTGCGTTGCTCGTGATCGGTTTGGTAATTGGACGGCAGCCGAGCGAGCGATAACGCTGGCCGTTTCTGGCAAAATACATTTTCGGAATCGGAATATTTTCGCGCTGGATGTAGCGCCAAATATCAACCTCGGTCCAATCCAACAGCGGTTGCACGCGAACGTGTTCGCCGTTCGCCGCGGTGGTGGCGAATTGCCCCCAGAATTCCGGCGGCTGATCCTTGTAGTCCCATTCGAATTGCGCATTGCGCCGCGAGAAATAACGCTCCTTAGCCCGGGTCGGATCTTCGTCGCGCCGGATGCCGGTGATGAGCGCGTCCCATTTGTATTGCGCCATCGCCTGCTGAAGCGCGACCGTTTTCAACTCATGCGTTACCGTCACCGGATCGTGCGTTTCGTAGCCAATGCCGCGTCCGCGCGCTTCTTCGTTGATCTTTACAATCAGATTCAATTTGTAATGTGTGGTTGCCCATTCCCGGAACTCGAGCATCTCCGGAAACTCATAAGTGGTATCGATGTGTAAAACCGGAAACGGCACCCGGCCGAAAAAGGCTTTGGACGCTAACCAGATTAATACGTTTGAGTCTTTGCCCATCGACCACGGCATCGCGATGTTTTTGAAGGCGTGATAAGCTTCCCGAAAAATAAACACGCTCTGGTTTTCCAACCGGTCGAGATGGGTGCGAGTCGTCATCGTCAAAGTTTTTGCGGAGGCGTTCTATACAATCGAAAGATCTAATTGCAAAGGACGTGGAGCTCCACCGATGTAGCAGATTTTGTGCGCTTCCAGGTCCTTTGTGCCGCTAAGGACGGCAAGGGGAAGGTTTTAGCTTGAGTTGGGTCATTATCTTGCATGCCTACCCACTCAAGTTAGTGTTGGGCTGTGCCACAAATCGCCGCCTACGATTCAAAAATTGAGGGCAACGTCATCTTCACGCAGCTCGACGCTGCCATGAATTGGATGCGCAAGAACTCGCTCTGGCCCATGCCGATGGGTCTGGCCTGTTGCGCCATTGAACTGATGGCAACCGCGGCTTCGCGGTTCGATATCGCCCGTTTCGGTTCCGAAGTGATGCGATTCTCGCCGCGGCAATGCGATGTCATGATCGTCGCCGGCACCGTTACTTACAAAATGGCGCTGGCGGTAAAACGTATTTGGGAGCAAATGCCTGAACCGAAATGGTGTATCGCGATGGGCGCGTGCGCGTCGAGTGGCGGGATGTATCGCAGTTATGCGGTGCTGCAGGGCATCGATCAACTTATCCCGGTAGACGTTTATGTCTCGGGGTGCCCCCCTCGCCCGGAAGCACTTCTGGAAGGATTGATTCGCTTGCAGAAAAAAATTGAGGGCGAATCATCGTTTTTGAATCAGAAGCCAAAGCTTATCCACGAGCTTATGCCCGAAATTGAGGAGCGAACTCCGCCGAGGCCCTCCATCCGCGGTGGCGTGACAGGAGGCCCTCCGTCCCCGAGTTCGCTCGTATGAATCTTATTCCTATTCCTCCTCGATGAAGAATCGGAATAAGATTACGATCAGGAGTAGGATATGACCGGAGACGAATTGCTTGATTCGCTCAGTCGTCTCCTCGGCGCGAAAATTCAGAGCCGGATCGAATTTCGCGGCGAAACAACCTTCAGCATTCAGCCGGAAGATTTGCACGAAGTGGCAAAGTTCTGTCGAGACGAACTGTCATTTGATTACTTAATCGATATTTCCAGCATCGATAATTTCGGTGACGAACCGCGATTCGAGGTGGCTTACGAGCTCTACTCAATGACCCTCGCGGTTCATTTGCGTCTAAAAGTCGCGGTCAGCGAAGAAGTCTGCGCGGTCGATACGGTATCGGACCTTTGGCCGACGGCCGATTGGCATGAGCGCGAGATCTACGACATGATGGGCATTCGCTTCAACAATCATCCTGATCTGCGCCGTATTCTAATGTGGGACGGCTATCCATTTTTTCCTCTGCGAAAAGATTTTCCGCTCGAGGGTTTGCCCAGTGAGATGCCCGATGTCGCGTTCACCTCTGCCGCACCGATGGAAGGCGGACCATTCGTTACTCAACCGTCGACTGCGACGGCCAAGGACCGCGAGCCGCGCGCCAAACGGCCCGATCTGAATCAATAGTTCGAACTTGCGGCGTTTTCTTTCGGTTGCGTTGGCTGGAGCATTAATTGCGACGGCTGCGATTTCTTTATATGTGGCGCGCCAGAAACCGGCCGCCATAACGCCTATGACTGCCGACAAGATTTTGGTCGAAAAAAGTGTGCGTCGATTAACGCTATTTTCTTCTGGGCGAAAATTGAAAGAATATCGGGTTGCGCTCGGTTTCTCTCCGGTTGGGCGGAAGCAACGTGAAGGCGATGGACGGACACCGGAAGGAAATTACAAAATTGATTTTCACAAGTCCGACAGCGCTTTTCATCGCGCCCTTCACATTTCTTATCCGGACGCGGCAGACACCGGGCGAGCGGCAGAGGCGGGTGTGGCCCCGGGTGGCGATATCATGATTCACGGTTTACCGGACGGCTTCAGTGCATTGGGATCAGCTCATCGCTTGCGCGACTGGACTGCAGGCTGCATTGCCCTGACTGATTCAGAGATCGACGAGATTTGGGCGTCAGTGGCCGATGGGACGCCGATCGAAATTCGACCTTAATAAGAAATGGAGGGCGCCACGCTGTCGATGCCTAAAGATTTGGGACGCGAAAGCGCGTGTCCTGCAAGCGCCGATCACAGGTTCGGCAACGCTTCCCCGAGAATGCGGGAAAAATCCTTTGCTGCCCTGTGGCTAGTCTCCAACACTTCGTCGTGGCCTAGTGCTACTGACGAGAGCCCAGTGGCCAAATTTGCCATGCAGGAAAATCCCGCGACTTCCATTTCAAGCGCGCGCGCCTGGATTACTTCGAGCACAGTAGACATCCCGACCGCATCAGCGCCGAGATTTTGCAGCATTCGGACCTCAGCCGCGGTTTCGTATTGCGGACCGATGACGGCGGCGTAGACGCCTTGATGCAAAAACACACCGACCTTGTGCGCGGCATCGCCAAAATGTTTCTGCAATCGCGGTGAATAAGCGTTGCCGAGGTCGAGAAATTTCGGGCAACCGATTAGGGGCGAAGTTCCGGTGAGATTCAAATGATCGTTGATCATCATCCAATCGCCCGGCTTGAATTTTTGATTCAACGCCCCGGCGGCGTTTGTGACAACAAGCTTCTTAATTCCGGCATCCGCGAGCTTTCGCACACTCGCGGTGACCTGGCTCGCCGAATAGCCTTCGTACAAATGAACGCGGCCTTGCGCAAAAATCACGCGCGTTTCCGAGATTTCGCAAAGCGAAAATTTTCCGGCGTGTCCGGCAACGCGCGGTTTCGAGAGCTCAGAAAACTCAGAGTAGGCGATTGATTCGAGCGGATCCTGAACGACCGCGTTCAGTCCCGACCCGAGAACAATCGCGATTTCTGCGTTCCAATCTCGCAGCCGCTGCAGCGCGTCACCCATCGAACGGTCCCTTCTCCTTCTTACGGCGACTTAATGTTAGAATTTAGGCGGCGAGGCCGCACGTTGGTCAGCATCGCGCGACGGAGCGCACGATCCACCCGAGCCGCGCTCACGCGGCGGAGACCGGCGGCGCCGTCTCCGGCTTGCGGGTTGTCACCATTACATCGGGCCGGACGGAATCGTCGCGCGGCGTGGGCGATTTCGTTTCCTGCTTGGGATAGGCGATGCGGCTGTGCAGCATCGTCATAAGCGTGAATCGGAAACGCTCCGCAATCACGCGCACATCGCGCAAAGTGAGATCACATTCGTCGAGCTGATGATCGCTGATGCGTTGGTCGATAATGTCGTTAACCAGTTGTTCGATCTTCGCCGGCGTCGGCTTTTCCAGGCTACGTGAGGCGCTTTCCACCGCATCAGCCAGACTGACAATTGCGCTTTCTTTCGTCTGCGGCTTCGGGCCGCTGTAGCGGAAACTTTCCTCTCGCACTTCCGGAATGTCGTCCTGGCGCATTTTCATGATTTTACCGCCAGCGCGCGCGTCCTCATGCATTTGCTGGGCCCGCTTGTAGAAATAATAGACCAGCGAAGTCCCGTGATGTTCCTGAATAATATCGATGATGCGCTGGTTCAGTTTGTGTTTGAGCGCGAGATCGACCCCTTCCTTCACGTGCGCGATAATGATCAACGCACTCATTGTCGGGGCCAAATCCTCGTGCGGGTTGCGCTCGAAGCTCATGTTTTCGGTGAAATAGTCGGGCTTCACCAGTTTCCCGACATCGTGAAAATAAGCACAGACGCGGCAGAGAGTAGCGTTAGCGCCGATCGCTTCCGCCGCAGCTTCGGCCAGGTTCGCGACCACCAAGCTGTGGTGATAGGTGCCCGGCGCTTCGATGGTCATGCGTCGTAATAGCGGATGGTTCAAATCCGACGCTTCCAGCCACGAAATGTCGGTGGTGATTTGGAACAACGGTTCGAACATCGGAATAACGCCGCCGACGATCGTGGCGGTAACAATCCCGTTGCCGATGGCAAAGGCGCTTTGCAATCCGATCATCGGCCAATCATTTGCCGTGGGCGGAAAGAGATTGATCGGGCCGATAAAACCGAAGGTGAGAGACAAAATCCAAATCGCCACCCCGACGCCAAGCCCGGCGCGAACCAGTTTGCTACGACGACGTACTTGCAGCGTCAGGTAGACAGCGGTGAATCCACTGATCATTCCGGTAACGAGCAAAGGCGCGTCAATTTTCCCAAAAAGAACGCTGCTCCAAAGACTGACAAAAACGGCGGCATAGAGGCCGTGATTGCGGCCGAGCAGGACGCTTAGTAAGAGCGGGGCAAGGGCAAAAGGGGTGAGCAGTTCCGCCATGTCGGTCTGCAAGCGCAGGACACCGCTGCTGCAAAGGACGTAGATAAATTTTGTGAGCGCCAACTGGACCAGCATCACCCCGAAGACGAGAAGAATGCGCGAGTTTTGCGAAAAAGTACGCGGCTGATTGACCCAAAGCATCATCAGCGCAATCAGGAAAAAGAGCAGCGCAATGACAAAATTCTTCGTTGGCTCGGGCTGGTTGCCGCTAAAGATGAGCACAGCCAGGCCAGCAATGAAGGCGGCGAAAAGGACGCCCTTCATGCCCCAGGAATATTCCAGCCCGCGCAACAATCCGTTGCGGGCGCGACGGCGGCGCAATTTTCCCGAAGCCAGGCCGCGGCGGACCAGTTCGCTACGTTTGAAAAAATCGATCATTACTTGCGCCCGGAGGGCGTTCGATGCTGCTGATAGGCATTAATAATGGCACGGACCAGGGGGTGACGCACGACATCCCGGTCGGTAAAATAACTCATGCCGATGCCGGGCACGGCCTTGAGGGCCTGCAAGGCCTCGACCAGGCCGGAGCGTTTATTCGCAGGAAGATCAATTTGGGTGACGTCCCCGGTGACGACGCACTTGGAATTCATGCCGATTCGTGTGAGCAACATGAACATTTGCTCGGTGGTAGCATTTTGCGCCTCATCGAGAATGACAAAGGCATTGTTCAGGGTGCGACCGCGCATGTAGGCGAGCGGCGCCACTTCGATGACTTCGCGGGAAAGTGCGCGCTCCAATTCCTCCGCCTCCATCATGTCATGCAAAGCATCATAGAGCGGGCGCAAGTACGGCGTGATTTTCTCCTGCAAATCCCCGGGCAGAAATCCGAGGGCTTCACCGGCTTCCACCGCCGGGCGAGCCAATATGATCCTCGACACCTGTTCCTTCTTTAACGCTGCCACCGCCATCGCCACGGCGAGATAAGTTTTGCCGGTCCCGGCTGGGCCAATGGCGAAGACGACATCGTGTTTCTCAATCGCTTCGACATAATTTTTCTGGCCAACCGTGCGCGCTATGACCGGTGCCTTGCGCGACGAAGTCACGATCCGGGCGGAAATGGCATCCGATAAATTATCGCTCCGTTCTTCATTCACGGAATTAAGGGCGTAATTGAATTCATGTTTCTGAATATCGACGCCGCGTTTGCGCGCTTCCTCCAGCTGATCGAAGACGCGCTGGGCGCGATCTAATTTCTCCGGCTCACCTTCCATTTTCACCCATCCCTCACGTGTCGTCACTCGCACACCGAGGGAATCTTCCAGGTTTTTCAGGAGCTTGATATCGTTGGCGTAGAGCGACTGTAACGCGCGTGCGTTTTCAAACTCCAAAGTACGGGTCTCGGTCACTGATTAACTTCCTAGTTTTGATCCTCTTCAGCTTTGTTGAAAAGCCCGCAAGCACGGCGGATCGGGAGTGCCGTCATCCGATTTTTGTTTGTTGGGTTAGAGGGGAAGTAAAGAATACCGAACAAGGATAAGACTTTTACCGAAATCCGTAAACCAGCGCCCAATGGGTGCGTTCCTCGGGAGACTCTTCGATCGCGACGATGATAAAATAGCTATCGGTGGAGGTGGGAACGACATGGGCAGCGGCATAAGGCCCTTTTTGCCAGCTATCGGGTTGCTCGATCAATTTTCCTTCCTTGTCGTAAATATGCACCGAAACCTTTGCCCGGCGCACTTCTGTACCCAGCCAAAACCAATATTCGTTGCCTTTGAACAGTTGCTGGCGCACTGCCTTCTTTTCGCCCGCGGCGAGGTCCCCGCCCCAATAATCTTCCCGCACTTGAAACCCTTCCCTGACGTAAGGCTCAGCCGCCTGCAGAGCGAAGGATTGGGCATCGTCGACCGAAGCGAGCGCGGTCGCGCCCAGGATAAGCGGCATGACCACCAGAATGAATATGACCTGGCGATGTGGATTCATCACTGACGCGTCACGATCTCGCCGTCGAGGCGCGTCGTGATTTCGTTAATCTTCCTCACCGCGTCCGGCGAAATCGGTCTATTGCCGGTATCAATTAGCGGTCGCACTTCCACTAACGAGCGTTTGATACTTTCCACCACGGGCACGCTGTATTCCGGCATGGAGTTTAATCGATCCCCAAAATACCTGAGCAGGTCCGGTTGATGCAAAAGCTCTGCGCCTTCCTGAGTGAAATGCTTGCTCACCACCGCGGTGAGGATCTGGGTGCCGCGCAGCCAACCGCCAAGGCTGACCAATTGCGAGAGCTTTTGATCCTGCAGCTCGTTCATCGCCCCCTGGACGCTGCTTTGCGTGCGATCCAACTCCTGGCGGACGCTATCCCATTTGCGTTTGTCGGCCGCTTCCGTGATCGCCTTCGCATGCGGTGTAATGGAAGCGCCCACTCCAATCCCCTTGGCCAGCGAAAGCACACGTTGCCCGATCTCTTTTACTGCAGGCGCGTCCTGCGCCTGCACTGCGATAAATCCATCGGCGATCACATTACCGAGAAGCAGCGCGGTCCGCGGGCGTTCGCTAAAATTGACCCCTTTTTCTGTCCGAACGAACTCTTTCCAGTTTACCGGGCCCAGTTTGTTGAGCGCGGCGAAAACTTCATTCGGCAACGGGACCACGACATCTTCCACTTTCTTGTACTGCTTTACGTCAATATGCTGGGGCGCTGGCGCGGCCTGCGCGCTGAACCCTATCACCGCGAGTGTAATCCCCGCCCACTTGTTAATTTTAAATGCTGAAATCATTGGCTG
>Ga0137418_10004012_pt1 | contig 13489 bp, 5 predicted proteins | sample CZODoug3_1_2_16f_FD_122242 | JGI IMG/M metagenome (GOLD analysis project Ga0137418, IMG submission 122242) | Vadose zone soil fungal communities from Angelo Coast Range Reserve, California, USA - CZODoug3_1_2_16fungal (Hybrid Assembly) | ecosystem: Environmental > Terrestrial > Soil > Vadose...
GTGGACACGCAGGACGCGATGGGCGCGAACCTGATCAACACCATGTGCGAAGGCGTCGCGCCGCTGATCGAGCGGGTGAGCGGAGGCCGCGTCCGGCTGCGGATCCTCTCCAACCTCGCCGATCTGCGGCTGGCCCGCGCGTCGTGCCGCATCCCCTTCGAGGCGCTGGCCGACTTCGGATTCTCCGGCGCGGAGGTGGCGCACGGAATCGCCGAAGCGTCGCGGTTCGCCGACGCCGACCCGTACCGGGCTTGCACGCACAACAAGGGCGTGATGAACGGCGTGGACGCGGTGGCGCTGGCGACCGGGAACGACTGGCGGGCCATCGAGGCCGGCGCGCACGCCTATTGCGCGCGAAACGGGCGCTACCAGCCGCTGACCCGATGGTGGGTGCAGGACGGCGCACTGCACGGGAGCATCGAGATGCCCATCCAGGTCGGCACGGTCGGCGGGGCGGTGAAGGCGAACCCGCTCATCCCCGTGCTGCTGCGGATGATGGGAAACCCAGGGGCGCAGAAGCTCGCCGGCATCATGGCGGCGGTAGGCCTCGCGCAGAACATGGCGGCGCTGCGAGCGCTGGGCACCGTCGGCATCCAGAAGGGGCACATGGCGCTGCACGCCCGGAACCTGGCCGTGAGCGCGGGAGCGAAGGGCTCGGCGGTCGAGGAAGTGGCGCGCGCGCTCATCGCGGCTGGCGAGATCAAGCTGCACCGCGCCCAGGAGATCCTTGCCAAGCTGGCGGCCGCGCGCGGGCCCTCGGCCGAGGCGACCTGATCGAGGGTTCCCTGAATCCGCCGGCATGCATCATCGAGTCCGCGCGCATCGTCGAGCCCCGGCTGCGCGCGTTCCTCGACGAGAAGCTGACCGCGTTCGTAGCCCTGCCGGTGGATCTGCGCGACGCGGCGGCCGCGCTCCGCGACTACCTGCTGCGGGGAGGCAAGCGGCTTCGCGCCGCCCTGCTGCTCCTCGGACATGAAGCTGCCGGCGGAGCGCGCGAAGCCGCGCTGGATGCCTCGATCGGCGTCGAGCTGCTGCACGCGTATCTGTTGATCCACGACGACTTCATGGACCAGGACGACGTGCGCCGCGGGGGACCCACGTTGCACCGCGCGCTCGGCGGCGATCACCTGGGCGCCAGCGTCGCGCTGCTCTGCGGCAGCCTTTGCGAGGCCTGGGGGTACCAGCTCCTGGGCAGGGCGGCGCCGGTGGCGGCTCGCACGCTCGAGCAGGTCATCCTGGGCCAGATGGCGGACGTGCGCGCCCCGCACGGCCGCGAGCTGACGGCGCGCGAGATCCTCGAGGTGCAACGCGCGAAGACGGGCTCGTACACGTTCGAGCTCCCGCTCCACCTCGGCGCCACTCTGGCCGGAGGCTCGCGGCCGCTGCTGGAGGTCCTGTCCGCCTACGCGCGCCCACTGGGCATCGCCTTCCAGATCGCGGACGATCTGCTGGGCACGTTCGGGGAGGCAGAGGTTACCGGAAAGTCGAACGCCAGCGATCTCCGCGAAGGCAAGCGGACGTTGATCGTGGCCCGCGCGCTGGAGACCGCGTCGCCCGAGGATGCAGCGCGACTGCGCTCGCAGCTCGGCCGGAGCGACGCGGACGTCGGCGAGTTGCGGGCGATCCTGCGGCGCAGTGGAGCGGAGGCATCCGCGCGAGTGGAGGCGGACCGCCAATGCGACGAAGCGCTGCGCGCCCTCGACTCGCCAGCGCTGGACCCGAGGGTCGCGCAGGACCTGCGTGAGATCGCGGTGTACACGGTGCGCAGGTCGGCGTAGCGGCGTCCCGGCGTGCTCGGCGTTTGATCTGAAGACTCCCGTCCCCCCCAAGTACTCCGAGCAATTCGCCCACTTGCACGCTCCCCTCGCCAGGCAGGCGCTCTGTCGGGTAAACTGACGAAACCTGCTTGTCTGTGCGTGCGGGTGCCCGGGGGAAATTCTCAGCATGACCCGCATCCAGTGCGTCGACACCGTCCGCACGGCCGCGGAGCTGAAGCCGGCGGATCTGGAAGGGCTGGAAGGGCGCTGGCTCGATGTTCCGCGGCTGCAGCAGCGCTCGCCGGAAGCGCGGAGCAACTTCTGGTGCGGCCGCGCGTCGGCGGCGATGATCTACAACTACTACTGCAAGGCGAAAGGGAAGAGCGGCGAGTACGTCGGTCATGAGGAGGGTGAGAAGGAGCCGGGGCTGAACGGCCAGAAGCTGAATCTCCGCTTCCTCGGCGGGACCCGCAAGGGCAAGCTGGCCGGGATCAGCGAAGACGGGAAGTGCGACCCGCAAGCCATCTTCGAGGCCGGCGGCTGGCGGTGCGACTCCGGCGAGATCGCCGGCAAGAACGAGGACGTCAATCCGGACGACGTCGAAAAGAAGTTCGCCCGCCATCTCGAGCAGCTGAAGAAGAACAATCCCGTGGTCCAGTTCACGCAGCTCACTGCGCAGCGCGGGCACATCGTCGTCATCAACGGCTACAAGCGCGACGCCCAGCGCGGGGAGCTGTGGCTCCGCATCGTCGATCCCTGCTGGCCCCACGACGAGCTGATGGGGGACGGCAACTTCAAGATCGTCACGCGCCCGGAAAAGCCCGACAAGGAGTTCTCCGAGTATTGGCTGAAGGCGCGCCGGCTGCTCGAGATGTACCCGGGGCGGAAGACGCGGCTCTACGCGCATGGCGACAACCCGTTGGGCCACTTCTTCTACGCCATCCCCGATCAGCCGGTGAAGGACGACAGCGAGCTGGTGCACAAGATCGCCAAGGGGCTCGGCGCCACGGCGGGCGAGAAAAAGGAAGACTCGAAAGCGCCGGCGCCTCCGTGCCCGCCGAAGACGGGCGTGCCGCGGCTCCCCTACTCTCTCGAAGGCTCCGTGCTGGTCAGCGCCTCCGCGGTCACGGCCCTGTATCACCAGACGGAACGGGGGCTGGGCGGGTTCTTCCCTCTGGGCGACAGCGGCCTCTTCCACTGCGGCGCGCACGTGACGCCCGAGAGAGGATCGCCAGTCCTGGCCATGAGCGACGGCGAGCTGGTCGCTGCCCGGATGGGGGCAGGTCCCGGCGAACACGCCTGGGGCGACACTGGATTCGTGCTCCTGCGCCACCTGCTCGAGGGCGACAAGAAGATCTACTGCCTGTACCTGCACCTGCAGCGGGAGCCGCTCCACCCCGACCACACCGATGTTCCCTGGTTGCGGCGCCTCTTGATCGAGGCGATGCAGGACAAGAGCGGGCCGAAGAAGCCGAAGTGGCGGGTGCAGGAGCCACAGCCGACCTGGAAGGACGCGGACAAGGGGCGGTTTTCTCCGACCAACGTACAGCACGAGGAACTGCTCGACCCCGGCGTGTACGGGGAGGAGGGCGAGCTGGTCGCCGACTCCAAACGGTACGTGAAGCTGAAGGGCAAGTGGGTCCGCGCCCTCGGCCCGGACGGCGGCGGGGGAAAGGTGACCGAGCTCTCGCCGTTCGCCCAGTTCGACCTCGAGCAGGCGTGCAAGAACGACGCGCAGGTGAAGGACCTGCGCGACGGCAAGGTCGCCGTGTTCGATGATCTCAAGACCGAGGACGGAAAGGCGCACCGCTGCGCGGTGGAGTCAGGCGAGACCGTGGGCCGCTCTGGATCGTATCTGGGCTTCCCTGCCCTGCACTGGTCCGTCTTCAGCAAGGGCGAGGTGTTTCCCGCGGGCTCGCTGGGCGAGGAGGAGTTCACGGCGGAGCAGCAGCCGAAGCTCGCGCCCCTGGACCTCTCCTCGAAGGAGCACGGGACCAAGGAGCACGCCACCGCGCTGATCGAAGCGCTCGACCCGAAGAAGAAGTTCATCGGCAAGAAGGAGCTGGAGTGGATCGTCGAGCCCGGCGAGCTGCGGCACTTCTACCGCACGCCCACGCAGTGCTGGCGCGGGCGCTACCAGGCGGTGAAGGGCCTTGCCGACTTCAAGCTGGACGTCGACAAGCTGGTCAAGCAGGATCGGTACAAGTCTCACCGCGAAGGCGAGCGCCGCGACTTCGCGCAGACCGCGAAACCGTTCTTGTTCTGGGACGAGCTCTCCAAGGCAGAGGACTTCCCGGCGGACGGCAAGGCCATCTTCGTGCACCCGGTCACGGCCCTGCGGCTGATGGCCCAGGTGCGGCTGGGGCAAGACCACGACGATCCGCCCGAGGCAAAGGGAGCGAACGCCGAGGACCGCACCCACGCGGGCGAAGACCTCCTGATCCTCGTCCGCGACGGCAAGGGCCCGCTCGCCGCGGTGGACGTGACCGTAAAGGCGGACGGCAAGACGGTTGCGCAGGGTCCGACGGACTCGGAAGGGGAGATCGTCGTCCGGCTCGAGGACGTCCGGGGGCGGGACGTGCTGGTCTCCGTCGACTCCAAGGTGGTCGGCGAGAAGGGCCAGCTGGTGCAAGTGGTCAACGAGACCGGCGCCCCTGCCACCCTGACCCCCGGAGATGCGCCTCGTCATCAGAGCTTCAACGGGGAGGAAGTGGTCCCCGAGGCGCGCCTGGGCCTGCGCATGAAGGTGAAGCAGGGCGCGATGGTCCGCGCGTACGGGAAGTGGGACCCGGACAAGTTCCAGCTCGAGCAGCCGGGAAAGTTGCTGGCCCCGGGGTCGCCGATCCACGCCGAGCGGATCGTCTTCCGCAGGGAGGACGGCCAGTTCGAGCTGATCTCGCTGCTGCAGGGCCGCAGGGAAACGTTCTGCTGGTCCATCGAGGACGGCGAGGAGAAGATCGCCCCGGACCTGCCTGCCGAGCAGCAGAAAAAAGATCCTGCCGCGATCGCCTCTTGGTCGCAGCGCATCGCGCACTTGCAGGACCATCCGGTGCTCGCCGGGCGGGTGCAGAACATCGCGGACGGCACCGAGCTCCAGGTCCGCTGGTTCGCGATCCTGTCGATGGGCGCGCCGGAGCACGATCAGGAGCTCGGGTCATCGAAGTGCAAGGTGGCCGCGGGCGGCTTCGCGGCAGCCTTCGATCCCCACGTGTTGACCAGCGACAGCGACCTGCTCAACGCGCCGCGGCCGGTCTACGCGAAACTGAAGGCCAAGGACAAGGAGCTGAACCTTCGCGACCAGGCAGTCACCATCCATGGCGACTCGAAATTTCCCGATCCGCCGCCGAAGCCCGCGCGCGCGCCCGCTCCGGGCTCCGCCCAGGCCAAGGAGATCGTCGCCTGGTTCGAGGTGGCCCGAGAAGACGCGACCGATCGCTTCACCGGGTGGGGCAAGACGGAGTTCGACACCCGCGCGCTCACCCAGCTCACGGGCGCGGTCACGCAACGGCTGGCGGGAGACGGACAGGACAAGATCTGGGTCGCGCCGGCGTACGCGGCGCAGCACCTGGCGCTGGAGAGCGAGAAGGACATGCTCCCGGGCGCCGCCCTCGCGCACCATGCCAGCCTGCTTCGCGCCGCCTGGCCGGATGCGCCTGCCTGGGTGATCGGGGCCGATCCGGCCGTTGCCTGGAAGGCCGAAAACGGTATCGAGACCGGAATCTGCGCGACCGACTGCAAGACGGCCGTCGCGCCGGCGGGAAGGAAAACCGGCTGCACGGAGAAGATCCGGGTCACGAACCTGGGCTCCTGCCACAACGGAACAGAGGCGCCGTGCCGCACGGCGGTGCAGCTCGGGAAGCTCCCGGTAGTGAAGAAGGACGGCTGTCCCGCCGAGATCGCTTCCTGCGCCGGTGCGCAGCACGACAAGTCGCACTGCTTCGTCAGCGGGGTCGTCCGCGGCGAGCACGCAGAGGAACGGGAGCGATGGCACGTCCGCCTGCCCCTGCGTCCCGCCGGGACCGGCTATCCCTACCTGCGCGACTCTGGCAGGAACCTTCGCGTCCTCTTGATCAACCCGCAGAACGGCGCCGCCCTGGTGTGCTCGCAGGAAGCCCGCGGGCCGCGCTGGAAGAGCGCCGGCAACCTGGAATCGCCGGAAGCCGCCGTGCAGAAGGACGAGTTCAAGGACAAGGACACGGGGCTGGGCGCATCCTACGAGGTGTTCTGGAAGCTCGGGCTCCCGCGCACCGGCGGCGAGGCGGTGGTGCTGTTGGCCTTCGTCGACGGCGCGACGCCGCTGGGTCCGCTGCCGCCCGAGGTCACCATCCGGCTGAAGAAGAGCGAGACCTATGCGTCGCTGATGGGTGGCGCGTCCAAGGTGGCGCCGGGCGCGGCGGGCGACAAGGTGAAGAGCGGGAACGTGCTCGTGGGCCGCAAGCACTTCGCGGATTGGTTCAACGACGACTTCAGGCCGCTCTACCCGGGCAACCACCCCACCCTGCTCCTCTGGAAGAAGCCCGCGCCGATGTTCCCGAGCAAGGTGAACAAGAAGAACTTCCAGACGGTATTCGACAGCGTGGAGCACCTCTGGGCGAAGGAGCTCAGCCTCCAAGAATTCCTCGCCTTCTTCTGCATCTTCTACAACGAGACCGGCGGCACGCTCGAGCCGCTCTCCGAGGGCGGCAGCGAGAAGTACATCTTCGAGCCCACGGCGGCCGGCAAGGCCAGCTACAACACCAGCGGCATGAACCGCAGGGCGGGCGATCAGCTCAAGGCGATGGGCGCGATCTCCGACGACCGCGTGGCCGCCTGGAACGGCTCGTCGTACCCGGACGACGCCGGCATCAGGGACAAGGTGCACGAGTGCGACTTCTGGAAGTTCCGCGGGCGCGGGATCATCCAGCTCACCTTCCGGGAGAACTACAAGAAGCACTGCGAGCCGGCGCTGCTGAAATACGACTACAAGGGCATCGACGCGCTGAGCGAGCGCGAGCTGGGGCAGATCATCCACGACGATCCCCGCATCTACCTGCACATGGTGAAGTCGTTCTTCGGCGGCATCAAGGACGCCTTTGCGAAGGTGAACGACGACCAGTTCGTCGAGACCGGCAGGCGCGTGAGCGGGCAGACGCCGTACGCCGAGCTGTACGAGTGGCGCTGCCTGACGGTGGTGGAGGCGATGCAGAAGGCCGGAACCGAGTTCCGCTGAGGCGACATGCTCTGGCAAAAAGTCGATCAGAGATGGATCTCCCGCCTCGACAAAGACCGCGAGGGCGACGTCTCCTGGAAGAAGGAGCAGTGGCCCGTGCCCGGCGAGGAGCCCTTCGAGGTCCGCGTCTGCAAGCGCGACGGCGTGCCGGTGACCAGGTTCTGCAATGCGGTGGAGGCGCCGCGCACCAGCATCGTGCTGCACCTGACTTGCGGCTACGGGAACTTCACGGGCCTGATGGGCGGCAGCGAGCACGACGCGAGCGCCCACTTCCTGCTCGGCCGCTGCGGCACGCCCTATCTGCTGGTGCCCACCGGATTCACCTCCTGGCACGCAACCTGGTGGAACCCGAACTCCATCGGCATCGAGATCGACAACATCGGCGGCCTGCGCAAGCAGGGGGAGGAGATGGTCTCGGAGTACAGCACCCGGGAGAAAAAGGACGTCTACTGCAAGGCGGACGAGAAGGACGTTTATCTGGAGAAGCAGTTCTCCGGATTCAAGCACTGGGCCACGCTGCCGGAGAAGCAGTACGTAGGCCTCGGCAAGCTCCTCAAAGCCCTCTGCTTCAAGCACCAGATCCCCCGGATCATCCTGCCGGAGGAGCACCGGTACGACGACTTCAAGAGGGACGAGAAGATCCGCCGCGACTTCCGCGGCATCTGCACGCACGTCAACATCGATCCCGCGCGGCGCTCGGACATCGGCCCTTACATCGACTGGCCCAAGGTGATCCGGTACGCCGGGCTGACCGAGGCGGACTGCTACCATCCACCCGGAAGCATGGCCGATACGTTCCGGAACGCGACCGGCGGGGGAAAGACCGCCAAGGAGTCGCCCGCGGAGCCGCGCCGGAAGCCAGCGGTGGGCGCCGAGACGCTGCCTGCCCCTGTGCTGGTCGACAACCACACGCTCCGCGTGCACATCGGATCGCATGGGGGCCGGCTCTGCCTCTCGGTGAAGCAGCCCGGGGACCCGCTCCCCACGACGCCGGATCCCGGCAGCCCTCCCCCCGCGAAGGCGGCGGGAAAACGCGACGAGTTCATCCAGGCCTGCATGAACTTCCTCGGCGCGCCTTACAAGGCGGGATCGAGCAACCCCGGGGAAGGAATCGACGGGGCGAACCTGATCGCCATCGCGATGAGACGAGTCGGCATCTTCAAGACCGACGAGGAGACGCCCGGCGACGCGACGCACCTTTCCGCCCTCTGGCACGTGTGCGGCGGCGATCCGGGCAGACCGCCGGAGGAGATCGTCCCCGGGGACCTGGCATGGTTCGGCAAGGGTGACCACGACAACGACGCGCTCCAGCACCCGATGGTGTACCTGGGCGGTGGCCGGGTCCTCGGACCTGTCCCCGACGGCGGCGCCGCAAGCGCGGTGCAGGTCGTCTCCATCGACAAGGTGCCCGAGAAGTTCGCCGGATGGATGCACGTGGATGACTTCGGCGACGCGCCGGCAAAGCACGTCGAGCACCCGGGGGAAACGCCAAAAGCGGGCGAGAAGCTCACCGCGGCGCTGCTTCCTCCCACTCCGGTGGCGCAGTACGACGCGCTCAAGGCCGTGGTGCAGCGCGCAGGCGGCAAGTGGGAGGAAGCCAAAGGCAAGGTGAACCTCGTCGGCGTGAAGAGCCTTCAGGAACGCTGCCTGATCAGCCCCAGGCCGGGCGGATGGAACGACACCCTCTTCGCCGCATTCCTCGACCAGGAGGGCCACAAGTGCGTCCTGGACCTCAGGGCCTCGTTGAATCCCGGGACCGACGAGAACCCGTCCGAGACGTGGCAACTGTGGGAGGGGAGCTGGAAGTTCAAGCTCGTCCAGGGCGACTCCGTCCAAGGCAAAGCGCTGCAGCCGGACGGGAAGGTGAAGGGCTGGTTCGACGGCGCCGGCATGGGTGCGCCGCGGCCCATCGATCACGAGGAGGCGGCCGCGCCGGCGGACCTGCAGCCCGCGAGGCCGAAGGACGAGGTCAAGGATGCGGCGCCCGCGCCGAAGCCGAAGCCGACCTCGAAGGACGACAAGCCGGCGCCGCCCGCCGACAAGCCGTTCGTGTTCGACGCGAAGTCGAAGAAGCTTTCGATGAAGTTCGGCATGCGCATGATGCGCGCGCTGCTCGACTGGGAGCTGCGCGACGAAGGCGGCGAGCGCGTGGGGTGCATCTACTCCTGGAACGGGGTGGTGAAGAAGTACAAGGCGCCCGCTGGCGTGCTGAACGAGTGGCCGGCGCTGGACGGCCTGATGCAGGTCGGGCCGGCGAAGAAGACCGCGGGCGGCATCTCGCTCTGGCATGCCTTCGGGATCGAGTGGGGCGCTTCCGGGTCGAGCAACTGCTGCAACTCGCAGATGGCGGCCGTGTTCGCCGCGCTGCCAGACGGGAAGATGCGCATCCAGAAGCAAGATGGTCTGCTCGAGCTCGACGTGGTGAAATCCACCCCGAAGGCGCCCGGGCTCAAGGACCATCCGCCCGACGACCCGGACAAGGCCGTGGGCTATGCCAGCATCTTCTCCAACGTCTGGATCCAGGCGGAAGGAAGCAAGTACAGGAGCGCCGACGGCAAGAAGCTCTTCGCCGGGTACCAGTACATCGCGCCGGCCTGGGCGATGAAGTGGCTCGGGGTCGGCGAGCCGATCGGAAAGTGGGGCGACGAAGCCAGCCTCCTGGACGTGCGGATGGGCGACAACGCCTGCTGGTTCAGCCACAACTGGCTGGTCGGCGACGTCCGCTATGCGGTCGCGCTGAAGGGGCGGAAAACGCCGGTCTACGTCGACCAAAGCGACTTCGTCCGCGGCGACCACCCCGATGCCCAGCCGGAGTCCAGGAACGGCGGTTACAAGATGACCAAGGACGACTGCCTCTGGCTGGAGCAGAACGAGGGCCTCTTCGAGGCCCGGCTGCAGGCGTTCCTCGGGGCGAGGAAGCTGGAGTTCGAGGGCAAGGATTCCGACGTCGACCGGATCAAGCCCGTCGCCGCCCGCGTCTTCTCCGCCAACTGCGTTGCTTCCGACAAGTTCGGCACCGCGAACGGCGCGGTCTACGAGCGGAAGTCGGACGGCAAGACCGCCGACGACTGGGTCCGGAACGACGAGAAGACGAAGAGCAACCGCCTCGGCCTCGGCGTGTCCCGTCCCTGGAACAAGTTCGAGGACCAGGTGCGCAAGGGATTCGGGAACTGCTGGGGCTTCGCGCGCTGGTACGACAACGCCGGTGGCGCGGACTGGAAGGTCGAGCCAGGGACCGACCCGAAGCTGGACGTGAAGCCGCCCGCGAGCGAACCCGCCGGGGACGACGGCGAGCTGCCGCCACCCATCGCCTATCCGGGCGGTCCGGACTTCCACTTCAAGGACAAGAAGGGCAATCAGCACGTCTTGCCGGACAAGGCGAGCAAGATCCAGGTGGTCAAGGAAGAGTTCGAGCCCGATCCGGACGCCTGGCAGGATGCGGTCTGCGCACCGCATGACCACTTCGCGCCGGAGTTCTGCGCCGACCTGAACGGAAAGGCTACGGGATACCCGCACCTCTCGCCTGTGCAGGTGTTCGGCCCCGGGAAGCCGTTCAAGGTGCTCGACAGGTTCGTCTGGAACCAGACCGGCGGCGCCGTGTTCTGCTCGCTCGCGGATGGCACCACGATCGGATTCGGGCACATGGGCGAGATCTCCCACCGCGTCTGGAAGGCGGCGAAGAATGGCGAAGAGCTGCCGCCGGGGACCTGGCTGGGCTCGTGCAAGACGGTGATCGGCGTCACCACCGGGCCGCATTGCCACATGCAGGGCTGGGACGGCCCGAAGAACGTGCTCGCGAGCCGGCACGCGCTGAAGCGAGACGTCTTCCTCCCCAGGCTGAAGAAGGGCTGACGGATGGCCGACCCGAAGAGCATCGCTGGAGAGGTGGAAGGCGATTACGGCACCGTCAAGGTGCAACTCGCCGGCGGACCTGCGGGCGACGCGGTCCAGCGTCCCACCAAGGGGACCCAGGTGGTCTGGGGCGGTACCGCACCGGGTTCGCCGTGGGCACATCTCGCCGCGCTGATCGAGAAATCGGGCGGCAGCATCACGTACACCTTCTTGCACGCGGCCGACCTCAAGCAACCTGTGGTCATCGCGTCCGACGAGGAGGAGGCGGCCGCGAACGGGGAACAGGCGGAAGAGAAGCCCGCCCCGGCCGCGGACAAGCCGGAGGGAACCGTCCGACACTCGAGTGGCGGCGCCCAGGGCCATGGACCGCTCTTCGACGACGGGCTCGACTTCCAGTTCGCAGGGAACGTAGCGCGGGTCTGGGCGCACCCGCATTGCTTCCACAGCGGCCCCCGCCCACTGGTCGTGGCCCTGCACGGCATCAACGCGAAGGCCCGGGAGAAGCATCCGGCCCTCGACGAGAAGGGCCTTCACGTCGGCAAGCTGGCCGCCAGGCTGGTCGCCGACGGCAAGTCCACCCCGCTGTTGATCGCGGCGCCGACTCAGTTCTCGGACGCGCCGTGGGGCGAGCTCGATCTGGCGAAGTTCGTAACGGCCGTGGAGGCCGCCGTGGCGTCCGCGAGCGTGCAGATCGATCGCGACGCCGTGTCCGTGGTCGGCCACAGTGGCGCGGGCGGCGGCTCTCCGCACCGGGGCATGAACAAGCTGGCCGAGGAAGGCGGGGTGTTCGGCGGGCACAAGCTCAAGGTGTTCGGGCTCACCGATACAGTCGTCACCACCAGCAACGCGAAGGTCTACGCCGACGGGCTCAAGGACAATCCGGTCACGGTAGTGTACGCGCTGCACAAGGGCACCGGAGGGGGAAACTCGTACAGCGGCAGCCAGAGCTTCGCGGCGGCGCTCGGGGCGAAGGACAAGGGAAAGGCCGTGGAGCCGGCCGAGAATGAAGCCGACGTCGACGACGCCATCTACCAGAACGCCGAGAAGAACCGGATCAGCATCCGGATCAAGAAGGAGCGGCTGGCGCTGCACGTGAAGGAGTGGAAGGAGGCCGGCGGATATCGCCAGTCCGCGGGGCCGCACTGGGACATGGTGCCGATGTGGTTCTGGTGGGCGCTGCCGCGCTGGTATCCCGCCTCGGACGACGACCGGCAGCTCGGCCTGAAAGCGCACGCGGAGGAGCAGGTGCCGGTCGATCCCGAGCCCGAGCCCGCGATCACTGGAGGCGAATGGGCCGAGGTGCCGCCGGCCGCCGCTCCCTGGCAGCCGCCTGGCGCGGACCCGCGCGCCACCGGAGCCGCGATCTTCGCGCCCGCCACTGGCCTCTACTGGCCCGTGCGCAACCCGAAGAACCACCACGGGCGGGCAGTGTGTTTCAAAGGGAGCGACGGCAAGGGCTACGGCACCGAAAGCGGCTCGCGGAAGCGGGAGTTCCTGGCGCCGCGGCCGGCGAACGCGGAGGACCCCACGCGGTACCATGCCGGCATCGATTTGTTCGGCGACTTCCACGACATCATCGTGGCGTGCGAGGCGGGTACGGTCGTGAACCTGTACCCGTTCTATCCGAGGGACAACCCGCTGGTGTGGTGCTTGCTCATCGAGGGCAAGAGCGGGACCGTGATCAACTACGGCGAGGTCGACCCCAAGTCGTTGAAGAAGTACGGAATCAAGAAGGGCATGACGGTGGCGCCGGGTCAGCCGATCGCGGAGGTTGGCCGCATGGTCCAGGACTCGATGCTGCACTTCGAGACATATCCCGCGGGGACCCGGGCCAACGTTTCGTACAAGCGGAGCGACGGCGAAGGCGTCCTCAAGAGGTACTTGAATCCGACGCAGTACCTGCTCGCGCTGGCGCGCAACGGGAAGTAGTCCCGGACTCGGTCAGCGGCCGGGCAGTCGATGCGAACCGCTCCGGAGGCGCGCACGTCTGCCCGGCCACGCCAGGGGGGCGCACCGGTTGAACCAGCGACTCGACGCTTCGGCGCTCATGCAGGCTCGATCCGGAACGCCGGAGGGTCGATGCGGGTCGCGCGGCATTCCGGGCAGGAGCCAGGGCGGCTCAGCCGGGCACGGCGCACGAAGGCGTATCCGCAGGCGATGCAGCTCGCCGGCTGGACGACGAGCCGCTCCCCGCGCGCGCGAAGCGACTTCTGGAGATGCTCGAGATGCCCGGCGACGTCCTTTTCAGGGATCGACACGCGCTCGGAAATCTCGCGTGCGGTCGCGGCGCCGTGGAGGAGCTCTTCGCGGATCGCCTCGCGTACCGTCCGGGTCCGCTCCATGCCGGAAGCTTGCAGCGCGTGGCTAGGCTGTCAACCGAGCCGCTCGAGCCCGTGCACGTATCCGGTGGCGGCGATGACCCGCGCCGATGACGGCGACTTCGTGCACCACTCGCTCAGACGTACCGGAAGACGAGCACCGCCACGATCGCCGACACCAGCGTCGCGCCCCAGAGTGGGGTGCCGATCAGCGCCAACCATCCGAGGTGGATGTAGGCCGCCGACAAGAGCGAGATGAACAGGCGGTCGCCGCGTGTGGTCTCGATGTGCAGGATGCCCCGACGCGGAGCGCCTCCCGGCGAGCGCCACGCCCACACCACCATGCCCGCAAG